>Ga0114931_10004355_pt1 | contig 17666 bp, 19 predicted proteins | sample 2SBtaG_FD_89579 | JGI IMG/M metagenome (GOLD analysis project Ga0114931, IMG submission 89579) | Deep subsurface microbial communities from Kolumbo volcano to uncover new lineages of life (NeLLi) - 2SBTROV14_V59a metaG | ecosystem: Environmental > Aquatic > Marine > Volcanic | place: Kolumbo...
AACCAGGTTTGCCGCAATTGGACACAGCGCCGCCTGCGTGTCCAAAAGTGGACAATGATCGCACTGTTCAGTGCGTAAATCCGTCCAGTCTGGGTACCGCTCGCGGTGCGGCGGGATCAGGCTCATATCCTTGGCTTGAAAAGACAAGTCCAGGGATTTTTCTTCCGTACCATGCCGGAAACGGTAGCCTATATGGATGGTCATGGTAGTAATACGATACGCTGCATGTCGAATTACTCGTCCGGTATGATGGAGTCATCGGGCCCCCAGTGAACTTTGGTTAGTCCGGGATGTTTTTCTTCAAGAAGTTGCAGGGCTGTACGGTGCTTGGCTGTTTCCTGACGTTGTTCGCGCAACTGGTCGGCCAATAGTCTGTTTTCTTCCTGATAGCGGCGCAGTTCCAGGGCCTGACTTAACGTGGCAAGCAGGTCATAGTTAATCCAAGGCTTGCAGATAAAGCGAAATACATGCGCGTCGTTGATGGCATCCAGTACCACCTGCAGGTCCGCCTGGCCGGTAAGGATGACGCTGAGCGAATGCGGTTGAAGCTTGGTGATCGCCTTAATTAAACTGATGCCGTCCATTTGCGGCATGCGGTAATCGGATACGAAAACGTCGAACGAGGACGTTGTCGCGCGCTTCAAGGCACTATGCGGATCACTATAAGTTTCACATTCCCAATTCTTTTCCCTTCTTATAAGGCGCGACAGCGCGTTTAAAATATGATTTTCATCATCAACAAGCATAATCTTATACATAGGTCAACCTTTACGTACTTTGACATGGATTTCAAATCGTTCTCCGGTATGCCGTTCGTAGCCGCGAATTTTTTCGATCAAGTGTTCGTCGAGCATGTAGCCTTCGGAAAGCAACAGAACGTCGTCCTTGGTGACTAGGTCCTTGGCCAAGGCCATGCCCGGATAGAGATCGTCGGTGCGTAACTGGTGACTACCGGTACCGGCGGTGACTGGTTGCGCATCATTGAGCAGATCGATAAAGATGCCGGCCACGGCCGGATCGTATCGTGTTCCGGAATGACGTTGCAGGTATTCTTTCGCCTCGCTGGCGAGCATGCGCTGGCTGGCAAGCGTGCCGCACTGTAGTGCGTCGTAGTCATTTACAACGGCCAGTATACGAGCGCCGAGCGGTATGTTCTTGCGTTGCAGTCGCTCGGGATAGCCTGTGCCGTCATAGCGTTCGTGGTGGTGTTTGATGTAGATCGCCGCGGTTTGCAGCGGTTGTAACGCCATGAGTAGACTGGCGCCGAGTATGGGATGTTTGGCCACTTGTGCCTGGTCTGGCGCGCTCAACGCGTTATAGGGCTTGTGCAGTAGCGTATCCGGTAGACTGATTTTCCCAATATCATGCAACAGTCCGGCAAACAATACATTTTGGACTTCATCTTGATCCAGGCCCAGCTGTTGTGCCAGTCGCCGCGCAAGCGCGGCGACACGCCGGGAGTGGCCGCTCAAGCTTCCTTCACGAAATTCGATGAGGTTGGCAAACACCTTGACTGAAGTCACATAGCTTTCTTTCAAGGTCTCATGGCTTTTTTCCAGATCCGTCATGGCTCTATGCAACTGGGCAGTGCGTTCGCGCACCTTTGCTTCCAATTGAACATTCAATTCACGTAATTGGTCGTTTTGCCGCAGGGTGAGTGTGTTCAAGCGTTCCCGTTCAAGTTCCAGGAAAATGCTTTTGGCCGCGTTACGGATGGTCATGCGAAGATCATTATCTTCCCAGGGTTTGCTGATATACCGGTAGATGCTGCCTTTGTTGATGGCATTGATCGTAGAGTTCATATCGGAGTATCCGGTCAACAGAATGCGTATGGTAGTCGGCCATCGTTGTTGCACGGTTTCCAGGAACTGGGCGCCGTCCATATGCGGCATGCGCATATCGGAAATGACGATATGGATTTGTTCGTTTTCAAGCAGCGCCAGTCCCTCGTCACCGCCGCCGGCGGTGAATATCCGATAGTCACTGTGAAGCACCCGGTTCAGGGAACGCAAAATATTGGGCTCATCGTCTACGCAAAGTAGTACGGGTTTAAAGTCTATTGCTGGATCATAAGAGGCATGCATGTCTGGGTGATTCGAAACCGTTGGTGGCTGTAACACAATTAGTCGGCCCGGCCGGCAAATTTTTTAAGTTTCGTGTTTTATATTATATTATTATTATTATTATTATTATATTATATAAGTTTCATAAGGGAATTTCCGTTTTCGCCATCTCCTGCTGGATGCGCGGAATCATCTGTTCAACGGTGTCCATATCCAGATCAAGCCTTTGCATGGCGTTGTTCGAGAACTGGATTCTCGGAGCGTCGTCGCAAAGACCGATGGCCGCCATTTTACTGACGGCGTTGGCGAGGTGAACGATATCCGGCAATGGCGTGGACCGTTGCTGCGGGGTATGGTGAAATGCAATGCATTGAGTGATTTCGCCGGGAAACTTCCAGCTGACCAATAAGCGGTGGCCAACGACGGCATGGTCGGTGGCAAGGCAATGGCGTTCGGCTTCGATGCAAAGACAGCCGGTTTCCCGCATATAGGAAAGGACTTCGGCGTATTTGTCGACAAAACAAATATCGAGGACCATTTTTCCAATATCATGTAACAATCCGGCGATATATGCGATATCCCGGTCCTGGCTCAGGTGCTCCGCGAGTATGCCCGCCGCGATACCGGTACCGTACGAATGCTGCCAGAGCGTTCTAAAGTCCACGTTGTTTTGCTTGTTGCTGGAGAACTGCTCCATAACGGCCGTGGATAGCAGCAGGTGTTTGATGTGATAAGTGCCCAGAATCATGCAGGCTTCCTTGATGGTGCGGATTTTGCCGCTATTACCGTAAAAAGCCGAGTTGGCCACCGATAGTAGGCGCGAACTAAGGCCGATATCCTGGGCGATTTTTTGCTGTATTTTTACAAAATCCACATCCTCACGGTCGAGCATCCCCAGTGCGTCGGTAACTACCACGGGCAGTACGCACAGGTTTTTGATCTTGTCCTCGATTTCCGATGGCGTGATGGTCACCGATAGTCCTTTACACGGTGCTATCCGGGATGGGCGTACATGGGTGGCGAATGCCCTGTGCTCGGTCATGATCGTCGTCCAATGTCGCAACGTCCATCAATACGCCGGCTAGCACGATTGCGTTTTGCGCAATCATGTGCCGTAACCGTTTCGTTGTTATCAATGCATGGGCCAAAGCAAAACAATAAACCCATGGTACTTTGACGATTGTCCCATGGCTACACTCTCAATGGTGTAGTCTGTTGCGTTGATGGAATGGGTTTGCGGCTTGCCGTTAGTGCAATCATAGTTCGGCAATATCGCAGACAACGTTGTGCCAAGCAGGGGAAAAGCTGGTTTGTTGAAAAGGGCGCGCGCGTATCCGTTGATCAAGGCGATTTCGGAAGTTTCGCCGACGCCGAGTACGCCGATCGGTATATGTTCCAGTACTTCATGAGCGATTTCCAGCGCTTGAATGTTCACCGCGGACTGACGTGTAATGCTTTCATAGCTTTTGGCCAATTCCGTGTTGGCTTGCCGAAGCATATCATTGGCGTGTTTTAATTGTTCGCTGAGACGCTTGTTTTCCCGGTCAAGTTCATAAAGGCGAAAGGCATCCTGGACATGGTAACGAAGCAACTCATCCTCCCATGGTTTGGCCAGGAACTTGTAGATCGCCCCCCGGTTCACCGCTTCCATGACGGTTTTTAATTCCGTGTAACCGCTGAGCACCAGCCTGACGGTGTCCGGATATTCTTGCCTCACTTGGCTGAGGAACTCCACGCCGCTCATGCCCGGCATGCGCTGGTCGGAAAGAATAACCCCGCAGGGGTGTTTGGCGAGGATTTCCAGGCCGGCCTGCGCCGAATCCGCCGTGTGAATGCATAGCTCCTCGCTTCGCATGGTTCGTATAAGGGCGCGCAATATATTGGCTTCATCGTCTACAATTAGCAGGTGACGTTCCATGGCAGGTGTCTCAAACTGACTTAGTGAAAATATCGGTCTGTAAGCTTATTACTTAATAGGCTAAGGTTTTTTGAACGGTTTTTGTGTTGCAGAGAAATTCATCCGCGACAGGATTTCGCTGGATTCGCCGTGCACGATCTTCAACAATTCGCGGCGTGCGATATCTGTCGGTAAGCCGTTTTTCACAAGGTGCTCCAGAAGACTGCGAAATTGATCGCGGCGTTTTACACCTCTCACCGAGGTGTCCCGCCGGTCCTTATAGACTTCCAGTAAAGTGGATCCACAGGGGCAGTTGCGGAATATCTCTAAATACGACTGGTCGTTTTCCGAATACGCTTTAATGCCATTGCGAAGCAAGGCGGTGTCACGCAGAAACTGTTCCGATGTTTGATATTCCCTGCCGCAGGTGGAACATCTTTTTGGAAATGCCGACGTTGCAAGTTCACAAAGGCCCTGGGTGAATTCATCATTGGAGTATTTACTTGGCGGCATGGGTTGATTCTTCGGTTGAATCCTTAAATAGACACCATCGCGTGGCTTTGTTCTTGGTTTTCGCTTTGCGTGATTGGTATCTCTATGCTGAAAGTCGTACCCTCGCCGACACGGCTTTGCACCTGAATCCTGCCGCCGTGTTTTTCGATTATTCCATAGGACAAAGACAGCCCTAATCCCGTACCCTGGCCAACGGGTTTTGTGGTAAAGAATGGATCAAAAATCTTTTTGACCTGCTCCGGTTCAATGCCTTTTCCGGTATCTTGGATTTGAATGCAGGCCGTTTCCTGGCCAGTGACGAAGGTGCGGATTCTAATGTAGCCATTGTCTTCAATGGCATGGGCCGCGTTCACCAGCATATTCATAAATACTTGGTTGAGTTGGGAGGGCAGGCATTCCACTTCCGGTAGATCACCGTATTCTTTGATGACTTCGGCTTTGTATTTCAAGTCGTTATGTACAATGTTCAGTGTGCTGTCCAGACCTTTGTGAATGTCGCTCCAGTGCCATTCGCCTTCGTCGACGTGGGAGAAATCTTTGAGGTCCTGCACGATTTGTTTTACACGCCAGACGCCTTCCATGGTTTCGGCTAGAGAATCCTGTATGTCCGTACGTAAAAAATCGAAATCCAATTGCCGTTTCAGATCATCAATGGCCTTTCTGTCCTGATCGCTCAAATCGATTGCAAACGATTGATAGGAATCAAGCAGTGTAAAAATGTCATGGATGTAACGTTCCAGGTTGTTGATGTTGGAACTGATGTAACCCACCGGATTGTTTATTTCATGGGCCACACCCGCCGCCAACTGCCCGATCGAGGCGAGTTTCTCCGATTGCAGTAGCTGGTTTTGTGCTTCCTTGAGCTGCTTCAGGAGACGGTCAAGTTCTTCTTTGTCCTCGCGGAGTTGTTTTTCCGCATGCTTGCGGTTGGTGATATCGCGAACTATGGCCGCGAACTCAATGGTTTCTTCTGCTCTAACTTCGGAGACGGCGACTTCGACGTGGGCCATATCACCGTTTTTCCGTTTGCCGATAAGTTCCCGGGGACCGAGGCCGATCAGCTTGGCTTCACCGCTGATCAGGTAATGATTGATATAGTCGTTGTGCCTGTCGGCGTGCTCAGCTTGCATCAGCAAGCTGAGCGGTTTGCCGATAATTTCATCATGACGGTACCCGAAGATGGATTGCGCCGCTTGATTGAACAACGTGATATGGCCTTCGGCATTGATCAGGATGATACCGTCGGTCGCATTGGCGATAATGGTGTTATTGAGTTGCTTACTTTCGAGTAGTTGCGTATTGTATTTTTCAACCTCGCTTTCCAGTTCATCGGCATGCATTAGGATTTTGAGGGATAGGGGGCGGAGCGAGGTGCCGGCCATCAAGCCGCCAAGTACCACCACGCAAAAGGTCAGTCCGATAAAGATTCCGATTTGCTGGTGTAGAGGTTTGAGGATAACGGATTTTTGAATCGAGATAATGGACGCCCAGCGGGCGTTGGCCAGCGGTTTGTAGCTGTATAAAATATCCTGGCCACGGTGAATGACGCCGCGACCAGTTTTACCCCGCAAGGCGCTGGTGATCAGCGGTTTGACATCACTACTTCGAAGGTAGGACGGCAAGGGTAGGAGATATTTAAGGTTGTGATCGTTGTTTGCGACCACGGATAATTGCTCTCCTTTGAAAGTACCTCGATCGGCCAACACGGTCTGTAATTTGTTTAACCGAAAGACTATGATTTCGGTGCCCACTTTCCGCTGGGCTTTGTCCAGGATAGGGGCGGAAACCAGCAGGCGCGGATCGCCGTCAAGTACCACCGGCCCGTGTATAGCCGGGGTGTTACTGAACTGGTGGTATTGGGGAGGGAGCGCCAAACCGATACTCAACAGGGGCTCGTTGCCGGCATCGAACAGGTTGATGCCATCGACGATTTTCGAATAAAGCATGGCGTCCGACAGTTTCGCTCTAATCAGGCGGCGGGATTCTTGCAGCGACGACTCACCGCGATTATGGGTTTCAATTAATTGACGAACCCTGCTGCGGCTGGTGATTTGTACGGCAACATCAACTATTTTGGCGAAATATTCGTCCACCGTCATGGACATAATATCCAGGCTGTAGTCAAGGCGATCACTGATTTCGGCTTTTTCGTGTATGTAAAAATAGCCGATGGCGGTTACAGCGACCAAAGATCCTGCAACCAGAATTCCGAAGGCGTAATAAAATACGAACTTTCGACGCAAAATGTTAAATTTGGTTTCCACGGGTCGCTCTCGTATGGAGTGACAATAGTAAACTTAGCGGCAATCCTCGCTTGATAATGAGGCAATCAATACGGTTACAGTATGAAATGTTTTATCGGCGCCGGCAGGACACCTGGATTCTTCCAGCGCTAGCGGCTTGCCGTTCAATTTGGGCAATGGGTGGAACCAAATGGATCGATGTTTTCATCATGTGAAAGTTATGCCGTCAGAATAAGACATGTGCGTCGAGCAAGTGATTGGCAGCCGGGCACCCTTGCATGTTACTGCCGTGGGAAAACTGATGCTGGGAGACATGTTCGAATCCTGTCCTGTCATTTTAGGGTATTGGAAGCTGGACCGTAGTTGGGGTCGATAATAAATGGCGGAGAGGGAGGGATTCGAACCCTCGATACGCTGTTAACGTATACACACTTTCCAGGCGTGCTCCTTCAACCACTCGGACACCTCTCCGGAATTCGGCCTGGGCATGGCCCGGCTATTTGAGCTCGGTTCTAAGTCATTGGAAGCCCTTTGAAATATCCGCGCGCTGGCGGCCGTTTTGAAGCGCACAAGCTTATACCAGATTTTCCCTTACTGCAATGTGGAAGTCAGCAGGTTTTTTACGTAGGGGTCGATCTGTAGTAGATTAATGGCCTTAGCTTTGGCTAGTGTAGTGTCTCATATAAAACGCACATTGTGACGAGATAGACTTGGGGTTGCCTAAAAAAATCTATCTCGCCCTCCGGGAAGCCCCTCAAGGTGCGATTGCTGCGTTCCAGACCCCGGAAAGGTGATGAACTGCATTCCCGGCGGTCCGCCTTGCACTCGCACCTTGGGTAGCTTTCTCAATGCACGTTTTATATGAGACACTACACTAGAATAGGCGACGGGCGTCGTTACATCAGTCGGGGTGATATGAACAAGAAAGTTTTCTCCCATTCCAACCAGCTTCTGGAACAGCTTGCCCGTAACAGCACGCCGTATCAGGATCCCTTGACCCGGATAAACTGGGACAGCCTGCACCACGATCATTTCTGGCTGCCCCAGCAGGCGATTTCACTTTACGGTCTTAACGAGTATGAATCGCTGCCCAAGGCCCAAAAGCGCGCTCTGTCCCAGTACGAGTTCCTCAACTTTGTGGAGGCATGCCTGTGGCTGGAAAGCGTATTTGTGGCACGTATCAGTACCACGGTACGAAAATTACGGCATCGTCAGGCGCGGCATATTTATCGCCTGCATGAGCTGCGGGAGGAAATCGGCCATATTTTGATGTTTTGCGAATTAATGCGACGCTGCGGCCTGGTTCTGCCCAATACCCGTTTCCGCCAATTGCGCCCGGCACGCCTGTTTGCCAAATACGCGCCGTTTGAGTCGATCATGTTTTGGATGGTGGTTTTAATTGGTGAAGAGGTGCAGGACCGAATGAACCGGTTTATCCGGAAAAACGCCGAAGAATTATGCCCGGCTGTGTATGATATTGTCAGCACTCATATTATTGATGAAGGACGCCATATCGCTCACGCCCGGGAAACACTTGAACAACTCCTGCATTACAGTAGCCGAGTTAAAACGTTGGCCTTGCAGCCGATGATCAACAGAATTTTTAAGAAGTTTATCGACGCCTTTTATTTTCCACCCGCAAGGGTCTATGAGTTGGCAGGTTTGACGCCGGGTAAGCGCTGGACACAGGCGGTTAGGCGCAATGCCCACCGCCTGCAATTTATCGATGAGTGTGTCACGTCCACTTTGCATGTACTTAAGGAGAACAAGATCCAGTTAAAGTGGCGGTAGGCTTGTGGGGTCCGATACCGGCGTCTTGGCGGTTTACCAAAACTATTTAGCACTATTGTCAGTCCAGGCTCAACGGTGGTGTGATCCGGTTGTTTCAATTACATTGCAACAGTGGCCAGTCCGCTGCTAAACTAGGGCGCTTTCCGCGGCCGGCCTGATGGCTGGAGCGCGGGCGGTTAGGTGGATTGTCTGGTTTATGGTGGTCTGTGCCGGTCCCCCCGCAACGATAGGTTGTAAACCCCGTCAGGCCCGGAAGGGAGCAGCGGTAGCGGCTGATTCGGGTGCCGGGGTGTGGCGGGTACGGGCCGCCTACCCTGATTTTTATTGATAGGTTTAGCATGAGCTATTTGGTCCTGGCACGAAAATGGCGGCCTAAGCATTTTAACGAGTTAGCCGGGCAGGAACATGTGGTTAAAGCACTAACCCATGCGCTGGATCAAAACCGCCTCCATCATGCCTACCTTTTTACCGGTACCCGGGGCGTCGGCAAAACCACTATCGCGCGGATTTTCGCCAAAGCCTTAAATTGCGAGCAAGGCGTCAGCTCCAAGCCATGTGGGCAATGTGAGGCGTGCACGCAAATCGATGCAGGGCGATTTTTAGATCTGCTGGAAGTGGATGCCGCCTCACGCACCAAAGTGGAAGATACCCGTGATCTTCTGGACAATGTCCAGTACACACCAACCCGCGGTCGGTTTAAAATTTACCTGATTGATGAAGTCCATATGCTGTCCACGCATAGTTTTAATGCTTTGCTTAAAACCCTTGAAGAACCCCCCGCCCATGTGAAATTTCTACTTGCCACCACCGACCCTCAGAAACTGCCGGTGACCGTACTGTCCCGCTGTTTACAGTTTAACTTAAAGGCTGTTTCCAGTGCGGTTATTTCCAGACATCTCCAGCAGGTACTTGGTGCGGAAAATATTGAATTTGAGGCCGATGCAGCCATGGCCGTTGCCTTGGCCGCCAAAGGTAGTGTGCGTGATGCCTTGAGTCTGTTGGACCAAGCCATTTCTTTTGGAGCCGGTCGAGTTACCCTGGCTGATATTCAAGCCATGTTGGGCGATATCGGTCATGATAAGGTCATCGACTTGCTCAACGCACTGGTGAGCAACGATGCCGAAAAAATATTGCAGTTGATTGATCAGGCGGCGCAAATAGCCGTGGATTTTGACAAATTGCTCAATGATATTATCGCGGGCTTGCATAAGATGGCCTTATTGCAACTGGTCAATGAACCGCCGGGTGCCGATGCGGCATGGCGGGATTACACCCAACTGGCTGCCCAGGTCAGCCCGGAAGATGTGCAACTTTACTACCAGATTGCCTTATACGGTCGGAAAGATATGGATTTGGCCACCGAACCTCGCCACGCCCTGGAAATGATTGTTTTGCGAATGTTGGCGTTTCGCCCCGTCGAGTTGGCGACCGCATCGGTTGTTAAATCGGTGACTGCGTCGCCGCGGGTTAACGCACCCGTACAAGCGTCACAACCGCTACCTGCAAAACAGCCAGAACAACCGCCGCTTGATATGGCCATCGCGCAAACCAAATCTGTAGAACTGCCGTGGCAGGAGATGGTCGCCCAACTGGCTATTACCGCGCTCACACGCCAATTGGCCGAGCACTGTATCTTGCAATCGCGCACCGACAAGGTGTGGGAGCTGGTTTTGTCGCCCAAGGATAAATCCCTTAATACCGAGGGTGGACAACAGCGATTGCACAAAGCCTTATGTGAATTTATTGGAAAACAGGTCAAGCTTGTGATTCATATCGGTGATCAGGCTAAAGCCAATCCCGCTGCCGTTCGAGCCCGTCAACAGCAGCAAAAAGAGCAGGCCGCCCGAGATGCTATAATGGGCGACACAGTGGTGCAAGAGCTTATGAAGGAATTCGATGCAAAGATTTCACCCGATTCCATCAAGCCCACTGATACCGATTAATATTTGGAGGAAATTATGAAAGGCTCTATCGGCAATCTGATGAAGCAGGCGCAGCAAATGCAGGAAAATGTAAAAAAGGCGCAGGAAGAGATTGCTCTCATGGAAGTCACCGGTGAGTCCGGTGGCGGCATGGTACAAGTCACCATGACTGGAAAACATGAACTGCGCCGGCTATCCATTGACGACAGCTTATTGAAAGACGATAAAGATATGCTGGAAGACTTGGTGGTGGCCGCCATCAATGACGCGGTTCACAAAGTTGAAAAGGAAGTGAAAAGCAAATTTTCGGGCATTACCGGCGGACTAAACCTGCCCGGCGGATTGAATCTTCCTTTTTAGTGAGTAAACACGAACCCCTCATCAACCGGCTAATCGAGGACCTGCAATGCCTGCCGGGCGTTGGCCCGAAATCAGCCCAGCGCATTGCCTATCATCTTTTGGAACGGGATCGCGACGGTGCCCGTAAGCTTTCAAGGGCATTGGCCGATGCCGTGGACCGAATAGGGCATTGCCGGCAATGCCAAACCTTCAGCGAAGCGGATTTATGCGTGATTTGCGCCCACCCCAGGCGGGAACGCCAACTCTTGTGTGTGGTTGAGACACCGGCCGATGTGCATGTTATTGAGCAGGCCACCGGATACCGTGGCTTGTATTTTGTGCTGATGGGACATTTGTCGCCGCTGGACGGAATCGGGCCGGAAGAATTGGGTTTGCATAAGGTTATGGATCGAATTAAGTCCGGCGAAGTCAAAGAGCTGATTCTCGCCACCAACCCCACGGTGGAAGGTGAAGCGACGGCCCATTACATTGCCGATATGGCGGCGGGACAGTCCGTGGTGGTTACCCGAATCGCCCACGGTGTGCCCATCGGTGGTGAATTGGAATATATCGACGGTGGCACCTTGGCCCATGCATTTTCCCGTCGCGATTTGTTTCAGTAGCCCGTTTATCAAGTTTTATCCCCGTTTACCGATTACAGCTAAAAAGCCAGACAGGAATGTCGACCTGTGTGGCGACGGGAAGGACGACAAACGGGATCATAAACAGTCCATGACAACAATTTTGGGCATCATCATTGTACTGGGTAGCTGCGCCACGGGATTCATTCTCTCGCACGGCAATTTGTTGGCGTTATGGCAGCCCAATGAACTCATTATCATTGCCGGCAGTTCCCTGGGGGCCTTCATCATTTCCAATCCATTAAAAACAACCATAACGGTATTTAAAAGCATCCCGCAATTATTGAGCCCGCCCAAATACAGCAGGGAAAGCTATCTTAATGTACTAAGCCTGCTTTACGACTTGTTTGTCAAAGCCCGGGTGAAAGGCATGATGGCCCTGGAGCAGGATGTGGATGAGCCGGAAAATAGTGAAATATTTACTAATTTCCCCAAGATTCTGAAGGACAAGCACATAGTCCATTTTATTACGGATTATTTACGCCTGATGGTCAGCGGAAATATGAACGCCATGGAAATGGAAAGCCTGATGGATTTGGAGTTGGAAACGCACCATGAAGAGGCTACGATCCCGGCAAACTCCCTGACCAAGGTGTCGGACGCATTACCGGGATTTGGCATTGTGGCCGCGGTCATGGGGGTGGTTATCACCATGGGTTCCCTGGGTGGACCGGTCACTGAAATCGGCGCCCATGTAGCGGCGGCCTTGGTAGGCACCTTCCTTGGCATCTTATTGGCGTATGGATTCGTCGGACCCATGGCTACCTATTTGGAGCATAAATGCAGGGAAGAGGCCAAGTACCTGGAGTGTGTCAAAACCACCATGGTCGCCACGTTAAACGGTTATTCGCCGCAAATTGCCGTGGAGTTCGGTCGCAAAGTCATTTATGCCGCGGAACGTCCAGGTTTTGTCGAACTTGAAGAACGTATCAAGAAAAAATAACCATGATGGATCAATCGAAGCCACCGATCATTGTCGTCAAAAAAAATAAAAAAGGCCACGGCGGTCATCACGGGGGATCCTGGAAAGTAGCCTATGCGGATTTTGTTACCGCGATGATGGCCTTTTTTCTGCTGATGTGGTTGATGGGAAATACCACGGAGGGACAACGCCAGGCCATTTCCGACTATTTTGAAAATCCCAGTGCTATCGCAGGCCCCGGTGGAGCCAGCAATTCAATGATCGAACTGGGAGGTACAGCGGATTTGGCGGTCAACCAGGAACTGGAAACCGAAAAAAACGCCAACCTGGGCGATGAGGGCAAGGAAGCAGAAGCCGAGGCGGAGACCGAGCGTGATACCCAGCGTCTGGAAGCTTTACGCCGAATTCTGGAGCGTGCCATCGATAAGAGTCAGGCGCTAAAGCCGTTTAAAGATCAAATGCTGCTGGACCTGACCCCGGAGGGGCTGCGGGTGCAAATTGTGGATAAGGAAAACCGTCCCATGTTTGACCGAGGCAGCGCGGTTTTAAAGCGCTATACGCGTAAGATCTTAAAAGAAATCGGTCGTACCATATCTGGCGTGCCCAATCGAATCAGCATCAGCGGCCATACAGACGCTTCCCGTTATAAATTCAAGCGCAATTACAGCAATTGGGAATTATCCGCGGATCGTGCCAATGCGGCGCGCAGGGCTCTGCTGGAGGGCGGCATGGATAAATCGAAGGTAGGCCGTGTCGTGGGTTTGTCATCGTCAGTGTTGTTTGACAAGACCAATCCCTATAATCCCATCAATCGGCGTGTCAGTATTATTGTCATGAACAAAGCAACTGAACAAGCCATGATCCAAGGTGAAAGCCAACAGGGTATTACTGTCCAAGATTTACAAGTCGGTGAGCCTGTGCAGGGGAAACCGGAAGCGAAAAAAATCACCCGCTAGTACAACACCCGGCAAATAATCAATAAATTGCTGGACACTACGCCTCCATTTGGCATGCGTGGGCTGGACAAGTACGGCAACCGCAATGGGGGGAGTTATGAAACGACAACGAAAACAGGCCTTTCTTATTTATCGAGCATTTGCCGGGTGTTGTACTAGGGTGCATCCCTGACAGCGCGTTACAAAGGCAAAATAGGCGAATAAGGCGAACGATTCGAGTTTCCGCCAATCAAAGCATTTGATGCCGATTCCCAAACTAAAAATAGTGCGCTTGTGGCGTTTGTGGCGTTTGTTATATAAGCATTGTCTGGGCCACAACAAATGCCTGTTAAGCCTGTTGGCGGTAACCATGATACCGGCATGGCTGCTGCTTTCCTGTAGTACGGCGCCGCCCACCCATATGGACAATAGCTGCGATATCTTTAAGGAAAAACGCGGTTGGTATCCACAAGCCAGGCGCAGTGCCAGGCGTTGGGGTGTGTCCATCGGTACCCAACTGGCAATTATTCACCAGGAATCCAAATTTAAAAGCGAGGCCAAATCGCCGCGCACACATATATTATGGATAATTCCGTGGACCCGGCGATCCACAGCCTATGGCTACGCTCAGGTCGTGGACAATACCTGGGATTGGTATCGCCGTGATACCGGTAATCGGCATGCCGACAGAGACGATTTTGACGATGCGGTGGATTTTGTCGGCTGGTATGTGTATACCAGTTCCAAGTTATTACACATACCGAAACAGGATGCTTTTCGTTATTATTTGGCGTTTCACGAGGGTCATGGCGGGTATCAGAAGAAAACGTACCGGAAAAAACCTTGGCTGATCAAAGCCGCCAGGAAAGTCGCCATGCGGGCCAAACGCTACGACCGGCAATTAAAAAGCTGCGAGAAAGAACTGCGCAGGTACCGATGGTGGTGGCCGTTTTAGATTCGCTCAATAGCGTGGAGTCCCTGTTGTATGGTGCTGTATGTTTGAAGGGCGGCTTGTAAATTAGTGACATGAATGATTCGATGGTACGAACAACCATGCTGACAACCGGCCGGTTGTACCCCGGTTTTTATACGATGGAAAAATACCGCGATGTGGCGCAGGCCTTTCGCCATGGTGCGCACTGGCATTATTCGGGGTGAAGTCACAGACCGGCTTCAGTCTTTAATTTGGGAGCCTGTTGGCAAATGAAAATCCGCTGGACGACGGGTCGTGATGGGGTATTTACGAACGACACACAAGTTATTGCGGCCGGCGGTTTTTTACGTTGGTTTGAAAAATTCTGGGACGCACGACTGCACCAAAAAGGTTCGCATGTACCCTGTGGTGGATGCCGGGCCTGCTGTACGTCAGCCTATTTCATTCACATCAGGCCCGATGAAACGCAGACGCTTGCGCGTATACCGAATGATCTGTTGTTTGCCGCCCCCGAACTTCCTGAAGGCCATGTGCTGATGGGGTATGATGAAAATGGGCATTGCCCGATGTACACGGGTGAGTGCTGTTCTATTTACGCGTATCGTCCAAAAACCTACCGCGATTACGATTGCCGTGTCTTTGCGGCAACTGGCATATCGGTAGGCGATGACAAGGCATCCGTTGAGCACCAATCACGACGTTGGACATTTCAAATGAATTCGCCCCAGGACCAACAATATTTTGCCGCCGTGCAGACAGCGGCGTTGTTTATCAACAAGTATGCGCACTACTTTCCGCCTGGGTTTATACCACCCAATGCTACTCAACAAGCTGTAATGGCTGTAGGCGTTTATAACGTGTTTCTTGAGCGGGAAACCCATGATATTGACGAAAACCAGACCCGGCTCATTTACCAAACGGTGGAACGTATCATGGCGGCGGATAAATCTTTTAGGGCGGCACCGGCGGGGGGCTGACGTGTAATAATGGCGGTTGACGATCACGGCCAGTTTCATTAGGTAGTAGTGTGCCGGTTCAACACAGGAGAGAAACGTATGAAACCATGCCCGGTCAACGCCGAATCGATTCCCGAGCCGGAACGTAAAACCATTTATCCACCACCGTTTGCAAGCAGGGTGGAAGGGCGGATAAAACGCAAGCTCGGGGACTTTTTCGGTTTAAGTAACTTTGGCGTTAATTTTACCCGGCTTGAACCGGGTGCGGTCTCGGCATTGCTTCACCATCATTCCAAACAGGATGAATTTATATATATTATTCAGGGTACGCCAACCCTCGTGTTTGATGATCAACACTATGTATTGAAGCCCGGCGATTGCTTTGGATTTAAGGCGGGAACGGGCCTGGCCCACCAACTTATCAACCATTCGGCGGAAGATGCTTGTTATATTGAAATCGGTGATCGCACCCCCAATGACAAAGTCGAATACCCCAACGATGATCTTAAGGCAAGCCAACATGCCGATGGTCAATGGCATTTGACTCATAAAGACGGTCGTGCGTATTGACCCATCGGCCGTGCGGGACTGCCTTTAACGGTTTTTTTGCAGAAAATCTCGATCATAGGTTTCCAACAGCAGCGTTAACGCTTCGGCAAATTGCATTGCCGTGCCGTCGAGGGTGCGCCGAATCCAAAATGCCACGGTCGTCTTGACGATATTGCCATTGTAGCCACCGTCAAATCCGTATTTATAACTGAACTGGCCGGCGGGATCAGCACAGTATTTTTTATTCATAAAGTAGAAAAAACGTTCGTGAAAGGCGCCTTCAACTTGTTTGTCGTTCAGCATTTTTACATAACGGTTTACTTCCCGTTCAAAACATGCGGGTTCGTGTTCAGTCTTTTTGTAAACGACAAAAAATATGCGTGCCAGCGACCGGATGTATGAATCGTAAACGGGCTGTGTATCGGCTCGAAATTTTTCGTCATTCGCTCCTGGAATGAGATGATTGCCGAGCCAGTCGACAAATGCCGGATTATAATGTCCGAAGCGGTTTTTGGCCGACAGAATTAGTTGCTTGCCGTCGTGCGGGCCCCCGACATAGGCGGGTATGCCGGCTATTTTTACCAATGTAGCGTAGGAAAAAAGGGACCAGGTATGGCAGCCGAATGTGCGCATCCCGCCGTCCGGAAAATAGTCATAGTCACCGCAGGTGTTGGTGGATGATGGCAGCTTTATCCAGGCGTCTCGTATGGCTTGACGCGAATCGCCCGCCATGGCCAGGGAGTATGCTATTACAGCCAGGCTACTGAAAAAAATTTTTTTTATCATACGGGACCCTTTGCTTATTTGTACACATCAAAATAACTCTTGGCAGTTAGTCTAACCGATAGGCTCGGGCATCGCGAACGGGACAAAAAGCCCTGTACTGCGCGAGGCTATGGTAATATTAGCCTGACTTCTTTAGACTCAAGCGCAAATAGTGCGAAGTGACGGCTATGTCAGGAAACAGTTTTGGAAAATTATTTACCGTAACCACCTATGGCGAAAGCCACGGTGCCAGCATCGGTTGTATCGTGGACGGTTGTCCACCGGGACTGGCGCTTTGCGAGGGGGATTTACAACGCGATCTTGACCGGCGTCGCCCGGGTTCTTCCCGTTATACCACCCAGCGCCGAGAACCCGATTGCGTTACGATTCAATCCGGGATATTTGAAGGACGCACCACCGGTACGCCTATCGGATTGATCATTAAAAATGTAGACCAGCGTTCCAAGGACTACAGTAAGATCAAAGACCGCTTTCGGCCAGGCCATGCGGATTATACCTATACGCAAAAATACGGGGTGCGCGATTATCGCGGTGGCGGCCGATCCTCGGCCCGGGAAACCGCCATGCGTGTGGCGGCGGGAGCCATCGCCAAAAAATATTTATATGATCGTTTCGGCATTACCATCCAGGGTTATCTACAGCAATTGGGTCCGGTCACGATTGAAAAAGTCCAATTGGACGCAGTGGAAAACAACCCGTTTTTCTGCCCGGATCCGGATAAAGTGCCTGTCATGGAAGAGTATATTAAAAACATTCTTAAAGAAGGTGATTCGATCGGCGCCATGATTTGCGTCACCGCCCAAGGGGTGCCACCCGGCCTGGGCGAACCCGTGTTCGATCGATTGGATGCTGATATAGCCCACGCGTTAATGTGTATCAATGCGGTGAAAGGCGTGGAAATCGGCGCCGGTTTTGCTTGCGTGGAGCAAAAAGGCACGGAACACCGGGATGAAATGACTCCGGATGGATTCCAGAGTAATAACGCCGGTGGCATTTTAGGCGGTATTTCCAGCGGCCAGGAAATTATAGCACGACTGGCATTAAAACCCACGTCCAGTAGTCGTTTAAGCGGACAAGCCGTCAACGAAGACGGCGAAGCGGTGGAGGGCGTGACCACCGGCCGCCACGATCCTTGTGTTGGTGTGCGCGCCACGCCTATTGCCGAGGCCATGCTA
>Ga0114931_10004356_pt1 | contig 17665 bp, 16 predicted proteins | sample 2SBtaG_FD_89579 | JGI IMG/M metagenome (GOLD analysis project Ga0114931, IMG submission 89579) | Deep subsurface microbial communities from Kolumbo volcano to uncover new lineages of life (NeLLi) - 2SBTROV14_V59a metaG | ecosystem: Environmental > Aquatic > Marine > Volcanic | place: Kolumbo...
GAACACGCGCACCCGGCCCGGCCACTGCACTGGACCGAACAGCAGATCGAGCAAGCTCGGGCTTGCGGTCGCCGCCTGCTTACTCCAGACGAACGTCTGCGGAACCAGCAGAATGGCCTGTGACGAGGTTCGCTGCTTCGCGACGAGTGTTTTGATCAGATCGACCTTGAGCTGTCGGCCTCGGCGTGCCTTGCTTCCAAACTTCGGGGGACGTCTTAGGAACAACAGTGCGCTGTATCCATCGCCGACCGTTTGCTCCAACGCTTCGGACTCGGGGAGCTGACGCCGCAAGCTCAATCGGCGTTAACCCTTGCCGAAAGGCTCGAGAATCCAAAGCCCCAGATCATTGACGAATCGCACCAAGGGCAGGCCGAACTTCTTCAACAGGAAGTCGAGGCACAGGAAGTCCAAGAACGAAAGCGATCGCATCACGTAAACGACTACGCCCTGGCTCGCGGCATTTCGTACGCCGCGGCTCCAGTTTTCGTCGACCCGGATGTGGGCGAAGAAGCGTCGATAGAGCCATCGCAAGAACGCGTTGGGCGCGTAGGGCGCTGGCGTGGGTGAGCGCCGCGCAAGCTCCGGAATTTTACTCATCGCTTCGTAAGACCCTAGCAGGGCGGCAGATCGCGTCGAGTAGAGGCTATTTCCCTTTTATTCCAGGTTTTTACCGTATCGATCGCTAGAACTGCGCGCGCAGGAGTCGGCGCTGCCCGGGGTGCAGATCGACGCTGTAACGGCGCTCCTTGCCGCCAAGCTGCACGACGACCTCGTAGCTTCCGGCGCTCAGGCGCGCGCGAACCCCGCTGCCGAGCGTGCCGATGCGTTTCGAGCCCCGATTGACCACGACGATCCCAGTGCCCCGTTGCTCTTTGGTTTCAATGCGAACTTCTAGCACGCCGGTTTGGAAGTTGACCGCGACCGGCGTGGTCGTCCCAGGGCCGAGCTCGACGTTGACGCTCTTCGACGGATTGTCGAGCACGCCGTCCAACCTCACGGTGACCTTGCACTTGCCCGCCGGAACGGAGAGGGTCGCTCCGCACGATCCCCCGCCGATCTCTCGCCCTTTTTGTTCGACGACGATGGTACCGCGCGCAGGAGCGCCGTTTTCGGTCACCGAGCAGCGGATCTGCGCGGATTGCGCTTGGGCCGTCCCGGCGCCACAAAACAGCGCGGCGGTGACGAGCAGGGACCGAACCGAAGGCCCCAACGGCGTAGGGCTGCCTCGACTGTCCGTTGGCATGAGGATTTTCACCTCTCATCGTTCTAACCCAATTCGGGGCCCGCGTGGGCGGCCGATCGGCATTCCCCTGAAATACCCTGGTTTCCTTCGACAATTATCACGGCGTGCCTGCTTGACACGCGCGGGACCGGCGGCTAGGAAACGCGCCCCGAAACAGGGTCTTAGGAGCGAACCATGGCTACCCAGAGTGCCAAGGCATCTGAAATCGAACGCAAATGGTACGTCGTCGATGCTGCGGACCAACCGCTTGGCCGACTTGCGTCCAAGGTGGCTCACGTCCTGCGCGGCAAGCATCGGCCAGAGTACACGCCGCACGTCGATACGGGCGATTTCGTCATCATCACGAACGCAGCCCAGGTACGCCTCACGGGCAACAAGCTCGAGGACAAGTACTACCATTTGCACTCCGGATACCCGGGCGGCCTCAGGTCGGAGAGCTACGGTCAGCTGCTCGAGCGCAAGCCCGAGTTCGTCGTCGAGCGTGCGGTCAAAGGCATGCTCCCGAAGAACAGCCTCGGCCGCCAGATGTTTCGGAAGCTGAAAGTGTATCAGGAAGGGACTCATCCACACGTGGCTCAAAAGCCCGAGCCCTTTCCATTTTGATCTCGAGAGAAGATAGTTAATGACCCACTCCAAAGTCATCGACGGACGCTACTACGGCACCGGGAAGCGCAAGAACGCGATCGCACGCGTGTTCCTGAGCCCCGGATCCGGTACCGTGACAGTCAACGGTCGCACCTTCGAAAATTATTTTCCGCGGGAGATCCTCAGAATCATCGCGATGCAACCTTTTGCCGCGCTTGCGAAGCAGGGCCAGTACGACGTACAGGTCAAGGTGGCCGGCGGAGGGGTGTCCTCGCAGGCAGAGGCCGTTCGGCATGGCATCGCGCGAGCGCTCGTCGGCGTCGATGAGACCCACAAGCCGGCACTCAAGCGCGCCGGCTACATCACCCGCGATGCCCGAAAGAAAGAGCGCAAAAAGCCAGGACAGCCCGGCGCCCGCAAGAAGTTCCAGTACTCCAAGCGCTGAGAACTTTGGACTGCAAATCTCGAGCCGCGGTGCCCTCAGTGCCGCGGCTTATTTGCTTAATGCCGTGGACAACGCACATGTCAGTATCAGGATGGAATTGAGCACATGACCTCGAAGCCCATACGCGCGATCGTCGTTGGAGGGACTGGCTACACAGGCGCCGAGCTCCTGCGCCTGGTGCTCGGGCACCCTTCACTGCAGCTCGTCTCGGTCGTGGGCAACACGACGGCGGGCCGAAATATCGCGGACGTGTTGCCGAGCCTGCGCGGTATCGTCGAAGGATCGGTGCAGCCGTTCGATCCCGAGACGATCGTCGAAAAGGCTGATGTTGCGTTTTGCGCCTTGCCGCACGCGGCGAGTGCCGAAGCAGTGAATGCGTTGCGCCGACGTGGGCAAAAGGTGTTCGACCTCTCCGCAGACTTTCGCTTCGACGATTTGTCCGTCTACGAAACCTGGTATGGCAAGCATACCGTGCCCGAGCGCCTGTCCGAAGCGGTGTACGGGTTGGTGGAGCTTCATCGAGAGGAGCTGCGCACTGCGGATCTGGTAGCCGTTCCCGGTTGCTATCCAACGGCGTCGACGCTGGCGCTTGCACCTCTGGTCGAAAGCGGACTGATCCGGCTCGATGGAATCGTCGTGGATGCAAAGAGCGGTGTGTCAGGCGCGGGGCGAGGCGTATCGAGCTCCACTCACTTCCCGGAGACGGCGGAAGGCGTCCGAGCCTACAAAGCTGGCGTGCACCGGCACGGGCCCGAAATCGAACAGGAGCTGAGCCAACTCGCCGGCGTGCCAGTCACGATCGCGTTCGTTCCTCACTTGCTGCCAATGACCCGAGGTCTGCTCGCGACGTGCTACGCCCAAGTGGCGGATTCCAAGGTAACAGCGGCTGCCTGCACCGCGGCTGCCCGCGCGCTCTATGCAGGGTCCCCGTCGGTGTATGTGCTGGACGAGGGGCAGCATCCGGACACCCTGTGGGTGCGCGGCTCCAATCGGGTGCACCTGGCCTATGCGCGGGATCCCCATAGCGGGATGGTCATCGCGATGAGCGCCATCGACAATCTGATCAAAGGGGCATCGGGTCAGGCGATTCAATGCGTAAATGTTCGCTTCGGCCTCGATGAAGGCGCGGGATTACAGGCGCCGGCACAATGGCCGTGACGAAGATCCTGCACGTCAGCGATGTGCATCTCGAAGACGGCTTTTCGGGCGTGCCGCTCAAGAGCTTCATCAACAAGCGGGTCGTCGGCTTTGCAAATCTTTACTTCCGGAGACGCAAGGTGTTCAGCGAGGCGGCTCACAAGGTCGAAGCACTGGCCGCGTTTTCCAAGGAACAGGGAGTCGATCTGGTCATCTGCACCGGGGACTATACGGCGCTCGGCACGGAGCCGGAGATCGCGTATGCGCGCAAGATCATCGAGCCGCTCACGCATGCCCCGCTTGGTTTCTTTACCGTGCCCGGCAACCACGACCTCTATCTGCCGGACACGGTTGCGGCCGGCTGGTTCGATCAGCACTTCGGCGAGCTCCTGAAAACCGAGCTTCCGGAGTATGCGGTGGATGGCATATGGCCTCAGGTTTGGTTTCCCACCAACGATTTGGTGGTCATCGGGGTCAACAGCGCCCGCGCGAATCCGCAAGTCACGTACTCGAGCGGGCGCGTCCCGGACGAGCAGCTCGACGCGTTGGTGCAGATCCTCGATGACTCGCGCGTCCGTGATCGTTTCGCGATGATCGCAACCCACTACGCGCCACGCCTTGCCAACGGTCGAGCAGACCGGCCGGCGCACGGGCTGGAGAACGCGGAGGAGCTCTTGGCGATCAGCGCGGCCGCTCGGCGGGGTGTGATCCTCCATGGGCACATCCATCGACGTTATCATGTGCGTGCACCGGAGACTCCGTTGACTTTGTGTTGCGCCGGCAGCACCACCCACGCCGGGCGCGAGGGGCTGTGGGTGTACGAGGTCGGCGCCCGTCACGCCAAGGCTACTCCCGGACGATGGGATCAAACGCGCTACGCCCTCGAAACCGATAAGGCCATCGACCTCGACCCGTAACTTGCCGCCTGCGGGCCGACTCGCATACAAGGTAGGGCATGGCAGCTCGCCAGTTTGGGGCTAAACGCGAGGCGCGCAGGGCGGTTCGACGGCTCGTCGATCTCGAGTGCGGGGTGTACTCCGACCTCTGGGGCGAGGCGATCGCGCACCGGGCCACCGACGTGAGCGAAGAAGGGCTCTGGATCCAAACGGACTTGCTGCTCGAGAGAGGGACTGAGGTCACGCTCACCTTCTATCCGCCCGACTGGGAAGAGCCGCTCTACGTGGCCGGCCGCGTCCAGCGTGTGGAGCTTCAGAAACGGACTGGAGACGAGGGCGCGGTTGGTATGGGCATCGAGTTCGAAGCTTTGCGTAGCGATGAACGCCGGCGCCTGATGCAGAGCATAAGGTGTCTGCGCGCGCAGGAGGCTTTCATCTTGGATCAGCATACGTTGGCCGGCGTTCCGGTTGGCGTCGGCGAGGCATGCGAGTCGGTGCCCAATCCGGGCAGCACCGTCGTGGGTTGGGCTGCGCCGTCGCTGCCCGAGGCGTATTCGGGCCGGCCGTCGCGCATCACGGTGACGCCTGCCCAACGCGAGGTCGATGTCGAGCAACCCAAGGACGCGTTTCGAGGCGGTCTGGATCTGGCCACATCTGTGTTCGCTGACTAACGCACCCGTAGGAGGCCTGCGTCCACCCGATCGTCCCCGTCGTTGGGCCCGGATTTCACTTCGAGGCGCTTGCTTCCATTGAACAGGCCGACATGCAGGACGTAGTCCCCGACGCGATAGTTGGCCGGAACCGTGAGCTCTTGCCTGTCGACTATCACATCTCCCTTTTCCCAGAGCTTCGTCGGGTATCGGCCGCCGACCGGGATGTGGTCGCCGTTGAGCCGTGACCCGTGGCCGTCGATGTGAACGAAGATTTGATAGCCTGCCGGTGGGTTGCCCAGCACTCGCCAGTACCAGGTCACTTCAAAGTGCTGGCCCGCGCCAATCGAGTCCCCTCCGGGCAGCTCTAGGTCGTATCCGATGAGCTCGACTCGGTCCTCGTAGTTGGCGCCGACCGGGTGCGGTGGTTCGGACACCTCTTTCAGGACAGCGCGGGCGATGAAGCTCTCGTTTGGGCGTCCCTCGACCGGTCCGGCGGCGATCAAGAGCAAGCGCGCGCTGCGGGCGTCGGCCACGTACAAGTGCTTGCCCGTCTCCTGGCGATAGGCGCGATCGAGCTCTGGCAGCTCGTTCGATGGGACCACCGCCCACCGTTGTCCGTCCTCTTGCAGGAAGCGGACGAGCTCGGCTTGCCCGCGGATTTCCGCGACTGGTGCGTTGGTGTAGTAGTGCGCCGCAGTCGGTGGCAATCGGTACGACGCCAAGGGCTCGGGTTTTCCGCCGGTCAGTTCGCGATACGCATCGTACACGGGTTTGGGAGAGAAGTGCTGGCTCAGCGCAGGCTGAAAGGAAAGGGCGATGAAGGCTCCGACGGCCAAGGCTCCTGCAACGGGGGGGAACACGCGTTGTCGCCCGAGCTTCCCGTATGCGTAGCGCACCCACGGGAGCCCAAACACCAACGCTGCTAGGACGAACGGAACGAAGAACGTGACGCGGCCCACCCGAACGACGAGGGAGGGGAGGTTGAGGTCGGCCACGAAGCACATCAGACCAAACGAGAAACAGACCGCGAGCAGCGACGCGGCGAGGAGCAGCCAGCCGCGCTGGGTCCAGCCAACCTCCCACTGGGTCCCGATCCATTGCAAGGTGCGGCGCGGTGTAGGCCGCGCGATCGCCTCATGACTCACCAGCGTCAGGCAGAGCAGAAGCGCTGAGGCTGAAATCAGAAGAGCCCACTGTCCCTTTGGATCGTATACATCGGGGAGGTTCAATCCATCTACGGCCAGGGCCCGAAGCGGGCCGTTCGGATACAATGCGTAGTCCCGGACCAGCAGGCCGGCCAAGAGGACGACGACGACGGCAGCCGGCCACCTGGGACTGGGCTCGTCGGTCGCCTCGGCTATCCAAATTGCGATCAGAGCCGCTAGCGGAACCAGCGCCAAGTAAGGAGGCGTGCCGTAGCGCGAGGCGAAGACGGTCCACGACCCGAACGCACATGCCGCCCAGAGTAGCAGCACCCATGCGAGGCTTTGCGCGTCTTTGCTTCGCTTGGGTCGCGGGACAAGCGCCCAAAGCGCAGCTACCGGAAGGGCGGCGCTCCATGGCGCGAATCCATGGAAGACGACCTCTCCTGCCTCGTCGAAGGTGGGCGGATTTCCTCCGATGGCGCCTCCTCCGAGCCAGAGGCTGAACCCGGGATCATCGAGCGCGACCGCTCTCGCCACACCTACTACGACAACTGTGGCGCCTGCGAGCAACAGCCAGCGGCCCAAGCGATTGCCCCGTCCTGTGTCCTCGGAGAGCAAGCTCCAGGCCGCAACTGCAACGATCGGGGGTAGCGGTCCGAGCAGCACCCCGCTGGCGTATGTGCTAACCAGCACCGCGAGCGCGAACAGGACGTCGTCCACGAGTGTGCGCCATGAGCTATGTCCGGCGCAGCAGATGGTAAAGGCGGTTAGACCAACCCAGGTTTGTGCGAAGACGGCGACCGCGTCGCCCATCAGTAGCCGCGCGTTGAGCACGAACATCGGTGTGGATGCGACCACTGCAATGGCGATCACGCCGGCGCGGCGGCTATAGGTTTTGCGCAGCAACAAGAAGGCTAGTGAGCAGGTGAGCCAGCCGGCGATCACACCAGGGAGACGCCCGGACCACTCATGCACGCCGAACCTGGCAAACGCTGCACCGATCATCCACGTAGAGAGGGGCGCGTGCGTGGCGGGCCTTGGACCGGTCTCCCAGAGCGAGCGTGCCGTATCCGCTACGTGGAGCTCCCAAGGATCCCAGATTCCAAAGGACCCGATCCCCCAAGCGGTCAACAGCAGGATTGCAGCAACGACCAAGGCTTCGAGTGCGACGGACCGATCCAACACCGCGGGCAGCCTAGCCTTGGCCCCGACCTCAGTCCATGACTTCGTCCACTTGCTCGACCAGTGGCTCGTCCGCTCCTGCGGTGATCTTCGGAGCATTGCCGATGCTGCTCAACTGCGCTTTCAAAACGGTCACCGACGCTTCGTACGCGGGCAGGTCGCGCGCTCCCATCCGCAAGCCAGGTCCGTTGAGCTCGGTCAGCGGGTCGATGTAGCGCTTGTACTTCTTCAACCCAAAGTGCAGGTGCGGGCCCGTGGAGCGGCCGGTCGATCCGACGAAGCCGATCAGCTCGTGCTGCTTCACGAGCTTGCCCGGCCGAATCCCGCTCTTGATCCGGTACAGGTGGGCATACGCGGTTTGGAATCCCCCGCTGTGACGGATGAGCACGAGGTTGCCGTTGGGCCCCTTGCGTCCGGCGAAGGTGACCCTTCCGCTCGCCGCTGCCCAGACCGGGGTTCCGGTGGCCGCAGCATAGTCGATGCCGAGGTGAGGAATCGTGCGCTTCAGGATCGGATGGAAACGCCTGGGGTTGTATAGAGAAGAGATGTGATCATAGCGTAGTGGGGTGCGCAGCCATCCGCCCTGCATGGCCCTGCCGGTGTCATCATAGAATTGCCCCTGGGCGTTGCTCGCCTCGTAGTAGAACGCTTGCATCTTGCCAGTGCGCTGGCCGTCATACTCGAGCGCACGCACGCGGCCGTAGCGGAGGAACTCGCCGTCCACCCGCTCCTCGTCGACGACGATCCGGAAGACGTCGCCTTTACGTGCTTGCAACGCAAAATTGATCTGGCCTTCGAAGGCCTCGACGAAAAACGTCGCGAGACCTGCGGGAAGCCCGATGCCGACCAAGCCATCACCGATCGATGTTTGTACCGAAGCGGCTCTCGCGATCGGTGTGCGCTCGACCTTGATTCGGATTTGCTCCGCCCGAAACGCGCCGTCATCGCCGCGGGTGACCTCGACGAACTCCGTCGCGGATGGGTGATACTCGAAGCGCTCCAGGTCGGCATGCTCATCCCGTTCCACGATGAGCTTGTGTTCGGGGCGACAGCGCCGAAAGTCCACGATATGCTCGAGCGCTTTTTCGATGGCGGCGCACTCATCCGCATCGAGGCCTGCATTGAGCAATGCGCCATGAAAGCTCGGCACGCTTCCAAACAAAGTCTCATAGCGCGCGTTGGGTCGTGAGCGGGACAGCGCCAGCCTTTGCTCTTCGCTGAGAGCTTCCTCGATGCCGCCGTCTCGTCCTGGAGGTGCAAGGCCTTCCGGCACCCCCAGATCGGCCGCTAGCTTGGCGTCCTGTTTGCCTAATGCATCCTCCATCCATGCCCAGGTTTGGGGAATGATGCTCCGCGCGATCCAGAGCAGCAGGGCGCCCAGCACCACGGCGGCAACCAAGGTGCCGATCACCAGGCGCCGCGCACGGCGAGCCCGGAGCTCGTTCGGGAGCAGAGCCATGTGGACCGACGGCAGAGGCCGCAGCACATCAGGTTCTTTTTCACTCGACCGATCGCCGCTCATGGAACGGTCGGCTTATCAGCGCTCCAATCAATACGCAAAGGTCCGGGCCTGAGCCTCATGGACTGGCTCGGAACGCCGTCTCTACGGGGTTGACACCCCTCGGGGTCAGGGTTAAGACGCCGCTTCCACCGTGGGTGGACATGATGAACAGGCACGTAGCTCAGTGGGAGAGCACTACCTTGACACGGTAGGGGTCGGCGGTTCGAAACCGCCCGTGCCTACCAAGTGATTGCAAGCACTTGGCGCGGTTTCTGTTTATGCGCCATCTGCATTTACTGAAGCGGTGTGTCGTTTGGTGTGTCGAAAGCCAAATCGCGCCCGTTGAATGGCGAGGCCGGCGGCGTAGTTCGGATGGGTATAGGCCGCCGTGGTGGCAGTGCGCCGGTGCCCTGCCATGTAGGCGGCGCCGGCGATGTTTTGTGAGACCTCCTGGGCGTGCGTGCGTGCGTGACCGTACCCGTGACCGTACCCGTGACCGTACCCGTGACCGTACCGACGTTGCTCAAACGCAGCCAAGGTTGTCGGGATTCCGCAGAGGTTTCGTGAAGTGGCGGCCGCCGGCGGTCGTGTGCGTGCGTGACCGTACCGACGTTGCTCAAACGCAGCCAGGGTTGTCGGGATTCCGCAGAGGTTTCGTGAAGTGGCGGCCGCCGGCGGTCGTGGACGAAGCCGCCGGGGTGAAGGCTTCAAGTACGCGAAAACACAGAGCCCCGTGTCGGCACGGCATTCGCATCACTCGAGACGGCATGACCAGACCTCGCATTGTCGATCCGGGCGCGACCCTGGCCCTGTGCAGGCGCACCACGCGCCGCCACTTCCTGCTACATCCGGACCAGGCCCGCCAAATGGAGCAGGTGTATTGGTACTGCCTCGCCTACGCGGCACAGCTCCATGGCGTGCTCGTTCATGCCGCGTGCCTCATGTCGACCCATTGCCACGAGGTCATCACCGATGTGCGGGGCAACTATCCGCTCTTTTTGAAGGCCTTTCATCGTAATCTGGCGCTGTGTACCAAGGCCTATCGTGGATGGCCTGCCGAAGTCTTCGACAAGGAGTCGACCAGTGCGCATACGCTGCTGACGCCGGAAGCGACGATTGAATCCATCGCCTACCTCATTGCCAATCCGGTCGAAGCTTTGGCCGTGCGCTATGCCAAGGACTGGCCCGGGGCGCACACGCTTCCTGGGCACGTCGGCACCCGCGTCATCCGGGTCAAGCGACCGGCGCACTACTTTGACCCACAGAACCCAAAGTGGCCCGAGAAGCTCGAGCTTCGATTAGACATGCCCGTCGGGCTCGAGCTCGACTACGGTCCCGAGCTCGCCCGGGAGCGCATTGCCGAGCGGGTGCGAGACAAGCAACATCAGGCCTGGCGCAAAGCCAAGCGCACCGGCGTCCCGTTTGTGGGGTCGAGGCGCATCCTGAAAGTCGCGCACACCAAGCGGGCCAAGAGCTACGAAGTGTTCGGCCGTCTCAACCCGCAGTTCGCGGCGGCCGGGAACCGGAGCGCAGCGATGCAAGCCGTGAAGCGCCTGCGTACGTTCAACGCGCAATACGATCGGGCACTGGCCGCATGGACCGCAGGAGACCGGAGCGCGTGCTTCCCCGCAGGCACCTGGTGGATGCGGGTGCACCACGGAGCGCGGTGCGGACCGGGGCCGTAGCGTTCTAGACAAGCTTCGGTCGCCTGGACGCGGCTGCCTTGCATAGGTGGCGGGGCAGCGGTGGGTCCGCGACGGCCTGCCGACCACTGCGCGACGGCGCCTCAACGGCTTGCAGTGCTGATGTGGGCCTCGTTAGGGTCCATAAGAGGCGGTACAGAGCGGTGCCGGCGCCGAACCCGCCTGCGATGAGCGTTTGTGGCGGTCGCGCGGTGCGCTGTACGACCGCCGACCTCGGTCGGATCTGTGCGTGGCGGTCGCGCGGTGCGCTGTACGACCGCCGACCTCGGTCGGATCTGTGCACTGGCGGGGCTTGCAATCGACGCACCGTGTGTCAAAAGGCCCCCATCGGTCCCCTTTCTGCCCATGTCTGACCCTTCGCCACCATCGCTTTCGCTAAGTGAGAGTGGGGCCGGCGCGTTTCGGTCCGCTGACCGATGACGAGCGAAGCGACAGCGCGAACGGCACGCGAGGTGCTCGAAGAGCGCGGCGCGTTAGGCAAGGACACCGTGGCCGCCCGGGTGGATGGCAAGGTGTACGACTTGCACACGCCGATCCCCGAGGACGCGGCCGAGGTGACGCCGATCGCCGCGCAGGACGACGACGCGCTACCCGTCATCCGGCACTCGAGCGCCCACGTCATGGCCGACGCGGTACAGCGCCTGTTCCCGGGGACCAAGGTTGCCTTCGGTCCGGCCACCGAAGACGGCTTTTACTATGACTACGCACGGCCCGACGGGACGTTCTCCGAGGAAGACCTTCGTGCCATCGAAGCAAAAATGGCCGAGATCATCGACGCAGACAGCCCCTTCCGACGCGAGGTCGTGAGCCGCGACAAAGCGCGTGCCGTTCTGCAGTCCCTCGGCGAGGGCTTCAAGCTCGAGCACCTCGAGCGTCTTCGGGATCCCATCTCACTCTACAGGCACGGGGACTGGGTCGACCTTTGCGAAGGGCCGCACGTACCTTCGACGGGCTTCCTCAAGGCGGTGAAGCTCACGAGCGTGGCGGGCGCTTATTGGCGCGGCGACGAGCGCAACCCAATGCTGCAGCGCATCTATGGGACCGCATTTGCATCCCCGAAGGCCTTGCGCGCGCACCTCAAGCAGCTCGAGGAAGCGAAAAAGCGAGATCACCGCAAGCTCGGCAAAGAGCTCGAGCTGTTTGCGTTTCATCCGCACGCGCCCGCCTCGCCGTTCTTTTTGCCGCGCGGCTCCATTGTCTACAATCTCCTCGAAGGTTACGTCCGATCACTGTACGCCCGCTACGGCTACGAAGAAGTGATCACGCCGCAGATCTTTGACAATGCGCTCTTCCACACCTCGGGGCACCTGCCATCGTATGCGGAGAACATGTACATGGCGGCCACCTCGGAGAACCTCGAAAAGCTTCGGCAAAAGGTTGAAGAGAACCCACCGAAGAACGCTGAAGACTGGGCGGACGCGTTCAATGAGTCGCTTCGCTTCGGCGTGAAGCCGATGAATTGCCCGAGCCACTGTCTGATGTATGGCATGACCAAGCGAAGCTACCGCGATCTTCCGATGCGCATGGCCGACTTCGGGCGCCTGCACCGATTCGAGCGAAGCGGCGTGGTTCAAGGCCTCACGCGTGTACGCACGTTTGCGCAGGATGACGCGCACATCTTCTGCACCCTCGAGCAAGTGCAGGACGAGATCAAGAGCTTCCTCGACCTCGTGCACGATGCGTATCGGGACTTCGGCTTCACCGATGTGCGAATAGTCATCGCGACGCGGCCCGAAAAGCGCCTGGGCGCCGACGAGGTTTGGAGCCGGGCTGAGAAGGCGCTCGAGGAGGCCGTGAAAGCCAAGGAGCTGCCATACGAGATCGCTGAGGGGGAGGGCGCGTTCTACGGGCCGAAGATCGAGTTTCATCTCAAGGACGCGATCGGCCGTTCGTGGCAGCTCGGAACCATTCAGGTGGACTTCAACCTCCCGGAGCGCTTCGACCTCCGCTATGTCGGCGAGGACAACACGACCCACCGGCCCGTGATGCTGCACAGGGCGATTTTGGGCTCCATTGAGCGGTTTTTCGGTGTTCTCACCGAGCACTTGGGTGGGTCATTCCCCGTCTGGCTCGCTCCCGAGCAAATCGCCTTGTTGACGGTGAGCGAGAAGTTCAATCAGTATGCACAGAACGTGCAGCAACAGCTCCAAGAACGAGGCTTCCGAGTTACCGCCGATCTGAGCAGCGACAAGTTGGGCGCAAAGATTCGCCAAGCACGCCTGATGCGGGTTCCGTATCTAGGCGTGATTGGTCAAAAGGAAGTCGAGGGGCAGGGTTTGGCCCTCCGTTCGCGAGACGAGAACAAGGACCTGGGGCTCATTCCATTGTCTGAGGTCATCGATCGTCTTGCCCGGGAGAACCACCCGCCTTCGGCTTTGGATTCAATCAGAGGAGATAGTCATCGCTAGACCGCGCTTTGGACCGCGCGATCGCCCGCGGAACTTTGGACCGCGCGTCAACGATCGCATTCGAGTGCCCGAGATCCGTGTCATCGGAGCTGACGGCGGCATGCTGGGTGTCATGAATACCGACGAAGCCCGTCGGATGGCCCGGGGTCTCGACCTCGACTTGGTCGAGGTGAACCCGAAAGCCAGCCCGCCTGTCTGCAAGATCATGGACTTCGGCTGTTTCAAGTACGAAGAAAAGAAGAAGCAGGCCGATGCCCGCAAGCGTCAAACGCAGATTGCGCTCAAGGAGATCAAGCTCCGACCGAAAACGGATGACCACGATCTCGAGTTCAAGACCAAGCACGTGCGCCGCTTCCTCGAAGAGGGCAACAAAGTCAAGATCACCGTCCGCTTCCGCGGGCGAGAGATCACCCACCCCGAAACCGCGCAGCGACAGATCGACGCGATCGTCGAAGCCGTCGAGGATCTCGCCATGCTGGAAACATCGGCACGCCTCGAAGGCCGCACGATGACGGCGATCTTGGCCCCCCGAGTCAAAGTCCAACACGCCCGCTAAAAAGGGACGGTCCCCTTTTGAAGGGGTTAAGTGTGCGGCAGTGGCAGCTGCCGCGTCGGCGTGAGTGCCGCGACTGGTGTATAGTCCCGATCATGTTTGTAGCGGGCGCCTTTGCCTTGCGCGATTTCGTGCTCGATGACCAATTCGAACGCACGCATCGCCGTGCGGACGTCTTCCGGCATGGTCCCGTCGTGATCGTGGCCGGTGCTCAGCGAAAGACGCCTGACGCGATGCAAGCATGGGACCACGCTTTGCGCTCGCTCGTACCGGAGGGCACCCGTGTCCTCGGCCTCAGCAACCTCAAGAGGCTCCCATTCTTCGTCCCGAAGAGTGCAGTCCGAAACAACCTGGCCGCGCAACTCCCGGATACGCCGGTCCTGATGGACTGGAAGGGCCGTCTGTACCCGGAGCTGGGCTTCCCAGCCGGCGCGACCGTTTCGGTCGGGGTGTTTGGGCCTACCGGGGAGCGGTTGGGAATCATCACCGGAGAGCCTACTGAGCCCCGGCTCGCCGCGGTTGCGGAGCTCCTGTTCCCCTGACGCTGTCCCTGCCCCGCAATTCCGCCCCCTTGACTGCCCCCCTCACCGCGCTAGACAGCGTGTTCTCCGCTCCCCCGCTGCGGACGCCGCTGGCATGGGAGCTTCAAGCGAGGACAGTCAAATGCCTAAAATGAAGACAAAGCGTGCTGCTGCGAAGCGGTTCAGGGCCACCGGTGGTGGGCGGATTCGTCGTTCCACGGCTGGCAAGCAGCACTTGATGCGTGGCAAGTCCGCCAATCGGCTTCGGCAGCTCAAGAAGAACTCCCTGGTCGACTCGCGCGACGAAGCGCGCATCCGGCGTTTGCTTCCTTACGAGCTCTAAGACTTCTAAGGAGAACGCCCATGCCCAGAGTCAAACGAGGGTTCAAAGCCCGCCGTCGCCGCAATCGCCTGCTCAACCACGCCAAGGGCTACTACGGCGCGCGCCGCAAGGCCTTTCACGTTGCGATCGAACAGGTCCACAACGCCTGAGAGGATGCCTACCGGCACCGTCGCACCAAGAAGCGTGAGTACCGTCGCCTTTGGATCGCCCGCATCAACGCCGCATCCCGCAGCAATGGGCTGAACTACAGCCAGTTCATCGCGGGTCTCAAGCGTTCGAACATCGCGCTCGATCGCAAGGTGCTCGCAGAGATCGCGGTCGCCGATCCGGGCGGGTTCAAGGCTGTCGTCGACGCCATCGATTAAGAACACTCCGGACGCGCAATGGCAGAGCCTGATGCGGTTCAGACGTTCGAGGATGGGCTTACCGAGATCCGCGGTGCCTACGCGGAGGCGCTGCGCGCCGCGGATGACGAGCCTGAGCTTCGCCTGATCAATGCGCGCTACATCGGCCCGCAAGGGGAGCTGACCCAGCTTCTCAAGCTCATGCCGAAGCTTCCCGGCGACCAACGGCGCGAGCTTGGCCAGGCTGCGAACGCACTCAAGAAAAAAATTCAGGCGACCTTCGACGGGGCCCTCGAAAACATTCATCGACGCGCTCGCGAAGCGGAGCTGACCGGTCTCGCGCTCGACGTGACCTTGCCCGGCCGCTGGCAGATGCCTGGCCGGCTTCACCCCATCACGCGGATTCGAAACGACGTGCTCGACATCTTCGTCTCACTCGGCTTCGACATCGCCGATGGCCCCGAGGTAGAGCTTTACGAGAACTGCTTCGACAAGCTCGGATTCCCCCCGGACCACCCGGCCACGGATGAACAGGATACGTTTTTTATCGAAGGCAGCGGCTCTTCGGACCGAGAAAGCGTGCTTCTGCGCACCCAGACCTCGACCATTCAGATCCGCGAGATGATGAAGCGGCAGCCCCCGCTCGCGATCGTATCCCCTGGCGCCGTCTACCGTCGCGACGACGACGCCACCCATTCACCCATGTTCTTTCAGCTCGAGGGCTTCCTCGTCGACGAGGACGTCACCTTTGCCGAGCTCAAGGGCGTGCTCACGCTGTTCCTCCGCCGCCTCTTCGATGAGCACGTCGCGGTTCGCTTTCGAGCAAGCTACTTCCCATTCGTCGAGCCCGGCGGCGAGGTCGACATGAGCTGCGTCTTTTGCCATGCGTGGGAAGGCGACCGCGCCCGCACTGCGGAGTGCCGTGTGTGCAAAGGCACCGGATGGATGGAAATCCTCGGCTGCGGCATGATTCATCCGGTCGTGTTCGAGAACGTGGGGTACGATCCGGAGAAGTACACGGGTTTCGCGTTTGGTATGGGTCTCGACCGCATTGCCATGCTCAAGTACGGCATCCCCAACATCAAGCTTCTCTACGAGAACGACGTTCGGTTCCTGTCGCAGTTTTAGGAAAGGCGATGCTGGCTTCATTTCAGTGGTTGCAAGAGCTTTGTCCCGTCGACGCGGACGTCGCCGAGGTGGCCGAGCGCATTTCGCTGGCGGGTCTCGAAGTCGAAGCAATGGAAGAAAAGGGCAACGACCTGTCTCGGGTCGTCATCGCCGAGGTGCGCAGTAAGAGCTCGCATCCCAAACGCGAAAAGCTGACCCTCGTCACCGTCTTCGACGGAGAGGACGAGCATGAAGTGGTCTGCGGGGCGCCAAACGTGCCCGAGCCCGGAGGCAGGATCTTGTTCGCCCGTTTGGGCGCCGTTCTTCCAAACGGAATGGAGATCGGTCCCCGCAAGGTTGCCGGTGTCGAGTCCCAGGGAATGATTTGCAGCGAGGCCGAGCTCGCCATCGGTGCTGACACCGACGGGATCTTCGTCGTCGACTCGGACAACGGGGCGCTTGCAGGCACCAGTGTGGCGGACGCGCTCGACCTGCGCGACGTCATCCTGGACATCGGCCTGACCCCCAATCGACCCGATTGCCTCGGCCACGTCGGAATTGCGCGGGAAATCGCCGTTCTTTTTGGGGCTGCCTACACGCCCCGCAAGGTTGCCGGGCCGCCCCGGACGTTCACCGCGGGCGACTCATTCAAGTCCGGTGAGCCGACGACCCAGCTCAGTCCCCTCTGGGATAGCCCGGGCGACACGGTCGAAACCCCAGAGCTGCCCACGATCGCGGTCGAGGTCGCCGACCGCGATCGCTGCCCAAGGTACGGGGCCGCGCTCGTGTCAGGTGTCAACATCGCTCCATCCCCATTCTGGCTCCGCTACCGGCTGCACAATCTCGGGCTTCGGGCCCTGTCCAACGTGGTCGACGCGACCAACCTGATCTTGCTCGAGTGGGGTCATCCGATCCACGGTTTCGACCTTGCTCGGCTACGCGGAGCCAAGATCGTCGTTCGGCGCGCAGCCGAGGGCGAGAAGATGGCAACTCTAGATGGCGTGGAGCGCACCTTCACCGCCGACGACCTGTTGATCTGCGACGGCGAAGGCCCGGTCGCCGTTGCAGGCGTCATGGGTGGTCTCGACACCGAGATTCGAGACGACACCAAGGACGTTCTCATCGAGTGCGCATATTTCGATCCGCGCTCGATTCGCCGCACGTCACGGCGACTCGGCTTGCACAGCGATTCGAGTCATCGATTCGAGCGTGGCGTCGATCCGCAAGCCATCCCCAACGTCCTCGCAGGCGCCGCGTCCCTCATCGCAGAGCTTGGGGGCGGCGCTGCGGCGACGACATGCATCGATCGTGTCGCGAAGCCGCACCGGCCGCGCTCGATCCACTTCCGCCCGACCCGAGCCGCGCAGCTACTCGGCACCCCGGTGTCTGAAGGCGAGAGTCTCGGTATCCTGGAATCGCTGGGCTGCCGCATTGTCGATCGGAGCAGCGATGCGATCACGGCCGAGCCGCCGAGCTGGAGACCAGACCTCGGACGGGAGGTAGACCTCATCGAAGAAGTTGCACGCGTGCGCGGCTACGACAAGATTCCGACAGCGGTTCCACGCGTTCACCCATCTGAGGCGGGCACCCCGAGTTTCCTCAAGTTCGTCGCTGCACTGCGGGACGCAGCGGTGACATCAGGGCTCTATGAGGCTATAAATTACGGGTTTTCGTCCGTCGATGACCTTCGCAGGGCTCGCGTATCCACGCGCGCCGTAGCGCTTGCGAATCCGCTCTCCGAAGAGCGCTCGGTCATGAGGACGTCCTTGTTGCCAGGCCTCGCCGCTTCGGCCACGCGCGCGCAGCGCCACGGCGCGACCGAAGTCAGACTCTTCGAGCTCGCGCGAACCTTCCAGCCGAGTGACGACATACTACCAAGGGAAGATACCGTGCTTGCGA
>Ga0114931_10004357_pt1 | contig 17663 bp, 17 predicted proteins | sample 2SBtaG_FD_89579 | JGI IMG/M metagenome (GOLD analysis project Ga0114931, IMG submission 89579) | Deep subsurface microbial communities from Kolumbo volcano to uncover new lineages of life (NeLLi) - 2SBTROV14_V59a metaG | ecosystem: Environmental > Aquatic > Marine > Volcanic | place: Kolumbo...
CCCCTCCCCTTTTTTCAAGGGGAGGCTGGGAGGGGTGGTTCTTCGGTTCTGTTCTTGACGTGCAATATGCAAGTTAGTGGGACAGGCATTGCTCTATCATTAATATTTTGATGTAGCAATACAGGCTTTCCAGCCTGTCCGCACGGGCTGCAATGCCCGTGCCACCAGTTCAGGAAACCCTTGCGCCCTGTTCGATTTCCTTTTAAAAAACAATTTTTAGAGATGCCCCTAAGTGGGATTTCCCGTCTCGTTCTTAACTTAGGCAATATCCGGGCTAAACTTCCCCCGCTTTTTGTCGTAGAGATTATTAGAACATCAATAATAAAAAAAGGGACTCAAATGAATTTCGTTAGCTCCGTTGGCGTTTCTTCGCAAAACTCCCAGCCTTTCTTGACTAAAAGAGGATTGGCCTTGCAGGATAAGAGCGGCAAGCCCCCGTCAGATACGGGAAAAGCGGCAACTCAAGCAATCGACCCGCGCCCGCAAACTCCTCCGGCAAACACCATCGATGTCAGGGCATAGCTTGCCTGCCGCCCTATCATCTCTTTTCTCTTGCCAATTGTCTTGACCCGCCGGCTTGACTTGGACCCATCGATCTATTAGATTCATATGGAATTTCGATGCGGGCATTATTCCCCAGACCGCGATCCCATCACCACCAGCAAAAGGAGAACCCATGACCAAAGATGAGTTGATTTCCGCCGTGGCCAAAACTTGTAAAAACGACGATCTTTCCAAACGCCTTGTGACCGATATTATCGATTCCGCCTTTTCCGCTATTGGAACGTCGATCAAGAAAGATAAACGCTTCGCCTATCCCGGTTTTGGCACGTTTACTCTTAGAAACCGTAAAGCCCGAACCGGACGCAACCCACAGACCGGCGCAACCATTAAAATCAAGGCAAGCAAGACGGTTGGATTCAAGCCCTCTCCGACCTTCAAAAAATCCTTGTGACGCGCCAACCCGTCTGCCCTGCTCAGTAGAAGAAGGCATCCCGCGGCAAGCCGCGGGGAATCTTCCCTATGGCAGAAATCTTGTCGGGCGCGGCGGCCGGAGACGGTTTTTTATCCGAAGCCGGCAACAGCCCGATAAACGGCGTCCGCACAAGCAAGCTAAAAAAACAGCTCCAAAAGCCGCGCTTCCTGTTTATGTCCATAAGGGCCGCCGCGAAGCTCCGCCCCACCCATGCCGCGCTCATTCCCGCGGCTTATTCATTCGCCGGAAATGGCACACACCGGCCGGACGGAAATCGATTACTTCGGAAAGTATGCAGGGATTGGCGGATTCTCGCCGTTGAACCTTTTTCTTTTTTTTCGCCTCTGCCGTCACTCTGTTTTGCAGGTCCGGTCTAAAATGAAATATACTGGACAAAACCCTGTAAACGCGCTCTGCAAGAGGATGAGGCCGAGCACACCGGGCACGAGCAGCCATAAGGGATCGACCCAGTATCCCAGTCCCGCCCCGGCGGCAATAATAACCCCGGCTATTCCATCATGGATGCGCCTTTTGGTATTCATAATGCCTCCTCCATGGTTTCCCTCATGGAGAGATTTTAACAAAAAAAACCGCTTACTGCCCTATATTTACCGTGCACGCTTTTAACCGCTCAACAAAATAAAGGAGCCAACTTATGCCCAGCAATTTGCTTAAAGACTACATGAGTGCGCCGATACTAAGCGTCGACCCTGAAAAAACGATCCGGGACGCCGCTGAGTTTATGATGAGCAAAGGCATCCGGTCACTTCTCGTGGAGGAAAATGGCGATTATGTCGGCATTGTCACCAAGACGGATTTTATTTTGAGGGTTTATATCAACGAAAGCATGGACCCGGAAAGGGACATCGTCTCGGACATCATGTCCAAATCCGTTTTGTCGCTGGATTCAAACAGCACCATGGAGGAGGCCAGAAAGTTCATGCAGAAAAATAAAATCGGCCATCTCGGGGTGACTGAAAACGGCAACATTGTGGGGATAATATCTAAAAAGGAATTGCTGGGTTATTTCGGCAAACTCACTTAAGGGCATCTCTGAAAATTGACTCAATGCTCCTAATCGTCAATTCAAAGAGGCGGCTTTGTTTTAGTGGGACAGGCATTGCTCTATCATTAAAATATGATGATAAGAGCAATGCCTGTATTGCTACCTTAAAAGTTAAATAACGAGGCAATGCCTGTATTGCTACCTAAAATAAAGAATAAGGGCAATGCCCGTGCCACCGAAAGCACTTTTCAGCAGCTTGCCAACCATTCTTTCCGGAACCCGCGCGGCCGTCAGTGGGAGCCGGTTCTGCGGTTTTTCATGGCGGAGTCGATTTCGCGGTCGGCCTGGCGTTTTTTGATGGCGGCGCGTTTGTCATAGAGTTTTTTGCTCTTGGCGAGTGCCAGTTCCACTTTTGCCCGGCCTTCCTTAAAATAAAGTTTCAGGGGAATCAGGTTGTAGCCCTGCTCGCGGATTTTGCCGATGAGCCGGGCGATTTCTTTTTTATGCAGCAGGAGTTTGCGCTTTCGCGTGGGGTGGTGGTTGAACTGGTTGCCGGCTTCATAAGGGCTGATGTGGGCGCTGACCAGGTAAGCCTCGCCGCCCTGGATGTCGGCAAAGCTGTCCACCAAATTGGCCTTGCCCTCGCGCATGGACTTGACTTCCGTGCCGAGGAGCACCAGGCCCGCTTCCATGGTTTCTTCGATGAAATAGTTGTGGCGGGCTTTTTTGTTCTGGCAGACGATCTTGATTCCGTTCATTTCCCGGTCCGGTTTGCGGTAACGGTGATGGCGCCGCCAACGCGGCTTTTGAAACGTTTGGCGGCGGCGGCCTCGCGGCAAAAGACTTCCAGGCACCCCCAGCTATTCAGGATACACCCGGACTCTCCTTTTTGACACCGCGAATAGCTGTCCACCATCGGCCCCGCGGGCTTGCCGCCGACCCGGATTTTCAGGCCATCGGTTTGCGTCGCAAAATAGCGGTGCAATAATTCCGCGGAAATGTTGGACATCAAATTGCCGAACCGGTCGATATGCACGATCTCCCCCTTGAGGATGTTGCGCCGGAACGACGGCTGGGGCAGGTCGAGCGTTTTCGGATCGTGAATGCGGATTCCCATTTTGGACAAGGGCGTTCCCCCGGCAAGCCACGCGGCGGCAGGCGCGAACACGTCCCGGCCGTGGAAGGTCGGGGACACGGGATGCAAAAAATATTTCGGCCGCGTCAATTCGTAAACCCGCGCGGCGGCGGCATCGAGGATCGGCGTGAGCACGCCGTTGTCGGGCGCGACGAAGCGGTGCCCGCCGGTTTTCACCGCCAGCGGCCGGCGGCCGCCGCCGACTCCGGGGTCGACCACCAGCAAGTGCACGGTGTTTTGCGGAAACCAGGAAAAGGCCGCTTGCAGGACGCAGGCGGCTTGCCGGATGTTTTGCGGCTCGATGCCGTGGCTAATATCGACCAGCTCAGCCTCTGGCGCGATGCGCAGCATGACGCCTTTCATGATGCCTACAAAAGGATCGTCAAGGCCGAAATCGGTGGTGAGGGTTATGATGGGACGCATCCGGAAACTTGCCGTTCCGAGACTTGCTCGATGGTGACGGGAACGATCCGGTTGACGAACGGTTCGCCGCCGGCAACGCTGATGGGGATATAATTCTCCGAATGCCCCCGGAACAGCCCGGAGGCAGGGTCGGCGCGGGTTTCGATGAGCACGGATACGGTTTGCCCTAAAAACCGGCGGCGGAATTGCAGGGCCTTCTGGTTCCCCAGATCGGTCAGCCGCTTGTGGCGGATTTTCTTGATGGCTTTCGGCACGGCGTCTTTAAACGAACAGGCTTCCGTTCCCTTTCTGTCGGAATAGGAAAAAACGTGCAGGTAGGAAAACGGCAGGCTGTCGACGAGCTTCAAGGTGTTTTCAAACATGGCGTCGGTTTCGCCGGGGAAGCCGACGATGACGTCCGCGCCCAGGCCCAGGCCGGAAATCTTGTCCAGGGCGCGGTGAACGACGTCGAGGTACTGTTGCGAGCGGTAGTTGCGCCGCATGCGGGCCAGCACGGAGTCATCACCGCTTTGCAGGGGAACGTGCAGGTGCGGACACAGTTTTTCCCGGTCCGCGATCAGGCTAATGAGGGTGTCGTCGATTTCCATGGGGTTGATGGAACTCAAACGCACGCGGAAATCGCCCGGCAGTTTCAGGACATCCGCCACCAGCGAGGAGAAGGTTTGGCGAACGTCGAAGTCCATGCCGTAGGTTCCCAGGTTGATGCCCGTCAGGGTGATCTCTTTGTAGCCCGCGGCGGCGGCGGTGGCGACGTTGCGAAGAACGCTTGACCGGGCATCGCTGAGCGACCGGCCGCGCGCCTTGACGACGGTGCAGAAGGAGCAGCGTTCGCCGCAGCCGGTTTGCACTTTGATGAAAGCTTTCGTTTTTCCCGGGAAATGGGTCACGGGAACGGTTTTGAAAACCCGGGCGCGGGACAGGTCCGACATGTGGATGCGCGGCGTGCCGGGTTTTTCCGGCGCCGGGCTTTCGCCGGTGCGTGCCGCCGCCAGCAACTGCCTGATGGCGGACGAGATGCCGAGTTTGTCCGCATTGCCCAAAACCAGGTCGAGGCCGGGTATCCCGGCAACGTCGCCGGGGTTGTTTTGGGCGTAGCAGCCGGTAAAGATCACCAGCGCATTTTCATTGATTCCCAAGGACTTCTTGACCGCCAGGCGGGAGCTGTGATCGCTTTTTCCCGTTACGGTGCAGGAGTTGACGACATAAACGTCGGCTCTTTCGCGGGCGTCCACGACACGGAAACCGTCCTGTTCCAGCAGGGTTTGCATTTCCGCGGTATCGTGTTGATTGGACCGGCAGCCCAGCGTGGTGAAGGCAACCTTCGTCATATCCGCTCCCATTGACACAAAGATTCGCTCAGTGAAATCATCATAGACCATGGCCGGCGGGCGAATCAACTTGTAAATCGGGGGATAACCGACCGGGGTCCGGTTTGTTGTTGACCACAAAAAATGAGTTTGCTAGAATCGGCGCATCCGATTTCGATGTAAAGAAAATGGGGGTTCCTCGATTTCCCGGGAATCGCTTCGCCTGAGCCTCAACCCCCCCGAGCCGCCGCATGAAAAAAGTAAAACAAGATGTCCGTTCCTTCCTGGAAAAGTGGCTGGATATAAGCGTCAAGCAATACGTCTGCAAGATGGATGGGAAACAAAACGGCCGGCTTTTCGATCTCATCATCGGCGGCGTCGAAAAACCCCTGGTGGAAATCGTCCTCACCGAGACCGGGGGAAACCAGACGCGGGCGGCCAACATCCTGGGGATCAACCGCAACACCCTGCGGAAAAAAATCAAGGACTATAAAATAAAATGCGGCGAAAAGCCCTAGCGGCCGTCATTCTGGCGGCAGGCAAAGGCGCCAGAATGAAATCTCCCCTGGCGAAGGTTCTGCATCCGCTCGCCTCGAAACCCCTTTTAACCTACGTTTTGGACACGGTATTTACGCTGGCGCCGGAGCGGGTCATTGTCGTGGTGGGTTTTCAGTCGCAGCGCGTCGCCGCCGCGTTTGCCGACCCGCGTATCGAGTTTGTCGTGCAAAAGGAGCAGAAAGGCACGGGGCACGCCGTCTTGCAGGCGCAACCGGCTTTGCGGGATTTTCGCGGAGACCTGCTGGTTTTGTGCGGCGATATGCCTTTGATCAAGGCGTCCACCCTGGAAAACCTGGTGGCGCGGCACCGGCAAAGCGAAGCCCGCTGCACCTTGCTGGTCCTTAAAACGGAACAACCCAGGGATTTTGGGCGCATTCTCCGCGACGCCGGAGGGCGGATTAGCGGAATCGTCGAAAACCAGGACGCCGACGCCCGGCAAAAAACTATTGACGAATACAATGCCGGCGTTTATTGTTTTGACAAAGACGTTGTTTTTGAAGCCATACGGCAACTCGACGACAAAAATTCGCAAGCGGAATATTATTTGACCGATACCATCCGGAATATTGCGCGCCATCGATCGGCCGTTCAATGCGTGCAAACCAGGGATGCCGATGAAGTCTTCGGCATCAATTGCGAGGCAGATTTAAAAAGAGCGGAGCGGATTTTAACCGGTCGTCCCTCCTGATAAAACCTCGTCACGCCAACATCAAGAGCCTGCCATGAAAGCCGTTATCCTTGCCGCCGGGAAGGGGAGCAATTTATCCCCGTTCTCCAAAACCCGCCCCATACCCATGGTCAGCGTGGCCGGCAGCTATCTTTTCGACAACACCGTCAACTTGTTGAAAAAATCGGGAATCAACGACATTTTCGTCGTCGTCGGCCACCACAAGGAAAAGGTCATCGAACATATCGGCGAGCATGTCCACAATGGATTGAACATCCAATACGTGGAACAGAAAAAGATCGGCGAAATCGGCAATGCCGTGTTCCAGATGAAGAGCAAGATTCTGCAAGGGGAATATTTTCTGCTGGTCTATGGGGATACGGTGACCTCCGCCAACATCTTCACCAAGATCGGGCAATCGTTCCATTCTTTCAAAAGCCCGGTGGCGTCGATTTGCCTGCCGCCGTCGAACAAGATGTTCGGCAACGTGTTTTTGAACGCACAAATGAAAATCACCCGGATCATCGAAAAGCCCAAAGGCGGCGAACTGGGCAATTATGTTCTGGCCGGAGCATACATTCTGCCGTCGAGTTTTTTTCAGCTTTTGCAGAAAAACCAATACTCCATGGAGAAAGCCATTCGGCGAATGGTCGAAGGCGAAGGCCTGCGCGCTTCCATGTGGGAAGACGAGTGGCTGGACATCGTGCATCCCTGGGAAATCCTGACCGCCAACAAAATCATCATGGATTCCTGGGAGGAATCGTCGATCGCCAAATCCGCCGTCATGGAGGGCAATGTCACGATTCTCGGCACCGTCAAAATCGCCGAGGGCGTGGTCATCAAGGCGGGCGCGGTTTTGGAAGGGCCTTGTTCCATCGGTAAAAACGGCTACATCGGCAACAACTCCCTGGTTCGCAGTTACACGTCCCTGGGCGATAACTGCTCGGTGGGCTACGGTGTCGAGTTGAAAAACTGCGTGGTCTTCGGCAATACGCGCATCGGCCGCTTATCCTTTATCGGCGACAGCGTGCTTGGCGAAAATGTGGATTTTGGCGCGGGGTCCATGACCGTGAACCGCACCATCGACTGGCAGCCGGTGCGCGTCAAGTCCGGCAAAAGCACCATCGACAGCGAGCGGGAGAAACTCGGGGCTTTCATAGGAGACAACGTGACCGTCGGGGCAGGCAACACCATCCCGCCCGGAATGGTTGTGGCCCCGAACAAAATATTGCCCGCCCGTTATTCCGTTACCACCCGTTAACCGTCAAAGCGAGATTCTTCATGTGCGGGATCAGTGGCGTTGTTGGCTTAAAAGACATTTCGACCTCTTTGTTCCAGTGTATTCGCAATCTGGAATACCGGGGATACGACTCCTACGGCGTCGCCCTCATGAACCGCGGCCACCTCGTTCTTGAGAAAAACGTCGGCGAGGTGGAGGCGTTTTATCGCAAAGACAATGTCCTGCGGCACAAAAGCAAGGTTGGCATTGCCCATACCCGGTGGGCAACTCACGGCACGGTGACGCAAAACAACACGCACCCCTTTTCCTCCTGCGACAAAAGTTTCGCGGTGGTGCACAACGGCATCATCTCCAATTACCGCGATCTGCGAGAAATGCTCCTGCGGGAGGGGCATCGGTTTGTCTCCGAGACGGACACCGAAGTGATCCCCCACCTTCTGGAAAAATTTTTCCGCGCGGACCATGATGTGGAGTCGGCCTTGCGAAAAACCCTGGCTTCGCTGGACGGCACCTTTGCGCTGGCCTGTCTTTGCGTTCATCAGCCCGGGCAGATTTTCTGCGCCAAGCGCGAGTCGCCGCTCATGCTGGGAATCGGCGACGAGACGAAGTTTGTCGGCTCCGACCTCAACTCATTCATCGATTTCACAAAGAACGCCGTCATCATCGAGGACGGGGAATACGCCATTCTTTCCAAAGACAGCTACATCGTCAAAAACCGGGTGACCGGAGAAGAAATACCGAAAACGGTCATGAAGATCGAATGGGACAGCGAAGCCTCGAAAAAGGGCGGCTACCCGCATTACATGCTCAAGGAAATTTACGAGCAGCCGCAAACGGTTACCCATGCGCTGAAGGCGGAGCCGGCGGCCCTGGACTCGGTAACGGAAATGATCCTGCACAGCGACACCACGTATCTGGTGGGGGTGGGAACCACTCATTATGTGGCGAAATTCGGCAAGTATGTGTTTTCCAGGCTGGCGGGGGAGTTCCTGCCATCCATCAGTTCCGATGAGTTCGCATCCCTCGCCAAGGTGAATAAAAAAAGCGCGGTCCTGGCGATTTCCCAATCCGGCGAAACCTACGACACCCTCGCGGCATTGAAACACGCCAAGGCGATGGGCGCAAAAACCGCGGCTATCGTCAATGCGATGGGTTCGTCCATGGCGCGGCTTGTCGATACAACCGTCCTGCAGGGATCGGGGCCGGAAATATGCGTTATCAGCACCAAGGCGGCTTTTTCGCAAATGGTGATCCTGCTTTTGATGGCCCTGCGCCTGGCGCTGAAAAAAAAGAAAATCACGCGCCGGGAATTTAACAAATCCGTCGCCGACATTCACGAACTCCCGGAAATCATTCAAGGGATTTTGAATGAACGCTCGGGATTCATTCACCGGATCGCCCACAAATACCGAAAGGTCAAGCACTGGTTGTATCTGGGGCGCGGCGTTTACTATCCCATCGCCCTGGAATCGGCGTTGAAGATGAAGGAAGTGGCGTATGTCCATGCGGAGGGGATGCCGGGCGGATTTCTGAAACACGGCACCCTGGCGATGATCGATGAGGACATCTACTCTATTCTTTTTTTCCCGCCGGAATGCGAAAAGGAGCTTTACGAATCGACCTTGCGCAGCCTGGAGGAAATCCGGGCGCGCTCCGGCTTCGTTCTGGGAATTCATTTTGGCGCACGCGGCAGGAACAAAAATCTTTTCAGCGAGGAATTGATCCTGCCTCCCGTTTCGCCGATCATAGCGCCTTTCCTGCAAATGGTGATCGCCCAGTTGTTCGCGTATTTTACGGCGACATCCCTCAAACGCAACATCGACAAACCGCGCGCCCTGGCCAAGTCCGTGACCGTCGGGTAGATTGAAAGCACCCACGATGAATTAACGATAAAGGAACGGAAAAATGATATCTTGCTCTCTCCGGGCACTATGGTTTTAGTCCGTTCCAGAGGTTTGATTTGAAAAATTCTTTACCCTTCGTTTCGCAGCAAAAGGAATTTTGGGAAAGCATAGAGAGCAGGCGCAGCCCATCGCATCCTGCCGTAAAAGCCTTTGCAGAACCCAAAGTGAATATTGTCTGGGACATAATCCGCTCGCCGAAAGCCCGTTTGCTGGAAGTGGGATGCGGTAACGGTTTTTTTACGGTCTATCTTAAAAAAACCTGGGATGTTGTCGCCTTGGATCGATCCGGTAGAATGCTGTCCCTGAACCCTTACCGAAAAGCAATTCAAGGAGAGGTTGAGAATCTGCCTTTTTGCGATGGCAGCCATGACATTGTGTTTTCAACTAATTTACTTCACCATTTAGATGACCCGCTCTGCGCCCTCAAGGAAATGGCGCGAGTGAGCAGAAAATTTGTGGTCCTGGTGGAACCCAACAGAAACAATCTGCTCATGTTTTTATTTTCATTGATAAAAAAAGTGGAAAGAGGGGCGCTAAAATTTTCACAAAATTACCTCGTTTCCCTGATCGAACAGGCCGGCCTGCGCTTGCTGTGCGCCTGCTCGCATGGCAGTATAGTCCCCAACAAAACACCCGGATTCTTGGTGTCCTTTCTGGAACCGATTAACAAAAAAATCCCCATGGGATTTTATATTATGGCCATCGCGGAGAAAACGGATCACCGGCCAACCCACCGGCATGATTAAAGCCTTAACCATAGCAGGCTCCGACCCGTCCGGCGGCGCGGGAATCCAGGCGGATCTGAAAACATTCGCGGCGCATGAAATCGCCGGAGCCTCCGTCATCACCTCCGTCACGTCGCAAAATTCGCGCGGTGTCCAGGAAACCTACGATCTTCCCGCCGAGGTAGTCGCCGCGCAGTTGAATTCGGTGCTCGCCGATGCAAAAAAACCGGCGGCGGTGAAAACCGGGATGCTGGGCAACGAGACCCTGGTGGAATGCGTGGCGGAGCGGTTGCGGCGTTACCGCATAAAAAAAATCGTGGTCGATCCCGTTATCCGCTCCTCAAGCCGGAAAACCTTGCTGTCCGCGAAAGGCGTGGAAGCGCTGAAATCGAAATTGCTGCCGCTCGCCTTACTGGTCACGCCAAACCTGCCGGAAGCCGAAATCTTGTCCGGCCTGCGGATCGCCGGCCCGGCGGACCGAATCCGGGCGGCAAAGGTTATTTTGAAAACCGGGGTCAAGAACGTCCTGATCAAGGGCGGTCATGCGCGAGGCAACGCCGACGATCTGCTCTACGATGGGCGCCACGCCTTGATCCTGCAATCGCAGCGGTTGACCCGCAAGAGCCTGCATGGAACCGGGTGTGTGTTTTCCGCGGCCATCGCCGCGGGGCTTGCCGCGGGACAGGACTTGCCGGCGGCGGTTCGGCAAGCCAAGGAATTCATCAGCCGGGCGATCCTTCAGGGAGCGCAGGCCGGACAAGCGGAAAACGGCGCAACTAACCTGGAGCCGCTGTCCTGCCTTTACGCCAGCCGGGAGCGGCTCGACTTGCTGCGGCGCGTTACCGCGGCGGTGAAAATTTTGAAGGAAAATAAAATCGGCTCGTTGATCCCGGAAGTCCAGTCCAATATCGGTGTGGGTCTGAAAATGGCAGCCGACAACGGCGATGTCGTCGCTTTTCCGAGCCGCATCATAAAACGGGGACGCGAAATCCTCGTGCCGACGCCAGCCGAATTCGGGGCTTCCCGGCATGTCGCGCATATTGTTTTGACCGTCATGCAGTTCGACCCCGCCAAACGGGCCGTCATGAACATCAAATACACGGACGCTCTTTTGAAAATCTGCCGGCGCCTGAAATTCAAAATCGCTTCCTTCAGCCGCGCGGACGAACCCCCGCATGTCAGGACGAGAGAAGGGTCCAGCCTGGAATGGGGCACGGCAAAAGCTATCCGCGATTACGGAAAAGTTCCGGACATTATCTATGACCTGGGCGGTATGGGGAAGGAAGAGATGATCCGGGTCATCGCCGAAGACGTGGAATCCCTGGTGGATAAGGTCTTGCGCATCAACCGGGCGCTTTAACCGGCGGGCGTTCGGTGTTGCCGTTTACAGCAGAGTCCGGTCGATCATGACCTTGGAATTTTCCCGCAAGCTGTTTATCCAGTCGTTAAAGATGATCTCTCCCTTGGACTTGTGTAATCTCGCGTAAATGGATTTGATCTGCGCTGCGTCGGGTTCGCCCGCGGACAGTTTGTCGGCGACCTGGATCAGGTAATATTTTTTATTGGCAAACGCCATCGTGGTTTCTCCCTTATCCAGGGCGAACACTTTATCCTTGATGGGTTGAACGGCGCCAATGCCGGGAATGGAGTCCATGGCGCTGAAAAAAGGCGTGTGCTTGATCTGGAGGCCCGCGCTTTTGGCGACTTTCTTGAGGGTTTTGTTTTTCTTGACTTGCTCGGCAAACACTTTGACGTTTTCGGCGGTGAGCGCCTTGCTCTTTTCAAAAAGGATCGCTTGTGTCAGCAGGTCCCGGACATCGGCGATGTCCTGAATGTAGGCGGGTTTTCTTTCCTTAATTTTCAGGAGATAAGAGGCCTGCGGGGTGAAAACAGGCTCACTCACCTGGCCATCCTTCAGCGAGAAGACCGCATTAAAAAACTCGGGCACGACACCGATGTCCGGCACGTCGTGCTCTTCGCGCGAGATGAAGCCGGTGACTTTGACTTCGCTTTCCTGTTCCAGGGCCGCACGGGCCAGGTCGTTATCGGTGCTTGCGGAACGGCTGATGCGCTTGATGATTCGGCGCACCCTTTGGCGCGATTTGATTTCTTTCAAACTTTCGATGATGGTGTCCCGCACTTCTTCCAGGGGCCGGGTTCTGGCTTCTTTTTTTTCGTCGAGCCGGATGATATGGTATCCGAAAGGCGTGAGCACGGGTTCGCTGATGCCGCCGACCTTCAGTTTGGACAGGGCGTTTTCAAACGGGGCAACCATCGTGCCGCGGCCGAACTGCCCCAAATCGCCGCCGACGGCGCCTGACGCTTTGTCGTCGGAGTGAGTCTTGGCCATTTCGGCAAAATCCGCACCCTCCCTGATTTTCTTGAGAACGGTTTCCGCCTTTTTCCTGGCTTTCTCCTGTTCTTCGCTCACTTTCTTTTGTTTTTCTTCCTTGGGGGCGTTTTCATCAAAATCGTCGGGGCGGACACTGAAGAGAATGTGGCTGGCACGGAATTTTTCTTCTTCGAAAAACCGGGAGATTTGCGATTTGTAATAATCCCGGATGTCTTCCTCGCTGGGCGTGACCTCGGGCGCAAACATCTTGTTGTCCAGTTTGACGTATTGCACTTTGATCTGTTCGGGTTTTTCAAAGAGGAACTTGTTTTTCTCGTAAAATTCTTTTTCTTCCTCTGGTGTGATTTTTTCCGGCGCCTTGAAATAATCTTCGGGCAACACGACGTAATCGAACTTGACTTTGCCTTCTTCCTGCTTGAACGCCTCGAGCACTTCGCTTTCCGAAACGATGACCTGGCCCTTGATCAGATGCTCGACTTTTTCCAGGAGCAACGCTTCGCGCTGGTTCGATTCAAACTCCTTGGGACTGACCCGCTGGTACTTCAAGTAGTTTTGGTAAACCCGCGAATTGAATTTATTGTCCCTCTGGAAGGTCGGGATTTTTTTTATGCGGCCGATCAATTCTTCGTCGGTGACGCGGATATGGTTTTTCCTGGCCTGCAACAGCATGAGTTTTCTATGGATCAAACCGTCCAGGGCGGCGGTTTTCAAATCCAGTTTTTCGATCATGTCCTGCGAAAACTGGTTTCTGAACTGGTTTCGGTAATAATCGATCAGGCTGTTGAAGGTTTTTTGATATTCGACCTGGTTGATCTTGATGTCGCCAACGGTTGCGACGACGCCGCCACGCGGTCCGGACGCTCCGCCCATGCCCCAGGAATAAAAAATGGTGCCGACGAAGGCAAAAACGATAATCCATAAAAGGCTTTTGATCATCCAGGAGTCGGCATGTTTTCTTACAAGGTTCAGCATGAAGGGAAGCTCCTCTGCACGGGTCTTTTCAGGATAGTTAAAAAAGCATTATATACAACGCCGGCGGCTTTTGCAAAACCGCGGCCCGTCGAGAACTCTGGTTTTAGGTTGAAATTTAAAATAGCGCTTGCTATAAAGATAAGCGGATTTAAGTTTTATTTAAAAAACAAATAGTTACGCTGGTCTTTTGAAGGGAAATCTTGTGTTCAATTCATTCTGGGGGATGTTTTCAAATGATTTGGCTATAGACCTCGGAACCGCAAATACGCTGGTGTATGCCAAAGGGGGGGGCATCGTCCTGCGCGAACCTTCGGTTGTGGCCATCCATAGCCATTCCAAGCAAATACTGGCGGTGGGCGCGGAAGCCAAGCAGATGCTGGGGCGGGCGCCCAGCAATATCACGGCCATCCGGCTCATGAAGGACGGCGTTATCGCCAATTTCGAGGTGACGGAGGCGATGATCCGCCACTTTATCCGCAAAGTGCATAACCGCAAAACCCTGGTTCGGCCCCGCGTGATTGTCGCCGTTCCCTCGGGAATCACCCAGGTGGAAATGCGCGCCGTCCGCGACTCCGCGTTGTCCGCCGGGGCGCGCGAGGTGTTTCTGATCGAGGAACCGATGGCGGCGGCGGTGGGCGTTGACTTGCCGGTGCGCGAACCGACCGGCAACATGATTATCGATATCGGCGGCGGCACCACGGAAGTCGCCATCATTTCCATGTCCGGAATCGTTTACAGCAAATCCGTCCGCGTCGCCGGCGACGAGATGGATGAAGCCATCGTCAACTACATCAAGCGAAAATACAACCTCCTGATCGGAGAACGTTCCGCCGAGGAAATCAAAATCAACATCGGGTCCGCATACCCCCTGGAAAAGCAGATCACCATGGAGGTCAAGGGGAGAGACCTGGTGGCCGGCATTCCCAAGACGCTGCTGATTTCCGACGAGGAAATCCGTGAATCGCTGGCGGAAACCTTCAGCACCATCGTCGAGGCGGTGAAAATCGCCCTGGAACGCACCCCGCCGGAATTGGCCGCGGATATTGTCGACAAGGGCGTCGTCGTGGCCGGCGGCGGGTCCTTGATCAAGGGCCTGGATGCCCTGCTGCGCGAGGCCACCGGCCTGCCCATCACCCTGGCCGAAGACCCCCTCTCCGCCGTCGCCCTGGGCACCGGAAAGGTTCTGGATGATGCGAACCTTCTGAGCAAGGTCGCCCTCTGACTGTGTTGAACAAGGGAGCCAAAGGGAAAAACCTCGTTGTCATTCTCTCCTCGATTTTCCTGATTGCCTTTGTCCTGATCACCGTCAACATCAAATCCAGAAAAACGGCCGACTTCTTTGAATCCACTTTTGTCTGGATTGTCTCGCCCTTTCAATCCCTGTTCACAAGCACCGTCAATTCGGTCTCCGAGGCCATAGACCATTACCTCTTCCTCGTCAGGGTCTCCAGGGAAAATGAAGCTCTGAAACGTCAGGTCGATGTCCTGACTCAGGAGAAAAACCGTTTGCGGGAACAATTGCTGCGCCATGAAAGAATCCATAAACTTCTGGAGCGCCAGGACCGCTGGGAAGGCCGGGCCGAGGCGGCGTCCGTCATCGGCCGGGATGCGACGCAATGGTCGAAAGTCGTTTTTATCGACAAGGGTGTCAACCAGGGCATTCACGAAAATTACGCCGTGGTCACGCACCGGGGTGTGATCGGGCATGTGATCCAGGCCAACGCCCGTTCCTCCAAGGTCCTGCTGATCACCGACAGCCGCAGCGCCGTGGACGTGCTGTTCCAGGGGTCCCGCGTTTCCGGCGTGGTGGTGGGCACCGGCGGCGATTTCTGCGACGTGCGGTTTGTCCCCATCGACGCCGTGGTCCATGTCGGCGACAAGATCATCTCCTCCGGCATGGGCGCCATTTTCCCCAAAGGACTGGTGGTGGGCACCGTGGACCGGGTGACCAAAAAGAAACAGGGCCTGTTCCAGGAAATCACCGCCACCCCAAACGCCGACCTTGCACGGCTGGAGGAAGTGCTCGTGCTTTTACCCGCAACGGAAAAATAACGACATGGTTTTTCTAGGCTATTCCCTGTTTTTAATTCTTCTGTTTACCGTGCAAACCACCTGGCTCGGCCTGTTTTCCGTCGCCGGGGTGACTCCCGATCTGGCGCTGATCTTTGCCCCCTATTGCGGAATTTATTTTCAGGGAAACGCCGGCGTGGCCCTGGCGGGAGTCACGGGGTTTTTGCAGGACTGCCTTTCCGGGGGTTTGCTTGGAGTCAACATGCTTTCCAAAAGCCTGATCGGCCTGTTCATCTCCAACCTGAAAGACCAGTTGCTGCTCGAAAACGTCCCCACGGTTTGCCTGTTGCTGGCCCTGACCTCTTTTTTTGACGGCTTGGTTTATTATGCCGTTTGCGCTATCTTGTTAAAAGGGGGAGCGCCTGAAGGATTTTTGTTTCCCGCGCTGCCGGTTTTTGCCGTTTATAACGCCGTGGCCGGCCCCGTGCTGTTTCTCGTTCTCAATCGGGTTAAAAAACGCTTTCAACGGAAAGATTCTACTTCGTCTCTGCGTTCGTTATGAGTCTTTACCAATACAAGGCGGATGTTTCCGAGGATGTCCGCAAGCGAATCAAGATGTTTACGATCCTGGTGATCGTCGGTTTTCTTGGTTTGTGGATGCGGGTCTGGTATCTGCAAATCATCCAAAGCCAGCATTTCCGGGGCATGTCGGAAAACAACCGCATCCGCCTGGTTTCCCTGCCGGGCTACCGGGGAATGATGAAGGACCGGAACGGCGAAACCGTGGTCAACATCCGCCCTTCCTTCAACCTCTATATCAGCCCGGAGGATATCCGGAACCTGCCGGAAACCCTGGCGGCGCTGGCGCGAAAAATCGATTTTGACGGCGCCAAGGTAAAACAAAACCTGCGCAAGGCCCGCCCGTTCCAGGACGTCCTCGTGAAAGCCGACATCAGCCGCCAGGAAGTGGCCATCCTGGAAGAAAACAAATTGAGCCTGCCGGGTGTCAACCTCAAGGTGGTGCCTTTGAGAAATTATGTGTATGCCGGCCTGGCCGCGCAAACTCTGGGCTTTATCGGGGAAATTTCCAAGACCAAACTGGAAAACCCACGGTACGCCAATTACCGCCAGGGCGACCTGATCGGCAAGGACGGACTCGAAAATGTCTATGAAAATTTCCTGCGCGGCCAGAAGGGCTACAAGGAAGTCGAGGTGGACGTTTCCGGAAGAGAGTTGCGGGTCGTGAACCGGCTGCCGCCCAAAATCGGCAATCACCTGATCCTGACCCTGGACCGGCGCATCCAGCAAACGGTGGAGCGCTTGATGGCCGGCACTCCCGAAAACCCGGTTTCAGGCTCCGTCGTCGTCATGAAAGCGCGCACCGGCGAAATCCTCGCCATCACCAGCAAACCGTCGTTCGATCCGAATCGGTTTTCCACCGGCATCTCCCGGACGGAATGGCAGGACCTCATCTCCGATGCCATGCACCCCTTGCAAAACCGGGCCATCGACGGACAATACCCTCCCGGCTCGACCTATAAAATCGTTACCGCCTACGCCGGGTTGCAGGAAAAAATCATCACTCCGGAATCCGTCATCAACTGTCCGGGAAGTTTTCGCCTCGGACGCCGGACCTATCGTTGCTGGAAAAAAGGCGGGCACGGGGCGATCACGGTTTACGATGCCTTGAAACAGTCCTGCGACGTGTTTTTTTATACCGTGGGGCACCGGCTCGGCATCGACAAGCTGGCCCGCTATGCCAAGGCCCTCGGCTTGGGAGATTATACGGGAATAAACCTGACGGGAGAAAAACCGGGCCTCGTGCCGACTTCCCAGTGGAAAAAGTCGGCCCGCGGCGAGGCCTGGCTGCCGGGGGAAACGATCTCCGCCTCCATAGGCCAGGGGTATAACCTGGTCACGCCGCTGCAACAGGCAAACCTGATGGCCGCCGTGGCCAACGGCGGCGCGCTGCTCCGGCCTTACCTCGTCATGCGTATCGAGGACCCCGATGGGAACACCGTGAAGGAATTTCATCCGCGGGTGGAACGGCAAATCGACATCCAGCCGGAAACCCTGGCGCTGATCCGCAAGGCCTTGCGGGGGGTCGTCAACGAACCTCACGGCACCGCCCGCAGGGCGCGCCTCAAAAACGTTGTGGTTTCCGGCAAAACCGGCACCGTTCAAGTGGTCGGCATGAAAAAGGGCGATGAGGAAATCGATATGAAGGATATCCCGTACCGTTTTCGGGACCATGCCTGGTTCATTGCCTTCGCGCCGTTCGAAAAACCGGAAATCGTCGTTTCCGTCATCGTCGAGCATGGCGGCCACGGCGGCCACACCGCCGCCCCCGTTGCCGGAGAAATCATGAAAACCTATTTCAAACTCTA
>Ga0114931_10004358_pt1 | contig 17663 bp, 20 predicted proteins | sample 2SBtaG_FD_89579 | JGI IMG/M metagenome (GOLD analysis project Ga0114931, IMG submission 89579) | Deep subsurface microbial communities from Kolumbo volcano to uncover new lineages of life (NeLLi) - 2SBTROV14_V59a metaG | ecosystem: Environmental > Aquatic > Marine > Volcanic | place: Kolumbo...
GCCGGGCAGGTGCCTTTCGTCGAGGACGTCGTCGCCGCCTATTACTGCGCCACCGACCGGGCGACGCCGCTTTACGTCAAGGCGGTGCTGATGGGGGCGTTGGCCTATTTCATCATCCCCACCGACGTGATCCCCGATTTCATCGTCGGCTTCGGCTATACCGACGACGCCTCGGTGCTGGCGGCCGCCTTGGCGGCGGTACGCTCCAGCCTGCGCGACGGCCACCGCGCCGCCGCCCGCGCCGCGCTCGGCAAGGACGACGACACGATCACGCTCGACTGAACGCCGTTAGGTCGACCGAGCGGCAGCCCGGACGATCAATCGCGCCAGAAAGGCTTCTCGTATTCGGCTTCGGCCCGTACCCGGTCGAGCCCGACGTCGGACAGCATGCGGTCGTCGAGCGCCATCAAGCGACGCCGCTGACGGGCGCGCTCGGCCCAGAAGGCGCCGAGCGCGACCAGCGCCACCACGACCTCGGCCAGCCAGGCGATCAGCGCGCCCCAGGCTTGAAACGGCGCCGTCTCGGTCATGACCGTGGTGTTGTGCGCGCGGCCGGAATGGGGAATGGTCGAGCGGCTGACGGTGGTGGCGTGGCAGGTGGCGGTCATGGCTGGAACTCCTTGGATCGAAAATGCGTGACAACGGGTTCGTGGTTCATGGATACGCTCGGTCGCGGCCGCCGACAAACGACCCTTTCTCACCGCTTGGATAAGAATTTCTAATCCGAAACCCGACTGTCGCCGCGCCACGCCAGGGGGTGGATTCGGACGCCGACCTGGACCATGATCGCGGTCGTTCATCACCACCGGGTCACGATCGATGCGCCGCCGCCTGCCGCCGTTGAATGCCTTGCGCGCCTTCGAGGCCGCCGCGCGCCATCTGTCGTTCACCCGCGCCGCGCGCGAACTCAACGTCACCCAGGCGGCGATCAGCCATCAGGTCAAGGCGCTGGAGGAGCGGCTCGGACTGTGCTTGTTCCGGCGTCTCAACCGGGCGCTGCTGCTGACCGACGCCGGCCAGGCCTATCTACCCGACCTGCGCGACGCCTTCGACCGCATCGACGCCGCCACCCGGAGGCTGCGCGCGGCCGACGACAGTGGCCCGCTGACGGTCAGCGTGCTGCCCTCCTTCGCCGCCAAATGGCTGGTCCCCCGGCTCGGCCGCTTTCTCGCCGTCGCGCCCGACATCGATGTGCGCATCGCGCCCTCGAACCACTTGACCGACCTCGACGGCGAGGGCGTCGACATCGCCATCCGCTACGGCGGCGGCGCCTGGCCGGGCGTGCGCGCCGAACCGTTGATGGCCGAGGACGTGTTCCCGGTCTGCGGCCCCGAGCTGGCCCGGGGCGAGCCACCTCTGGTGACCCCGGCCGATCTCGCCCGCCACACGCTCTTGCACGACGATGACCACGCGCGCTGGCGGATGTGGCTGATGGCCGCCGAGGTCGCGGACGTCGATCCCGGCCGGGGGCCGATGTTCACCGATTCGAGCCTCACCATCCAAGCGGCGGTCGCCGGGCAGGGCGTGGCCCTGGCGCGCAGCGCCCTGGCCAACGCCGATCTCGCCTCGGGACGGCTGGTCAGGCCCTTCGACATCACCGTGCCGGCGAAATACGCCTATTACATGGTCACGCCAGAAGGGGGCGCGGCCACGCGGCCCAAGGTGGTCGCCTTTCGCGACTGGCTCTTGGCCGAGGTCGCCCGGGACCAGACGCGCCGCGACGAGAGCGGCGCCTGACAGGGCGCGTCAGGCGCGATCGCGCGCCGGCGCGGGGATCGGCTTGAGCGCCATCGCGCCATCGCCCAACAGCGCCAAGGCCAGGGAGGCCACCGCCAGGAAGGCCGGATACTCCCAGCCGCCGCCCGGCGAGGAGAACAGCCAGCCGTTGGCGCCATGAACCAGGACGATGGTGCCGATCAGGATCGGGATCAGCGCCACCGCCACCCAGCGCGCGGCGATGCCCAGGATCAGCATCGCGCCGCCGATCGCCTCGGCCGCGAACACCAGATAGGCGAAGGCCTCGGGCTGCCCGAGCGAGACGAAATACTGGGCCGTGCCGGCGAGGGTGAATACGAACAGCTTCAAATAGACGCTGTGGACGACGTACATCGTCCCCAGCGCGAGCCTGAGGACGAGCGCCCCATAGGGCGCGGTCTTGGCGTCGAGCATGATCGGTCTCCGGTCAATGAATTGATGGTCCCCCCATCGCCGAGCGCGACCGCTCGACGCTCCATGATGGGCCGGATCACCGTCTGGTTGAAAGAAGATTCAGCCGTGGCGACGGCGGCGGAGGACCACGAAGGCCATCAACCCGACCGCCGCCACCCCGGCGGCGATCCAGGCCGCGCGGGCGGTGACCGGGGAAGGCCCGGCCTCGTCCGCCACCGCCGCGCCCGCGCCCAGCGCCGAGGCGATCAGCGCCCGCGCGGCGGGGCCATCCCACTCGGCCGGGCCGGGCACGCGGCCCAGGATTCGGCCCCGGCGGTCGATCAGCGCGGTGAACGGCAGCCCGGTCGCGCCCATGGCGACATGCGCCCGGCGCTTGGGGTCGATATAGCGCTTCAGCGCGGTGATGGCGTGATCGTCGAAGAAGCGCGCCACTAGGGCCGGGGCGCGGTCGATGCTCAGGGCCACGACCTCGAAGTCGGGACCGCCGAGCTCGGCCTGCAGACGGTCGAGCGCCGGCATTTCGCGCACGCAGGGCGGACACCAGGTCGCCCACAGATTGAGCAGCACCACGCGGCCCTTGAAATCGGCCAGCGAGAGCGCTTTTCCGGCGCCGTCGACGAAGGCCAACGCCGGCGCCGGGCCGGGCGTTTCGGCCGCTTCGTAGCCGAGCGCCACGGCCGGATCGGTCTCCGCGTCGGTCGTGGCCCTTGATTGTCGGCCCGATGCGGTCAAAATGACCATAAGTGCGATCAGCACGAGCTTTAAGGAGACGAGACGCATGGGCAAAATCCGAGAACAGGGGCGAGACTGGGCATGACCGACCGCGCATCCGCGACCGCGCGGGCGGCGAACCCGATGTGGGGCGGCCGTTTCGCCGGCGGCCCGGCCGAGGTCATGGCCGAGATCAACCCCTCGATCGGTTTCGACAAGCGTTTCTACGCCGAGGACATCGCCGGGTCCAAGGCGCATTGTTCGATGTTAGTCGCCCAGGGCATCCTGACAAGGGCCGACGGCGCGGCGATCAGCGCCGGGCTCGACCGGATCGAAACCGAGATCGCCGAGGGCCGCTTCGTCTTCAAGACCGCGCTCTAGGACATCCACATGAACGTCGAGGCGCGGCTCGGCGAGCTTATCGGCGAGGCTGCCGGGCGCTTGCACACCGCGCGCTCGCGCAATGATCAGGCGGCGACCGACACGCGCCTGTGGCTGCGCCGCCGGATCGACGACATCGATGGGGCGATGCGCGACCTGCGGGCGGCCTTGATCGACCAGGCCGAGCGTCACGCGGCGACCGTCATGCCCGGCCTGACCCACCTCCAGGCGGCCCAGCCGGTCACCTTCGGCCATCATCTGATGGCTTATGTCGAGATGGTCGGCCGCGACCGGGGGCGTCTCGCCGACGCCCGCCGGCGGCTCAACGAATGCCCGCTCGGCGCCGCCGCCCTGGCCGGCACCTCGTTCTCGATCGACCGCGAGGCTACCGCCGCGGCGCTCGGCTTCGACCGCCCATGCGCCAATTCGATGGACGCGGTCTCGGACCGCGACTTCGTGATCGAGTTCCTGTCCGCCGCCTCGATCGCCGCCATGCACCTCTCGCGCCTGGCCGAGGAGCTGGTGATGTGGTCGAGCCCCGGCTTCGGTTTCATCGCCATGTCGGACGCCTTCACCACCGGCTCGTCGATCATGCCGCAGAAGCGCAACCCCGACGCCGCCGAACTGGTGCGCGGCAAGAGCGGCCGGGTGATCGGCGCCCTGGTCTCGCTGCTGGTGACCATGAAGGGCTTGGCCCTGACCTTCGCCAAGGACATGCAGGAGGACAAGGAGCCGCTGTTCGACGCCGCCGATACGATCTGGCTCTGCACCCGGGCGGCCACCGGCATGATCGCCGACATGACGGTCAATACCGAGGCCATGGCCGCCGCCGCCGGGGCCGGCCACGCCACCGCCACCGATCTCGCCGACTGGCTGGTGCGCGAGCTCGACATGCCGTTCCGCGACGCTCACCACGTGGTTGGGCGCGCCGTTCGCCTGGCCGACGAGCGCGGCGCGACCCTGGCCGAGTTGCCGCTCGCCGATCTCCGCGCCATCGAGCCGCGCCTGACCGAGGCGGTCTACGAGGTGCTCGCGGTCGAGCGCGCGGTCGAGGGGCGCGACAGCCTGGGCGGCACCGCGCCCGCCCAAGTGCGGCGCGCCATCGCCGCCGCGCGGGAGCGGTTCCCGTGAGCCGCGCGGTTCGCGCGTTGGCGCTGGTGCTGGCCGTCGTGGCGCTGGCCGGCGCGCTCTCGGCCTGCGGCCGCAAGGGACCGTTGCAGCAGCCGCCGGCGTCGAGCGCGCGCGACGTCCCCGCCCGGGCGACGCCGGCGTGACCCGCTTCGCCTGCCAGGGCGGCGCGATGCGGGTCGAGGGCGTGGCCATCGCCGATATCGCCGCCGCCGTCGGCACGCCGCTCTATATCTATTCCTCGGCCGCGCTCGACGATGCCTATCGCGCCTTCGCCGACGCCTTCGCGACCCTGCCGGCGACCATCTGCTTCGCGCTCAAGGCCAACGGCAACCTGGCCGTGGTGCGCCACTTGGCGGCGCTTGGCGCCGGCGCCGACGTGGTCTCGGTCGGCGAATTACGGCGGGCGCTGGCCGCCGGTGTGGGCGCCGATCGGATCGTTTATTCGGGCGTCGGCAAGACCCGCGACGATATCGGCGTGGCGCTTGATGGCGGCATTCTCCAGATCAACGTCGAATCGCTGGCCGAACTCGAGGTGGTCGGCGCGGTCGCCCGGACGCGCGGGGTTCGGGCGCCGGTGGCGCTGCGGGTCAATCCCGACGTCGACGCCGAGACCTGCGACAAGATCACCACCGGCCGGCGCGAGGACAAGTTTGGCATCGCCTTCGAGCGGGTGGCCGAGGCGGCCGCCCGGGCCGCCGCCCACGACCACCTCGATCTGATCGGGCTCGCCGTTCACATCGGCTCGCAGATCACCGGCCTGGCGCCCTTCGAGGCGGCCTACGCGCGTCTCGCCGATATGGTCCGGCGCTTGCGCGGCGACGGCCACGCCGTCCCCCGGCTCGATCTCGGCGGCGGCCTCGGCATCGCCTATCGCGACGAGACGCCGCCGGCGGTCGCCGATTACGCGGGCTTGGTCGCGCGTACCGTCGGCGGGCTCGGCTGCCGCTTGCTGATCGAGCCCGGCCGGGCGCTGGTCGGCGACGCCGGGGTGCTGGTCACGCGGGTGCTCTATATCAAGGATACGGGCGCGCGGCGGATCGTCATCGTCGACGGGGCCATGAACGACCTCATGCGTCCGGCGCTCTACGATGCCTATCACGCCATCGAGCCGGTCCGAGAACCGCTCGGCGACGCCGTTCTCGCGCCCGCCGACGTGGTCGGCCCGGTCTGCGAGACCACCGATACCTTCGGCCGCGACCGGCCGCTGCCGCCGTTGGCCGAGGGCGATCTTCTGGCGATCCGCTCGGCCGGGGCCTATGGCGCGGTGATGGCCTCGACCTATAACGCCCGGCCGCTGGTGCCCGAGGTGCTGGTGCGGGGCGGCCGCTTCGCGGTGGTCCGCCGCCGGCCCGGGATCGACGAGATGCTGGCCCTCGAAAGCCTGCCCGAATGGGATGACGCCGCGGCGGCGCGCCCGCGCCGGGGGGTGGCGTGATCGGCCGCCCTGATCCGGTCGCGGCGCTGGCCCGCCAGGCCCGCCGGCGGCTATGGGCGGCGCGCCTGGCACTGGCCTGGGAGCGCTTGTGGCCGGCCTTGTGGCCGGCCGTCGGCATCGCCGGCCTGTTTCTGGTCCTGGCCCTGTTCGACCTCGTGGCCCTGGTTCCGGGCTGGCTGCACGCGATCGTGCTGGCGGGTTTCGCGGCCGCCTTCGTGGTCGCCCTGGCGCGGGCGCGCGGGGCGCTTACCCTCGCCGACGAGGCCGCCGCCCGGCGCCGGATCGAACGCGCGAGCGGGCTGCGCCACCGCCCGCTCTCCGCCCTTGACGACCGGCCGGTCGCCGCCGATCCCCGGTCCAAGGCGTTGTGGACGCGGCATTTGTGGCGTCTCGCCGCCGCCGCCGGTCGGTTGCGGGTGGGACTTCCCGCGCCGGGATTGGCGCGATCCGACCCTTACGGCCTGCGCGCGGTGCTGCTGTTATTTCTGGTCATCGCTTTCACCGCCGCCGGCGGCGACGGCGGTCGGCGCGTCGCCCGTGCCTTCCAGCCCGATCTTTCCGGGCTCGGCGGCGGCGGCCCCGTCGAGCTCACCATGTGGCTGACGCCGCCGGCCTATACCGGGGCGGCGCCGCTCTATCTCGCCGCCGGCGCGGCGGCCGTGGCGGGGACCGCGAAGACGACCGAGATCACGCTCCCCGGCGGCAGCGAGGTGGTCGCCCGGGTTCATGGCGGCCGCGGCCTGCCGGAGTTGCGGATCGACGATCGGGCGATCCCCTTCGAGGCCATCGACGACACCAACTTCGAGCTCCGCGCGACCATCGCCGACGGCAAGCGGCTGGCGGTTACCCAGGCCGGCGAGACGGTGGCCGACTGGCCTATGACGGTGATCCAGGATCAGCCGCCCCGGATCGAATACGCCAAGCCGCCGGGCCGCACCCGACGCTCGGCGCTCAGGCTCGATTACCTGGCCGAGGACGATTACGGCCTGACCTCGGCCAAGGCCGAAATTCGCTTGGCAGAGGGTGGCGACGACAGCGTTCTCGGCTTCGATCTGCCGCTTCCCGGCGATGGCCGGGACGCCGTCCAGGGCACCAGCTACAACGATCTCACGCCGCATCCCTGGGCCGGCCTGCCGGTGACCATCACGCTTAGCGCCACGGACGCCCTCGGCCAAGTCGGGCGCAGCGAAACCATCGCCATCGTGCTGCCCGAGCGGATTTTCAATCATCCGGTGGCGCGCGCCATCATCGAGCTGCGCAAGACCCTCACCCGCGATCCCGGCAAGCGGGCCGAGGTCGCCCGGGGGCTCGCCGAGCTGGCCCGCCGACCGGGGCAATTCTTCGACGATGTCACTGTTTTCCTGGGGCTGCGCGCGGCCTATTGGCGTCTGGTCTATGGCCGCTCCGCGACCGTCGTCGGTGAAATGCAGTCGCTCCTCTGGGACCTCGCGCTGACCATCGAGGAAGGGCCGCTGGCGCTCGCCGAACAGGATCTGCGAGCGGCCCAGCAGGCGCTGATGGAGGCGCTCGACGGCGACGCGCCCGACGAGGAGATCAACCGTCTGGTCGACGAGCTTCGCGCCGCCCTGGAAAATTATCTCGACGCGCTGCGCGAGATCGCCGCCAGCAAACGAGATCGCGATCCCAGCCTCGAGGAGCGCATGGCCGAGACGATCTAGCGCTATCAGATCGTCAAGATGGTCGAGCGCCTGCGCGAACTCGCCCGCACCGGCGCTCGCGACGCGGCGCGCGATCTGCTGGCCCAGTTGCGGGATATGCTGGAGAACCTGCGCGCCAGCCAAATGGCGGGTGATCAGCCGTCGGAAACCAGCGCCGGCGAGCAGGCGCTGCGCCAGCTCCAGAAACTGATCGAGGGCCAGCAGGGATTATTGGACCAGACCTTCCGCTGGTCGCAGAGCGGCGAGGGCGGCCGCTCGCGCGGCGAGCTGTCGCAATCCTCCGCCGCCGCCCAGGAAAGCCTGCGTCGGGCGCTGGGCGCGATGATGCTCAAATGGGGCGAGACCGGATTGGCCATACCGCGCCCGCTGGGCCGCGCCGAACGGTCGATGAGGGCCGCGCGCCAAGCCCTCCAGCAGGGCTTGCCGGGGCAAGCGGTCACGCCCCAGTCCTCGGCCGTGGACGCTCTCCAGCGCGGCGGCCAGGCGATGCTCCAGGACCTGGTCAAGCAAATGCGAAAAGGGCCGCGCGGCGAGGGCGGTCAGTTCGGCATGTTCGACCGCAATAGCGACCCGCTGGGACGCGGGATCGAAGGGCGCGGTTTCCAGGACGACGGCCGCACCAAGATCCCCGACGAGGCCGAACTCCGCCGCAGCCGCGAAATTCTCGACGAGCTCTACCGCCGCGCCAACCAGTTCCGGCGTCCGCCGCTCGAACGCGACTATATCCGCCGCCTGCTGCGCCGCTTTTAACACATTTTCCGGTCACCTTTAACGCTGTAAAGGCGCCCTGCGTTCAATCGCCACGCAGGCTCCCGCCGCGCGAGCGGCGGCCCGCGCTCGCGGGCTGGCGCAATCCGGGCGGTTCCACCTATTCGGATTGCGCTTTTAACGCGCCGAGCGGGAGGGGGCCATCGGCCGGCGGCGATGGACCTCGGCGATTTGCAAGGCCCGCAGGCGGCGCGCGATCAATTCGGCGCGCATGCGGATCAGGATGACCGCCAGGGCGTAGGCCATGAAGGCGATCGCCATCACCAACAACGGCCACAACAGGGCGGGGTCGATCGCCGGGCCACCGGCGCGGATCAAGCTGGCCGGTTGATGAAGCGTGTTCCACCAGTCGACCGAGAATTTGATGATCGGCACGTTGACGGCGCCGACCAGGGCCAGGATCGCCGCCGCCCGGGCGCCGCGCGCGGGCTCGTCGAAGGCGTCCCACAAAGCCATGTAGCCGAGATAGAGGAAAAACAGCACCAGGAACGAGGTCAGGCGCGCGTCCCACACCCACCAGGTGCCCCACATCGGCTTGCCCCAAAGCGAGCCGGTGGCCAGGGCGATGGCCGTGAAGGCGGCGCCCACCGGGGCCATCGAGCGGGCCGAGACGTCGGCCAGGGGGTGTTTCCAGATCAGGCCGACGGCGCTGGCCACGGCCATCGCCGAATAGATCATCAACGCCATCCAGGCGGCCGGCACGTGAACGAACATGATCCGCACCGTCTCGCCCTGCTGATAATCGGCCGGGGCCACGAACAGGGCCATGAACGTCCCCACCGCCAGCAGCAATCCGGCCAGTCCTTGCGTCCAGGGCGACAGTTTTGCCGCGAGGCGCATGAAGCGGCCCGGATTAGCCAGTCCCCACATCGATAGCATCGCGTCTCCTCGTCCCTAGAGTATTTTCCGCTCACCTTTACGCGGTAAAGACGAGCGACGTTCAATCGCCACGCAGGCTCCCGCCGCACGAGCGGCGGCCCGCGCTTGCGGGCTGGCGCAATCCGGGCGGTTCCACCTGTTCGGATTGCGCCCTAGTCGAGCGAAATCCGAAGCGCCGCGGCGCTCGCCCACGGGCATAGCGGGATGGCGGCCAGCAGCATGGCGCCCAGGATCATCAGATGCGGGCGCACCGCGAGCCCATAGACCGCCGCGTCGACCGCCGCCACGCCGAAGATAAGCACGGGAACGAACAGCGGCAAGACGAGCAGGCTGACGATCACCCCGCCGCGCCGCGCGCCGACCGTGAGCGCGGCGCCGACCGCGCCCAGGAGGCTGAGGATCGGGGTGCCGATCAGCATCGCCGCGATCAAGGCCCAAAAGCCATCGCCGCTCATGTTCAAGAGCACCGCCAGCAACGGCGCCGCGATCACCAGCGGAATCCCGGTCGAGAGCCAATGGGCGAGGCTCTTGGCCAGCACCACCAGTTCCAGCGGCAGGGGCACCAGCGCCAAAAGCTCCAGGCTGCCGTCCTCGTAATCGGCCCGGAACAGGCGATCGAGCGCCAGGGTCGCCGCCAACAGCGCCGCGACCCAGATGGTGCCGGCCGCGATCCGTTCCAGGATTCCCTGCTCGGGGCCGACGCCGAAGGGGAAGAGCGTGATGGCGATGACGAAAAACACGACCACGTTGAGGGCGTCGCCGCCGCGCGCGAAAGCGAGTCGGAGGTCGCGTTCGACGATGGCCATGAAGGCACTCATGGCGCCGCTTCAGCCGTATCGCCGCCCAGGCGCAGAAAGCCGACGTCGGGCAGGTCGAGGGCGGCGTGGGTGGCGATGACGACGATGCCGCCGCCGGCGCGATGGGCGGCGACCAGCGCCGCCAGCGCGTCGACCGAATCACGATCGAGCATCACCGTCGGCTCGTCGAGCAGCCACAGCGGGGCCGGGGCCACGGCGATCCGCGCCAGCGACAGCCGCCGCTTTTGTCCAGCCGACAGCAGCCGCGCCGGGATGGCGGCGAGGCGGTCGAGGCCGAGCGCCGCCAGCGCTGTCGCGATCCGGGCGTCGTCGCCACCGTGGAGGCGACACCAGAAGGTCAGGTTCTCGGCCACCGTGAGGGACGGCTTGATGGCGTCGAGATGGCCGACGTAGCGGAGCCGGGCGCGATGGGCCTCGGGATCGGCGGCGACCGGCTCGCCATTCCAGGTGATGCCACCGCCGACCGGTTCGAGCAATCCGGCGAGCAGCCGCAACAGGCTCGACTTGCCGCAGCCGTTGGGACCGGTCAGGACCAGGGCGCCGCCGGGGGCGACCGCGAAGGCGACCCCGGCGAAGACCCGCCGCTCGCCGCGCAGGCACGCCAGATCGTGGGCCGCGAGACCGGGATCGCCCATCGCCGCCATGTCGCAAATCGCCTTGTCGCTCGTCGCCGTGGGTCCGATAGCCGAAGCCACGATCAGGTCAAATCTCGCTGGTCGTCGATGACCTTGCCGTCGTCGGCGAGGCTGCCGGGGGCGACCAAGCCAACCCCTCCGCGCAGCTTGGTCACCGCCTGAAGACTGGCGGCGATCGCCGCGGCCAGGCCCTCGGAGGCGCCTGCGACCTCGCACCGGAGCGTCATCACGTCGCCGCCGTCGTCGCGCTCGACCACCAGGCGGCCCTTGACGATGCCGGGGTGGCGCGCCAGCACCGCCGCCACTTAGCGAGGGTGGACGAACAAGCCCTTGACCTTGGTCGCTTGATCGGCGCGGCCCATCCAGCCCTTGATCCGCTGGTTGGTGCGCCCGCAAGGGCTGGTCCCCGGCAGCAGCGCCGAGAGATCGCCGGTGGCGAAGCGGATCAGCGGATATTCGGGCGCGAAGGTGGTCACTAGCACCTCGCCGACGGCGCCCTCGGCGACCGGATCGCCGGTGCCGGGCACGACGATCTCGACGATCACGTCTTCGTCGACGATCAGCCCTTCCCGGGCCGGCGTCTCATAGGCGATCAGGCCGAGATCGGCGGTCGCGTAGCATTGACGGACGGCGATCCCGGCGGCCTCGATCTCGGTCGCGAGCGCGGCCGGCAGCGCCTCGCCCGAGACCAGGGCCTTGCGCAGGCTGGAACTGTCGCGGTCCATCTCGCCGGCCTTGACCAGCAGCGCGCGCAGGAACGAGGGCGTGCCGCAGTAGCCGTCGGGGCGCAGGTCGTCGATCGCCTGGACCTGCTGCTCGCCGTTGCCGACGCCGGCCGGGATGACCGCGCAGCCGAGCGCCTGGGCGCCGGCCTCGAGCATCGCCCCGGCCGGGGTCAGATGATAGGAGAAGCTGTTGTGGACCAGGTCGCCGACGCGAAATCCGGCGGCGTGAAGCGCCCGCGCCATGCGCCAATAATCCGGTCGTCGCCCCTCGGGGTCGTAGATCGGCCCCGGCGAGCAGAAGATACGCGCCAATGCCCCCGGCGCGACGGTCGCCAGGCCGCCGAAGGGCGGCGCCGCGCGCTGATGATCGATGAGCTCGGACTTGCGCAGAACCGGCAGCATCGCCAGCGCCGCGCGGTCGCGAACGGCGGTCGGATCGATGCCGTCGAGGGTGGTCGCGAACCAGGGAGCCCGGGCCTGGGCATGGGCGATCTGCTCGCCGAGGCGGGCGAACAGCGCCGCCTCGCGGGCGGCCGGGTCGCGGGTCTCCAGATCGTCGAAAAAAGCCGCGTCCATGCGCCTCGCCCTACAGCCAGCGTTTGCGGCGCTTGTAGTGCTTGGCGTCGCGATAGCTGCGCCGTCCACTGGCGCCGAGGCCGAGATAGAACTCGCGCACGTCCTCGTTCTCGCGCAGGCTGGTGGCGCCGCCGTCGAGCACCATGCGGCCGCTTTCCAAGATATAGCCATAGCCGGCGTAGCGCAGGGCAATGTTGGTGTTCTGCTCGGCGAGCAGGAAGGTGACACCCTCGCGCTGGTTGAGTTGCTTGACGATCTCGAAGATTTCCTCGACCAGTTGCGGCGCTAGGCCCATCGAGGGCTCGTCGAGGAGGATCATCCGGGGGCGCGACATCAGCGCCCGGCCGATGGCGCACATCTGCTGCTCGCCGCCCGAGGTATAGCCGGCCTGGGCCTTGCGCCGTTCCTTGAGGCGGGGGAAGTAGCCGTAGACCTTTTCCAGGTCGGCGGCAATGGCCGCCTTGCCGTCGCGACGGCTGTAGGCGCCTGTCAGCAGGTTCTCCTCGACCGTGAGGTGCTCGAAGCAGTGGCGCCCCTCCATCACCTGGATGACGCCGCGACGGACTAGTTCGCTGGCGGTGAGCTTGTCGATACGCGCGCCCATGAGCTCGATGGTGCCCTTGGTGATATCGCCGCGCTCGGCCCGGAGCAGGTTGGAGATGGCTTTCAGGGTGGTCGTCTTGCCGGCGCCGTTGGCGCCGAGAAGGGCGACCACGCCACCCTCGGGCACGTCGAGCGAGACGCCCTTCAAGACCAGGATGACGTGGTCGTAGATGACCTCGATGTTGTTGACCGCCAGCATCGGCCGCTTGGCGGCGGCCACGGCGGTCGGGGCGTGGATCGCGGCGGCCACGGCGGCGCCCGTGCTCACGGAAGCGCCCCCAGGTCGTCGCGATCCACGCCCCGCGCCACGATCAGCCGCAGTCGCGCGGCGTGATGTTGTTCTCCTTGGCGTAGGCGGCGGCGGCCTTCTCGATCAGCGGCCGCACCACGTCCCGGATGGTCGGGATCCAGTCGCTGACGATGTTCCACTTCTTGCCGTCCCACTGCTGGATGACGATCGGTCCGCCGGTCTCGTGATCGGCGCAGGAAACCTTGATCGGCAGCAGCATGCCCTTCATCCCGAGTTCGGCGAGACGCTTCTCGGTGATGTTCAGGTTCTCCAGGCCCCAGCGGACCTGCTCGCCGGTCAAGGGCTTGTCGCCGAACTTGGCCTGGGCGGTGCGCACCGCCTCGGTGCTGTACATGGCGTTGACCACGGCGCGGTTATAGAGCACCTCGCCGATGTTGTTGGCCTTGGCCTTGGCGGCGTCGCCACCGTAGACATATTTGATGATGTCGTCATGGACCCTCCAGTTGGCGCCGGCGCCGTGGAAGGCGGCTGATTTGTAGCCGATGGCGCCATCGCCGGCGGGGATCACGTCGGCGTCGGAGCCCGACCACCAGTTGCCGATGAAGTGGTCCATCGGGAAGTTGATCGCGGCCGCTTCCTTGATCGCCACCTGATTCATCACCCCCCAGCCAGACATGAAAATCCAGTCGGGCTTGAGCCGGCGGATCTGCAGCCATGTCGCTTTCTGTTCCTGGCCCGGATGGTCGACCGGCAAGAGCGTCAGCTTGAAGCCGTATTTCTTGGCCAGGATCTCCAACGTCGGGTTGGCTTCCTTGCCGTAGGCCGAGTTGTGGTGGACGTGAGCGATCTTCATGCCCTTGAGCTTGTCGAGGCCGCCTTCCTGCTGGGCGATGTAATTAATGACCGCCGAAGCCTGGCTCCAATAGCTGGTGGGGAAGTTGAAGATCCACGGGAACACGCGACCGTCGGCGGCGGCCGTGCGGCCATAACCCATCGACAGGATCGGAATTTGATCGACCGACGCCTTGGGGATCAACTGGTAGGTGATGCCGGTCGAATAGGGGTTGAACAGCGTCGCCCCGGTGGGGCCGTTGTTCTTGAGCTTCTCGTAGCATTCGACGCCGAGCTTGGTGTTGTACTCGGTTTCGCATTCCTCGAAGGTGATCTTGACGCCGTTGATGCCGCCGTCGCGCTTATTCAGCATGGTGTAGTAGTCGCGGAAGCCGTTGGCCACCGGGATGCCGCTGGGCGCGTAAGGCCCGGTGCGGTAAACCAGCATGGGGAAGAACTGTTCGTTCTGCTGGGCCAGCGCCGGCGCGGTTATCGCCAGCCCCGCGGCGCCCACGGCGGCGCCCAAGAGCGCCAGTTTCAAGCCCAGTTTCAATCTATGCGATATCATTGTTGCCTCCCAAGCATTGGGGTGTTGTCTTCAGGATTGGGTCCTCGGGACCATGTCGCCGCCAAGGCTAACACGCCGCCCCGCCCCGGCCAACTTGACTCGTTGCCGACATGTCGGCGATCGGTGGGAAATCCGGCCGGGGGTTCAATAGGGAAAGGGCCACAGCCGCAGTTTTTCCTTGGTGATCTGCCACAGCCGCGCGAACCCGCGCGGCTCGACGATCAGGAAGAAGATGATCATCGAGCCGAACAGGATGACTTCGATGTTCTTTTGCAGATCGATCGGGATTTCGATCCCGAGCAGTGGTGGAATGTTGGTGAGCGCCACCGGCATCACGGTGATGAAGGCGGCGCCGAGCAGGGAGCCCAGGATCGAGCCCAGCCCGCCGATGATGATCATGAACAGGACGTTGAACGAGACGAAGATGTCAAACGCCAGGGTTTCGGCGCTGCCGAGCCACAGGAAGACCATCATCGCCCCGGCCACGCCGCAATAGAACGACGAGACCGCGAAGGCCAAGAGCTTGGCGCGATAGGGCCGGATGCCGATGATCTCGGCGGCGATGTCCATGTCGCGGACCGCCATCCACGAGCGGCCGATGCGGCCGCGAACCAGATTCTTGGCGATCATCGCGCCCACCACGACGATCGTCAGCGACACCAGATAGCGCGCCTCGGCCACCGCTTCCGGTCCGGTGACGGTGACCCCGAACAGCGTCCGGGGCGGCGCCGTGATGGTGCCCGAGGGGTTGTCGTTGTAGAACCAGCCGACCTTGTTGAACAGCCAGCCGAGGAAGAACTGCGCGGCGAGCGTCGCCACGGCGAGATAGAATCCCTTGATGCGCAGGCTGGGGATGCCGAACAGAAGGCCGACCCCGGCGGCGATCAGCCCGGCGATCAGAAACACGACGATGATGTTGATGTCGGGGATGTTGGTGGTGATCTTGTAGGTCATGTAGCCGCCGACGGCCATGAAGCCGCCGGTGCCGAGCGACACCTGGCCGGCGTAGCCGGTCAGGAGGTTGAGCCCGATCGCGGCCATGGCGAAAACCAGGAACGGGATCAGCACCGCCTGGAGGATGTATTCGCTGGCCACCAGGGGCACCACCACGAAGGCGATGACCGCGACGATGGCCACGAACCAACGGTCCTGGGCGATGGGGAAAACCGCCTGGTCGGCGCCGTAGGTGGTCTTGAACTGACCGGCTTCGCGATAGAACACGTCTAGACCCTTTCGATGATGCGTTCGCCGAACAGCCCTTGCGGCCGAAACACCAGGAAGGTCAGCGCCAGGACATAGGCGAACCAGTTCTCGATGGCGCCGCCGATCAGCGGTCCCCAATAGATTTCCGCCACCTTCTCGCCGACGCCGATGATCAGGCCGCCGAGGATGGCGCCGGGGATCGAGGTGAAGCCGCCCAGCATCAGCACCGGCAGCGCCTTGAGCGCGATCAGCGAGAGGCTGAACTGAACGCCGCTCTTGGCCCCCCACATGATGCCCGCGACCAGGCCAACGAAGCCGGCCACCGACCAGACGATGATCCAGATGGTCTTCAACGGGATGCCCACCGACATCGCCGCCTGGTGGTCGTCGGCCACCGCCCGCAGCGCCCGGCCGATGCGGGTGTAGTGGAAGAACACCGCCAGCACCGCGACCATCACCGCGCCCACGGCGGCGGCGAACAGATCGAACTCGTTGAGGAGAATGCCCCAGAGCTCGAAGGAACGATCGGGAATGCCGATGTCGAGGGGCTTGACGTTGCTGCCCCACATCATCTCGCCCAGGCCCTGGAGGACGAAGGAGAGGCCGATGGTGGCCATGAATAGGATGATCTCGTCCTGATTGATAAGGTGGCGCAGCATCAGCCATTCGATCGCGTAGGCCAGAAGCACCATCGCCGCCACCGTCAGCACCAAGGCCAGCCATACCGGCACCCCACGCTCCATCAGCCCGACCAGGGTCAGGGCCGCGAACAGGACCATCACCCCTTGGGCGAAGTTGAACACGCCCGAGGCCTTGAAGATGAGCACGAAACCGAGCGCCACCAGCGAATACATGATGCCCGTGAGAAGCCCGCCGATGACCACCTCGGCGAGGAACACCGGGTCGCTGGCCATGTCGACGAAGGGGGCTATGAATACGGCGTAGAGCATGTCCATGATGAGGGGTTTCCGCCGTCAGTCGTGGGTGGCGCCGAGATAGGCGTCGATCACGCCCGGGTCGTGGCGCACCGCGTCGGGCGCGCCGTCGGCGATCTTGCGGCCGTAATCGAGCACCACGATGCGGTCCGAGATGTCCATCACCACCCCCATGTCGTGTTCGATCAGGGCGATGGTGGTGCCGAATTCCTCGTTCACGTCGAGGATGAAGCGCGACATGTCCTCCTTCTCCTCGACGTTCATCCCGGCCATCGGCTCGTCGAGCAGCAAAAGGGTGGGCTCCATCGCCAGCGCCCGGCCGAGTTCGACCCGCTTTTGCAGACCATAGGGCAGCCGCCCCACCGGGGTCTTGCGGATCGCCTGGATCTCTAGGAAGTCGATGATCCGCTCGACGACGGCCCGGTGTTCCAGGTCCTCGGTCCGCGCCGGTCCCCAATAGAGCGCCTGCCAGAGGATATTGCGCCGCATCCGGATCGAGCGCCCGGTCATGATGTTGTCGAGCGTCGACATGCCCTTGAACAGGGCGATGTTCTGGAAGGTGCGGGCGATCCCCTCGGCCGCCGCCTGGTGTGGGCGCATGGTCCGGCGGGTGCGACCGCGATAGGTGATGCGCCCTTGCTGGGGCTGGTAGAAGCCGTTGATGACGTTGAGCATCGAGCTCTTGCCGGCGCCGTTGGGGCCGATGATGGCGCGAATCTCGTGCTCGCGGATGTCGAAGCTGACCTCGGCCAGGGCGGTGACGCCGCCGAACGAAAGCCCGATCGCCTCGACCGCGAGCAGGGTCTCGCCGAGGTCCTTGCCTTTCGTGGCCATGGTGGGGTCAGCCGGCCTCGCGCAGTGGTTCGACCGATGCCGGCGCGACCTCGCGGATGCGCAGGTCGGCCCGAACCATTCCCTTGCGGCCATCCTCGAAGGTAACCTCGGTCTCGATCTGGCAATGATCGGCGTCGCCATAAAGGGCGTCGACCAGCATGTGGTAGCGCTCGGCGACGAAGCGCCGGCGCACCTTGCGGGTGCGGGTAAGCTCGCCGTCGTCGGCGTCGAGTTCCTTGTGCAGGATCAGGTAGCGCCTGATCTGGAAACCGGCCAGCTTGGGGTCGGCGGCGAGGTCGCGGTTGACGGCCTCGACCCGGCGGTGGATCAGATCGTAGACCTCGGGCTTGGCGGCGAGTTCCTGATAGCTGGCATAGGCGAGCCCGCGGCGCTCGGCCCAACTGCCGATGCTTTCGAGGTCGATCGAGACGAAGGCGGCGACGTAATCGCGTTGGTGACCGAAGGCCACCGCCTCCTTGATCTCGGGAAAGAACTTGAGCTTGTTCTCGATGTATTTGGGCGCGAACAGGCC
>Ga0114931_10004359_pt1 | contig 17661 bp, 12 predicted proteins | sample 2SBtaG_FD_89579 | JGI IMG/M metagenome (GOLD analysis project Ga0114931, IMG submission 89579) | Deep subsurface microbial communities from Kolumbo volcano to uncover new lineages of life (NeLLi) - 2SBTROV14_V59a metaG | ecosystem: Environmental > Aquatic > Marine > Volcanic | place: Kolumbo...
ATGATGATGTCCGGCGGAATGTGGCACGGATAGTCATCGCCGTTCGGCGAACAACCCCGCGCTAGCAGTCCGCTGCAGAAGTGTGGCATAGCCGCCCTCGGCTGTGTTTCCGCGGTGTCAGGTGAGATTCTTGGCACCCAAGCTGCTTTCGCGGCGGACTGCTAGGGCAGTTGCTTGACGGTAGGGGCGGTCCAGACGCGGATTGTCCCGTCGCTCGAGCACGCGGCCAGGTGGTTGCCGTCGGTGCTGAATGCGACGGCGTAGACATCCGTCACTTCCGAAAACGTCAGCAGCGGCGCGCCGTTGGATGCGTCGGCGATGGTCACGCCGCCGTTATGCCCAATCGCCAGGCGCGTACCGTCCGGGCTGAAGGCGGTCGACGAAACGGGGTAGTCGCCGTAGCGGCCGACGTGGTAGCGCTGCCGCCAGGTGTCGGTGCTCCAGACGGTCACGACGCCCGTCTTGGCCCCAACCGCGAGCAAAGCATCGTCCGGCGAGAACGCAATCCCGACCAGAAACCGGTCGCGATCCGCGTCTGGAACGGCCAGCGTCACACGCAGCAGATACGAGTCGGCATCGTAGATGGCCACGTGATCGGGTTGTACAAAAGCCGCCAACATCGAGCTATCGTGGCTGTAGGCGACAGGTCTGCTGCCGGGCGACAGATTCGAGAGCACGATGGGGCGCTCGGTCGCAACGTCCCAGGCGCGGGCGGCGCCCTCGAGGGCGGCGCCGAGTTGTTTCCCGTCCGGGCGGAACGCGAGCGCTTTCACGCTGGGTAGTTCGCCGGCGAGCAGACGCGGATTCCAGGCGCGATCCCACAGGTAGATTGCACCGTCGAGGCCGCCGCTATCCGGATCGAGGTTGCCGGACGCCATCACAGCACCGTCCGGGCTGAACGCCAAACCGAACACCGGGCCGTTATGCACGCGCAGCACGCGCAGGCATTTCCAGGAAGCCGTGTCCCAGACGCGGATCGTGCTGTCGCCGGAGCCGGATACCAGCCGTTTGCCATCCGGGCTGAAGACGATTTTGTTGACGCCGTGCGAATGGCCGCTGAGAACGCGCCGCCCGCGGTGTTCGCTGAGATTCCAGATTTTGATCGTTTCGTCGTTGCTGCTCGTCGCGGCGAACTGATCATCCGGGCTGACGCTTAGGCGACCGACGCCGCTGCGGTGCCCGCGAAACGAATCGAGTCGCTCGCCGGTGCGGCTGTCGGAAACACGGACCAGTCCATCGACGCCGACACTGAAGATTTTGGATCCGTCGTGCGAAAAACGCAGGTCGGTCGCCTGTCGGCCGATCTCGCCGAGACGGACCGGCGCGGCGTCCGGATCGTCCAGACGCCAGACCTTGATCGAATCGTCGTAGGTCGCTGCGGCGAGCCGGCGACCATCCGGTGAGAAATCAATGGCGGCCACCTTTGGGCCGCCAACGGGGATTTCGGTGGTGATTTCGCCGGTGCGCGCGTCGCACAGCCGGACGCTCACCTGTCCCTGCCCGCCGCCATATTCGTACGACCCTGTCGCGATCAGCTTCCCGTCCGGGCTGAACGCTGCGCGGTTCACGAACGGCGGGTGCGACGGGAGCCGCAGCACCTGCTCGCCCGTGGCGACATCCCACACGACCGTAAGCGCGCAGTAGGACGCGGCGGCGACGACGCGGGCGCCGTCCGGGCTGAAGTCGACATCCGTGACGCGTTCGGGTGCTCGGAGCACGTGCAGCAACTCGCCGCTGTCGGCGTCCCACAAGCGCACCGTCCGATCGCGGCCGCCGGAGGCGATGATCGATCCGTCCGGACTGATCGCCACGTCGAAGATGATGTCGGTGTGACCGACGAGCACGCGCAGCAGCGCGCCGCGCTTCGGATCCCAGATCCGAACGCGGCGGTCGAACGAGCCGGACACCAGCCGCGAGCCGTCCGGACTCCACGCCACGCCGCTGGGCACCTCGCGCGGCTCGTCGAGCGTGAGGATACTCTCGTCGGCGACGCCGCTCAGATAGCGCCATTCCCAGCCGCGCAAGCCCCGGTCTGCGGCCTCCAGACGCCGCAGACCGGTCGCGACGTCGCCGAGTCGCAGCGCTGCGCCGGCCGCACCGACGTTGGCGTAGTAGGCCCGCGTCTCTGCCAGCGCTCGGCTCGTTTCGGCCTGCGTGTACAGGATGCCGAGAGCAATACTGGCGCCAACGGCCGTTATGAACAGGCTCGCGGCGAGCGCACTCGCGCCGCGATAGTGCGCGATGGTCTTGCGCAGCACGTACCAGCGGCTGTCGCGTCGGGCGGCGATCGGGCGATCGTGAAGGTAGTTCTGCAAGTCCTCGGCGAGTTCGCCGGCATTCTGGTAGCGCCGCGCCGGATCCTTGGCCAGGCACTTGCGCAGGATGGTCTCGAGGTCGCCGCGCAGCAGCGAGCGGCTGTCGTGGGAGGAACTCGGCTCGACGTTGGCGATGTTGTCCAGCGTGCGCTGAATGTCGCGCGACACTTCGTAAGGGAACCGACCCGTCAGCACGTGCCAGAAGACCACGCCCAACGCGTACACGTCCGTGCGAACGTCGATGGCGTCATGATCGCCGCGGGCCTGCTCGGGCGCCGACCACGGCAGCGATCCGAGGAATTGCCCGGTCTGCGTCACGGCCGTCCGCTCGCTGGAGGCGTCATCGAGCTTCGCCAGCCCAAAATCGAGCACGTGCGGGCGTCCGTCGTGGTCGATCAGGATGTTGGCCGGCTTGAGATCGCGGTGGATCACGCCGCGCAGGTGGGCGGCCTGCACCGCGTCGCTGATGCCGGCAAACAATTCGACCTGCTCGCGGACGGTCAGGTCCGCCTCGCTTACATAGCTGTCGAGCGGCTGCCCGTCTACGTAATCCATCACGAAGTAGTCAAGCCCGTCGACGCGGCCGCTGTCGAGAATCGTGATGATCGCCGGATGCCGCAACTGCCCGAGAATCTGCACTTCGCGTTGTAAGCGGGCCTGTTCGTGCGGCGTGCTGATTGCGCCGTGCCGCAGGAACTTGATCGCGACGTCGCGGCCGGTCGACTGCTGCACCGCCTGGCAGACGCTTCCCTGCCCGCCGCATTGCAACTCACAGATCAAGTCGTAGCCCGGCACTTCGCGCGGCTGCGCGATCCCGCGCATCGCCGGGCGGTCGCCGTTTTCGCCGTGGACGCCGCGGCGAGCCGTGCGGATCAGCTCCAGATCCGTTTTGGTTTCATGATCCTGGCTGGTTGGCTTCATCGGACGGTTCCGCATCACGCTGTCGGGATCCATATAGCTCTAGGCGTCAACCTTGCTGTGATCGTTAAGAAAAACCACTCAAAATTCTGGAACTCGGTCCGAGCAATTCCCGAAGCAGCGCCCGAGCGCGTCTTCGCAACACGAATGCCGTCACGCGCGAGCAACCGAGCCGCTCGGCCACTTCGCTCCCCGATAACCCCTCCAGATCGAAGTATCGAACCGCCGCGGCGTACTGATCCGGCATCCGGGCGAGAGCCCGGTCAACGAGCGTGCCGGCCTCGGCCGCCGCGACGACGCGGCTGGGCGTCGTCGAGGTCACGCCCAGCATCGTGCAGAGACTGAGGCTGGCGTCCTGCCGGCTCGTCGGGATCACTCTCTTGTTGGGCGGCGGGCGCTTTTCGCGCCCCAACTCCCGGATCGCGTCGAGCAGGTTGTTGCGCGCAACCTGCCGCAGCCAGATCTCAAAGGCCTTCAAGTTGGCGCCGATGAACTGATCGAAGCGCGCAAACGCTTCCAAATAGGTTACTTGCATGATGTCGTCTGCATCCAGCACCGCCTGCCATTTCGGGTTGATGTCCAGCGTCATACGAACCTCTGGGCCGAGCGCCACAAGCAGCCGCTCGAGAGCGTCCAGATCGCCAGCGCGGGCCGCGGCCAGGTCTGCCTCGACCACCGGACTACGTTCCTTCGCGCTCGCCGCCGACATGCGCCAAATTATAGACGCGAAGGGTCGTCGTTTGGAGCGTTATTGCGGCCCGGCGCTGAACTGCCGAGCCCCAGCCGCGGGCGGACACGCATGAGCCCGATCGTTGCGTGGTTTTTCACGAAAAAAGTATGGATTTATCTTGCGCGCCGGCCCGGCACGACGCCTATAGATGCAGTGGCCGATCCGTGAGGGGGCCGGACAGGGCCGTGGTGACACGTTTGTTGTGAGCCGGAGCAAGAGGTGCTGTTATGTATGCTCGATTTACGCGGGGTCGTTGTACGCTGATTGTGCTGGTGGTTTCTTCGTTTTCCGCCCGCGCGCTGGGGCAGCCGGCGTGCCTGACGCTGTTCGATGACTTTAGTGACGGCGTGCTCGACAGCCGCTTCAACGCGAACCCGAGCTGCGGGACGCTCACGGAGACCAACGGGCGGCTCGAGATGTTCGTTCCCGCCGGGTGCGGCGATTCCAGCGTGAGCTATGGGGTCGACACGAATCAGGTCGTCTTGTGTGGCGACTTCGATGTGCGCGTGGACTTCCAGTTGCTCGACTACCCGGGCGCCGACGGCGACGCTCGTTGGACAAGCTTCGGTGTGGGGGAGGGCACGACGCCTTGGGGCGTCATCGAGCGGGCCTCGCGCACGTTCACGGGCTCCTGTGTGCCGTATGGCGAGTCCTATCACGCGTATTCGGTGGACGGGAGCGACTGCGCCACCGATTTCATCTCCACGACAGATACGAGCGGCCGCTTTCGCATTACGCGTGTCGGATCATTGCAGACGATTCTTCTCTGGAATGACGAGTGCAGTGTTTGGCTGGCTGTGCGAAGCGACGCCGTCCCGACCACCGACATGTGGGTCGGCGTCTGGACAGGCAAGAGCGGCGGGTCACCGGCGCAGCAGCTCGTCGCGTTCGACAACCTCAGCATCCGGCCCTACGTCTCAGACATCGACGGCGATGGTGTCGCGGATCCGATCGACAACTGCAAGTACACGCCCAACGCCGACCAGGCCGACGCGGACGGCGACGGCGTCGGCGATGTGTGCGACCTTCCCACGATCGACGTGGCCAACCTGCGCTTCGATGTGGTCCCGCTCCAGGATCTGCCCGGCTTCGAGTTTTGGAATCCTTTGATCAGCAAGGTTGATCCCGTTTCGGCGACCGGGTTCGTTGTCGGGAAAATGGCCACAGCCGGCTCGCCGGCGATCCGCTGGGATCCCAACGGCGTCCCCACCGCACTCGACTTCGTGCCGGGGCACAGCCAGCCGAATGCCATGGGCGTGAACGACGCCGGCGTCGCGGTCGGAGGAGTGCTGAACGGGGGCGGGGCCGCCGTGCGCTGGGCTTTCGACGGCTCGGCTACGATCATCAGCGGCCCGGGGATGGGAGCCAACGCTATCAGCGACACAAACTGGGTCATCGGCAACCTTCAGGCGTCGTCGGCTTGGCGCTGGACACCCGGCGGCTTTCTGCACCAGCTCGGCACCTTTGGCGGCGTGGGCGGCATTTCCGACGGCACCGTGGACGTCAACGACTATGGCCAGGCGGTCGGCCAGACGCGCACCGCTGATGGCAATCGCGGTATCCGCTGGATGACCGACGGCACGTTCGAGGAGATGCCGGCGCCGCCCGGCGTCCCCGGAGGGTTCTATACCGTCCAAATGGACGGGATTAACAACCTGGCCGAATCCTGCGGCTCGTGGTTTTCCGGCTACGCCCCGACGCCGGTGCGCTGGCTGGCCGATGGAACCGCGACGAACCTGCCGAATCCGCCGGGCGCCAATCCGCCGGGGGGCACGTACGCTGTCGGCATCGAAGACCACGGGATCATCGTGGGGTACTCGCGCGACCCCATGCTGGGGGCGATTTGGGATCGGAGCAACACCGTCTACCGGCTCGATTCGCTCCTGGATTGTGATACGAGCCCGACCGGCGTGTCGACCGTCCACGGCATCGACAGCAACGATCAGTTCATCCGCATCGTCGCCGCCGTTGCTTTCCCGGGGAACATCACGATACCCTCGTTGCTGACCGCGCGGCTCGACGATCCTGACGGCGACGGCTGGGCCGATCCGAACGACAACTGCCCCGACACGTTCAACCCCGGACAGGAGGACAGCGACGGCGACGGGATCGGCGACGTTTGTGATCCCGACCAGTACGAAGTCGTCCCCGCGCTGGACGTCAATTATGACGCCGCGAGTGCTGTGCTTCCCGAACAGGCGACGCCGGCGTGGGCCCTCACGGACACGGCTGCGGCCGATCCAGCTCTGGCCGGCGGCCACGTCGTGCTGAGCACGGGGCCGGACGCCGAGACCATGTTCTACCTGCAGACGCCGCCGGACGTGCAGGTCGAGTTTCCGTTCATCGTCGAGGCGCGTGTGCGCTATGTGTCGGGCACGACGAGTTCGTTCGTGCGGACGGGGTGCAACATCTTCGTGACGACAGCGCCGACGGTGGGCAATGTCTTGTTTATCGGTGAAGACGAGGTGTTCCTGCTCGGCGGCAGTTCGACGCGGCGGGGCGAGACGGCGCGCGTGGACACGAATGATGCGATGCACACGTATCGCATGGTGTTCCAGGCGAATGGGACGATCTCGGTGCTTCAGGATGGGAACCTGATTCTCGGCGGCACGGCGTTCTCCGATGCGAGCGCCAACGGCAACGAGGTTCACGTCGGATTCGGCGACGGCACCAGCCTCGCCTCGGCCGTTTCGGAGTGGGAGTTCGCGCGGCACGGCTCGGTCGCGCCGTGTCTGGGCGAACTGACCGGCGACAACGTGGTGGGTCTGGAGGACCTGGCGATCCTGCTGGGCAACTTCGGGACCGCGTTCGGGGCGGTGTATTCGGATGGGGACCTCGACGGAGACGGCGTCGTCGGGCTGTCCGATCTGGCGATCGCGCTGGGACGGTTCGGCCGACCGTGTAACTGACGCCGAGCGGGCGCCATAGCGGTCGCGCCGCACACGCGACCGGGCCGCGCGCGACACAACCGATGCATGCGTGAGCCACGTGCAAATGGCTTTGCACGACGAGGCGCCGCGGAGCCATCCGCTCCTGCGGCGTCTTTGTCGATTGCGTGATACGTCGCGCAACGTGCGTCGCCGGCGGCGTGTATGACCCACTCCGGCGCGGGCGTTGACAGGTTCGCCGCTGCACGCTTGAGCGCGGCTGATCAACGTTGTTCCGCGAGGAACGCCGCGACCGCCGCGGCCTCCTCATCCCACAACGCGATGTCCTTCATCGGCGTGCCGGGAATCACTCCCGGCGGATCGCGGACGAAGCCGAGGATGTACTTGGGCCGCAGGCGACGACCGACGTGCGTGAGGTCGGGGCCGATCTTGTTGCCCTCACTTCCGAGCGTGTGACAGCCGAGGCACTGGTACTCCTGAAAGAGCCGGCGTCCATCGGCCGGGTCGGCGGAGGCGAGCAGTTCGCGATCCACAGGCGTGCCGAAGCGCGTTTCGTCGACAAGCGTGGAGAGATACGCGACAAGCGCATCGGTCTCGCGCGCAGTCAAGCGATATCGCGGCATGCGGATGATCGGCCGGCGCCGGTCGGATGCGAAGCGGATCGGCGTTGGGTCGTTCAGATAGCTCTTGATCCACTCGGGTCGCAGCTTGCTGCCGGCCAGGCTTAGCGATGGAGGCAGACCGGGTGCTTCTTCTTCGCGATCCGGCCCGTGACAAGCGTCGCAGCGCAGTGCGGCGTAAAGCCTCCGGCCGTGCGGCGCGAGGCTGAGGTTGGGAACAGTCGCCGGCAACGACACCGGTGCCGACGCCGGTGTTCTCCTCGCTTGCATCGGCTTCGGCGGTTTCGGCGAAGACACCTCGTTACCGCAGCCGCTGAACAAACCGGCAAGCATCGCTGCCGCACTCGCCGCAAGCAGGGTCCGCCAGGATCGCAATGAGACCGTTCGCACGGGTGCATTTTCCATTGCGCGTCCCGCCACGGCGCAGCACTTCTGATCTTACGTTACGGCTTGCTGTGCTCGTGGTGGTCGCCGTGCTCGTCGTGCGGCTTGTGCGCCTTTACGAGTTCGATTTTCTGCGTGAACGCGGTCTGTTTCTCGCGCGTCCCGGTCAGATTGGAAAGCTTGAAGACCGCTTTGGCCTCGTTCGGCTTGACGTCTGAGAGATCCACCCTGGCGGAGAGATAGTCCTGCGGCGTGAAGAGCATGCCGCACTTCTCGCATTTGCCTTTGGCTTTCCCATTCTGATCGGGATGCATCGGGCACATCCATAGCACGGTGTCGGCGCTGTGTTCGGCGTGCTCGGCATGCTCACCATGTTCACCGTGCTCGCCGTGTTCTGCGTGTTCGCCGTGCTCGTCGCCGTCGCCGTCGTGATGAGCATGTCCATGATCGTGATCGGCTGCTTCGCCGTGCTCATGTTTCATGGCGGCGGGTTTCGCCTTGGTCTCGACGAGCTTGATTTCCTGCGGCTTCTTTGTGCGATCGCGAAACTGTACCGTCACCGTTCCCTTGATCGGTCCGCTTTTCCAATTCCCGGCCGGCATCGGGTTTTGATCCCCGTCGTAGACGTAGACGCGGATTTCGTTGGGCAAGAAGACGCTCTCGAAGTGAAACTCCCTGGTCATCGACACGCTGCCGCCGTGAGCCGCGGCCCGCTCGTGCGAATGGCCGGCGCCTTCGTCGTGTGAATGCTGAGCGGCGTGTCCCTCCGCATGCTCGCCGTGCTCGTGTTGATGTTGTCCATAAGCGGTTCCGGCGCCGGCCGCCCACGCGATCGCCGCCGACAGTCCAAGGATGCTCTTCAATCGATGCATGGTTCGATACCTCCGGTGTTTAGAGAGTTCACAGCCACCCGCCGACGGCGCGCGGACCTGCGAGAGTTCGCGTACAGACGACCCGAAGGTTCGATGCCGGGCTGGGGCGGGTTCTTCCGAAACAATTCCCGAAATCGTGAATCGGCATGTCGCGTTGTACGAGGGGTCCGCCCGCCGAGCTTGCGAAGCGGGACTCGCACCAGCCGCACCGCTCGCGTCCGAAGAATCGGTGGGTAGAACCCACCCTACGACTACGAAGCGCGCGTGAGCCAGGCGCGCAGCTCCGCGTAGAATGCCTCGTGCGCCGCTTGCTCGATCCACGGATAATGCCCGCAGCGCTCGAACTCTTGATACTCCAACTGGGGCAGGTGCGGCGTGAGCGAATCGCGGATCAGCGGCCCGGGGTGTGGGTCGTCCGCGCCGTGCAGCATCAGCACCGGCGCGCGGATCGCACTGAATGCCGCGGGATAAACTCCCTCGTCCTGCAAGCGGATCATGTCCGCCCACGATTCTTCGTGCGCCGCGGCGTCAAAGGCGGCGGACTCGTCGCTGTGCGGCATCAATGCGACCGAGTCAACGACCTGATACAGTTTGCCCAGCGCTTTGAGCCGATCGTCCGGACTCGGATAGCGCTTCATCAATCGTTCTTCACGCGCGGCAAGATCGCCCGACATGCGCTCGCGGCGAATCGCCAACATCCGCTCGCGCGCCGCACGATCGAATGTGCCGCAGCCGATCAGCGCCAGCGATTGAACCGCGCCCGGATGCTCCGCCGCGTGCGCCAGCGCCAGCATCGCGCCCCACGAGTGCCCGACGACGCGCGGCGGACCGTCCGTGCTGTGTTCTTCGATGAGCGCTTGCAGATCGGCTGCATGACGCGCGAGTGTAAGCGGCCCGGATCCACTCGCGCGCTGAAAAGGCTCGACGACGCGAAACGAGTCGGACAGCCGCCGCGCCAATGGAGCGAGGTATCCCGGCGCACCGGGGCCGCCGTGCAATAGCAGCACAAGCGGCCCGTCGTCGCCATAGGTTCGCGCGTGATTCGTTGCGTCGTTTTGCATCGCGGCATGATAACAGAGCGCAGCGCTTGACAGTCCGCGGCAAGAGTACAGATCGCCGACTGACGATGTAGCGGCGGGCGCCCTCGCCCGCCGTAGACAGCCGGAAACGTCCTCTTGGACTACGGCCCGCGAGGGCGCGGGCCGCTACACGGCTTTCGCGGCGGATTGCTGACCGCTTGGGACAGCCGGCGGGCGGGACGTAATCAGCTCGCTTCCGGTACGCGCGCCGCATTGGAAGTGCTTCTTGAGTCGCAAACAGTGCTTCTCCATGCCATGCCAGATCAGTTTGGCCACGACGAAAGACAACCCCGTGCAGACCAGCACGTTGACCAGCACTCCCGGCAGATGGGATCCGAACAGCGTCGGGATATCCGTAATCCGAAACCAGTATGCTTCGACCAGGCCGACGATGCCGAAATGAACGACGTAGATGGCGTAGCTGTGGCGTCCAATGGATCGCAGCGCCGCAGCACTCATCAGCCGCGTCAACCAGTGTCCGCGCGGCGTAGAGATCAGCAGGTAGAGCAGCGCGGCGAAGAATAGCGCCACACCGGTATAGCCCCAGCGCATCACGGTCCAGTTGGTATTGAACAGGCCGCCCTGCGTCAACGCGATCGCCAGCATCCCGACGCCGCTTGTGACGAGCACGAGCCGTGCGGCGGGTAAGTAGCGCGTGCGATCCCGCATACCGCGCACGCCGAGCGCCACGAGCGAGCCGAGCGCCAGCCCATCCAGCCGCGTGAACGTCAGCGTGTAGATGCTGAACGCGTCAAACCCCGTCGAGGTCATGATGATGCGCGCGATCCACGAGCCGAGCACGCACAAGCCGCAGACCCACATCGCCCGACGCCGGCTGCAAAAGTAGATCACAAGCGGCCAAAGGAGGTAGAAGTTCTCCTCGACCGATAGCGACCAGAAGTGCGCGGTGTGGCACGCGGTCGGGAACGAACTTCCGTCCAGCGCGATCGCGACATTGACGGTGTACGTCCAGTAATAGATTTCGTCCTGCCGCAACTGTTGCCAATCCGCGGTATGCAGCGAGAACACCGCCGGCAGAACATAGAACAGCACGATCAGATAGGCGTAGTAGACGGGGAGAATGCGCAGCATTCGGCGGCCGAAAAAGCTTCGGAAGTAGCCGCGCTCACCCTTGGTGTTGTAGAGGATTCCGGTGATCAGGAACCCGGACAGCACGAAGAACGAGTCTACGCCGCACCAGCCCGCCCGCAGTGTCGAGCGCAGCGCGGTGTCGAAGGCGCCCTGTGGGATGAACACGCTGCAATGTCCGAGCAACACGAGCAACACGCTGATGGCGCGCAAGCCGTCGAGGGCCGGAATGTGCGCGGACAAGTCCGGCAGCTCGCCGTCGACTGGCAATGGCGCGGACGGCACTCTTCGAAGCATTCTTTGCCGCACAGGCTGTGTTCTCATCTCACCCGCCGAGCGGAGAGAGCGATCGGGCGGACGCGCAGATTTCGCCCGCAGCGCGACGGCTCAATTCCGAGGGGTGTATCGGGTGAATAGCCGTCGGCCGATAATTGCGGCGGAGTAAAAACCGTCGGTGGCGACGCGCGTCGGGCCGCGGACTGCCGTGCTCTTGCACCGCTCCGCGGCGGATTCGCGGATGTGCATCCCGCGGCAGTCCGCCGCGAAAGTCGTGTAGCGGCCCGCGCCCTCGCGGGCCGTAGTCCAAAAGGACGTTTCCGGCGGTCTACGGCGGGCGAGGGCGCCGGCCGCTACGTCATCACTCGGCGATCTCCACTTTCGCGGCGGACTGCCGGGATCTTCGAACCAGGCTTAGCAGTCCGCCGCGAAAGTAGCTTGGGTGCGGAGAATCGTCCCTGACGCCGCGGAAACACAGCCGAGGGCGGCTGTGCCACGCTTTTGCGGCGGACGTATTCGCGGCCGTCGCCATTCTACGTCGCCTGCGGGGGGACGACGCTATGGAGAGGCCTTGCGGACCGCGGATGCTGTCATGCACCCATGACGCTCTTGCTCCGGCCGCTGCGGTGCGTTCGATCAGCTCGCCGGCAGTTCGTCGATCTTGGCGGCGAGCACGAAGTCGCTCTCGGTCAGCCCGCCGACCTTGTGTGTCCAGATCTCGACCGCGACGCGACCCCACGAGAGATGCAGATCGGGATGGTGCCCCTCGTGCTCCGCGATTTCGCCGACCTTGTTCAGAAACGCGAGCGCAGTGACAAAATCGGGGAAGCGGAACTCCTTTGAGAGATGATGCTCGTTGACCACCTCCCAGTCCGCCAGCTGCCGCAACAGCCCGATGATCGCTTCACCCTTCAGCGCAGCGGCACCCTTTCGGCACGGCTGGCATGACTTTTTTGTCAACTCGGACATGTCGGAAACCTCCAACCCCCGCGGAACGCATCGACCGTCGATGGATTCTAACCGGATTCGCAAAAGGAAGGCTATCGCCGGGGTATAAACCCCGAGGTCGCGCGGCTATGATTCCGCGTGAATTCGGACCGCTGATTCCAGAACCAGCATCCTCAATCCGGAGAGAACGAATGAGAATCCACTTTCTCGCAGTCGGTGTGATCTTCGCGTGTGCGGCCTCAATCGCGAGCGAGCCTGACAGCAACTGGGCGCAGTGGCGCGGACCGAATGCCACCGGCGTCGCGCCGCGGGCTAATCCTCCGATCGAGTGGGGAGAATCCAAGAACGTGCGCTGGAAGGTGGATCTTCCGGGCCGCAGTGACGCAGCGCCGATCGTGTGGGACGATCGCGTCTACGTCCTGACCGCCGTCGATACGAACAAACACGCCCCCGGCGCGCCGCAGGCAAAGCCGGCGGACGAGGGGCAGAATGCTCGCCGACGCCGCTTCCGCCGGCCGAGTCCGACCAGTATTTACGCGTTCAAGGTGCTCGCGCTCGATCGCAAGACTGGAGAGCAGGTCTGGGAGCGAACCGTCGCTGAGGTGCTTCCGCACGAGGCCGGACATCCCGACAGCACGCAGGCGTCGGCATCGCCGGTCACCGACGGCAAGCACATCATCGCCTTCTTCGGCTCGCGCGGGCTCTATTGCCTCGACATGAGCGGAAAAATCGTGTGGTCCAAAGACCTGGGAACCATGCACACGCGGATGCAGTTCGGCGAGGGAAGTTCACCGGCGCTGCACGGGAACGTCGTCGTCATCAAATGGGATCACGAAGGTGACGACTTCATCGCCGCGTTCGACAAGCGAACCGGAGACGAACTTTGGCGAACGCCGCGCGACGAATCCACCTCATGGTCCACGCCGATCATCGTCGATGTCGATGGAAAACCGCAGGTCATCGCCAGCGCATCCAAGCGCATTCGCGCCTACGACTTGAAGAGTGGCGCTCAAGTTTGGGAATGCGGCGGGATGACCTCGAATGTGATCCCTTCGCCAGTTGCCGGCGACGGAATCGCGTACTGCATCAGCGGGTTTCGCGGCAGCGCCGCGCTGGCAATTCGTCTCTCGGGCGCGAAGGGCGACATTACGGATTCGGATCGCGTCGCGTGGAAGTACAGCGACAACACGCCTTATGTCTCGTCGCCGCTCTTGTACGGGGACGCGCTCTATTTTCTCGACCGACGCAATTCGGGCATTCTGACGTGCCTCGATTCGAGCAGCGGCGAAGTGCGTTTCAAAGACCAGCGCCTCGGCGTGCGCGGCGTGTACGCCTCGCCGGTCGGCGCGGCTGACCGTGTCTACATCGCCGGTCGTGACGGCAAGACGGTGGTGCTCAAGCGCGGGTCGGCGTACGAAGTGCTCGCGACGAACACGCTCGACGACGGTTTCGATGCCTCGCCGGCGATCGCGGGCAATGAACTGTTCCTGCGTGGGCGCGAGCACCTGTACTGCATCGCAAGCGACTGACGTAGCAGGCGTCCGATCGGCGCTGCGCCCATGTGCGAGCGGTTTCCGATCAGAGCCGCGCCCGCGAGGAAGCGGTTTCCCGTAGGACGTCGCTCACTCGGATACCGCTCCCTGACGGTCGCGGCTCTGATCGGAGGACGCGGCTCTGATCGGAGGACGCGGTCTGGCGCGGATCGGTTCAGACCGCGACGAGTTCTTCAGATTCCGCGTTCGAGACGCTGTCCAGTGCTCCGATGAACGCGTCGAGGGATTCCTGGAAGCGCTCCGTCGCGAACTCACGCCCAAGCTCGCTGATCGAGCCGGTCGAGTGTTCGAGTACGGGTTCTCCGCCGGTAACGAAAGTCTCGCAGCGCAGTTCGAATTCGCTCACGCCGGAGAAGCGATACATCGCGAGCACGTACGCGTTTTCGGCAAGCTCGAACTTGAACGAGCGGCGGGTCGGCTCGGATAGCGGCGTCGAGGTTCGAAATCCGTTGTTCTGGAGGAATTCGGACAGTTGCTCGAACGCGGGTTGGACCGCATCGCTCATCACCTCATCGAAGCGACTCGCGCAGCGGGTCTGGGCCTGCTTGAGCTTGCCGACGAATGACTTTTTCCACTGCTCCACGATCTGCTCCTCTGTTCTTTTCCGCGCACTTCCGCTCGCACAGACACACGTCCGCCCGGGCCCGCGATTCCGCGAGAAACCTCGCCTCCGTATCCAGTCTACAAAATGTTCGGCGCGAAGATCGCGATTGATAGGCCAATAAGTCCGCCGCAACAGTGGAGATTACCGAGCGATGATGTAGCGGCGGGCGCCCTCGCCCGCCGTAGACAGTCGGAAACGGTGACTCAGACTACGGCCCGCGGGGGCGCGGGCCGCTACACGCGGGGGCGCGGGCCGCTACACGGGGGGCGCGGGCCGCTACACGACCTTAGCGGCGGACTGCCAATGCTCTTGCCGGTGAATGCCCGAGAGGAGCGAAAACCCGGCCCGTCCGATACAAGAACGCAATCGCGCCGTACATCCGCGGGCCGATCCATCTACAATGCGCGGCGCAACCAACGCAGCCGCAGCGAAGGAGAACAGCGTGGCCAAACTCACAAAAATCTACACGCGCACCGGCGACGACGGCAGCACCGCGCTCGGCAGCGGACGCCGCGTCCGAAAAACCGACTCCCGGATCGAGGCCTGCGGGTGCGTCGACGAGCTGAATGCGCAGCTCGGCGTCGTACTCTGCTCACCGGCGAGCGCCGACTCGCTCGGGCCGCTTCGCCGGATTCAGAACGAACTATTTCACCTCGGCGCGGACCTGTGCATTCCCCAAGCGGACAAACCCGCAGCGCCCGGCCCCAGGATCGAGCCGCGTCACGTGCGCGGATTGGAAGAACTGATCGATACGCTCAACGCAGAACTGCCGCCGCTGGAAAACTTTGTCCTCCCCGGAGGCGCGCCCGCCGCCGCACAGCTCCACGTCGCCCGCACGATCTGCCGGCGCTGCGAGCGCGTGTGTCTGCGGCTGCGCGAGGCCGAAGCGATCGGCGAGCAGGTAATCGCCTACCTCAATCGGCTATCCGACGCATTGTTCGTACTCGCTCGAATCGAGAACCAGCGCGCGGGAGTGGACGAGCCGACATGGGACAGCCGGGCGTGAGATGTGGCGAAGCGAGCGCCGCTCGTCGCGTGCAAACCATGTGGCACAGCCGCCCCCGGCTGTGATTCGCCGCCGGAATCCAGCGACGTTACGAACAAACAGTCCCAAACAGCGACAGCATGACCGCAAGATCGGCGAGGTCGACATCACCGTCGTTATCGATGTCGCCGTCCGCCGGAGTCGCGCCCGTCGGCGTGCCGAAGCGGGACAGCAGCACGCTCAGGTCCGCGAGATCGACCTGCCCGTTGCCGTCAATGTCCCCGGGGCAGTTGAACGTAATGGTTTGAAAATCCATCTCGACCGGCGCGCTCTTACCGAGAAGCGCCCACTGATCGTAGGCGACCTGTCCGGCATCGTTAGTGGTGTTCTCGTCGCGCAGGAACTCCACGTACTCGCGTGACGCAGTCTGATACAACAGCCGTACCTCGGCTCGAACTGCGCCGGACGGGATGGAAAATACGGAATCGTCCCAGTGCTGGCCGTCGGCGTATGTCGCGCCGACCGGACCGGCCTGGATCGCTTCAAAGTTGGCGTTTGTGAAACCACGCGGCGGGATGCGATTGTCCTTGATGCGAACGTTGTTCAGCGCCATGTGAAAACCGGGCCCCTCGGGCACGCCGCTCAGCGCGGACATGGCGGCGTCGAGGCCGAGCTTGGCCTCGTAGACTTTGGTGTCGGACGTGGTCAACAGGGCGCTGTTCGGATCATAGTGTCCCAATTCCCGGATCAGCGCGCCGCCGCTGTCGAAGAAGCGGGCGTTGATCCACATGCGGCGTCCTTCGGGATAGCCGGTCGGGAGCTTATGGCCGGACTCGTTGGTGATCCGCACATTGAGCGTCGCGCCGGCGGCGTTGAGCGCCATGTCGGAAGCGTTCTGGAGCATCGCCACGGCGCGGGCGATCGAAGCGGCAACGGAATCGTCTTGCAGGAACGTCTCGAAATCAGGATAGAGATTGCGAACCGCCTGGAGCACCCAGGTGTTCCCGCCGTTCCAGTAGTGCGTCGGCAAATCAGTGCGCGACTCGCCGAAAAAACACGCCTGTCCGGTCGTCTCGGGCATGTGGCAATCCTGACAGGTGCTGACCGCGGTCTGATTGCCGCCGAAACGCCCGCCCATTTCGATCGGGCCCTGCGCGAAGTCGCTCTGCAGCCACTCGCTGAAGGTCCGTTCGAGCGGGAACTCTTCGTAGTTGTCGTGCGTGGGGTGCGGCGTGTTCGGATCGTTGAAAGCGTAGCTGCCGTCAGGCTGGCGCGTGAACGCCGGATTGCTCACGTCGTGGCAGTTGCCGCAAAGCTGAGCTTCCTCGTGATAAGGCGACTGACGCCATTCGTGGATGAAAAACTCGCCGAGATCGAACGGACCGCGGCGGCGATCGAGCGGATCGATGATGTACTGGCCGCCGTGCGGATTGACCGGCGTATCGCTCAGGTTGTTGAGAATAGCCTCGTCGTCCGGCGGGTTGGCGTTGGGGTCGAACACGGGATCAACCAGCCGGTGACACACATGGCAGGCGACGCCTTGAAAATCCTTCGCGATCAACCCGGATCCGTCGGTGGGTTCGCTGCGGCCCTCGAGCCACCCGCCGGGTGCGTGACAGCGCAGGCACAGGTCGCCTACGAACGGTGCGTCCTGCTCGGCGATCGCAAGGCCGGCCTGAAAGAGCGGATCGCGGGCGGACTGGCCCATCATCGAGGCGGCCCAGTTGCGGAACGGTTCGGTCACCGGGTCGAAGTCGCCGTGGCACCCGCCGCAGTCGGCCGAGTCGAAGATCACGTCGGTGATGGTCAGCGGCTGCGTGCCGGGCCCGAAGAAATCATTGAGCGTGGTCGGAATCTGCGCCGGCGAAACAAAGACAGACGCGATCCCCAACAGCCCGGCGGCGGGCAGGACGATGCGGTACAAAGAAAACACTCTCGCGTTGCGCACAACTTTCACAGCAGTTCCCCCTCGCTAATCCGAACCGTCGCGTGCGGCGCGGGATACGGGTCGCCGTGCGCCGCAGTCAACTCGAACTTCCACTGTATAGCGTAGCCAAACGCATCAGTTAAAAACAACCACGCCGCGGCGATTTGCGGGCCCAGCAATTCTCGTGCCACGATATTCGAAACCGTCCCATAATCCGCGCCGCCGGCGTCGATCAGAGCCGCGACCGTCAGGAAGCGGTATCCGAGATTACGCGCGCATCCTGAGAGACCGCTTCCCTACGTTCGTCGCTCTGACTGGAAACCGCTTCCTGACGGGCGCGGCTCTGATCGGGCGCTCTGATCCGACGTTGACTTGCGAACGCGATTGCCCAGGCCGCACCGTACACCCGGATTCCGGCGGCTCGCCAACACGCGCCGCGCTCCGCTAGAATCGCTCAGCCATGACCTCAGACG
>Ga0114931_10004360_pt1 | contig 17661 bp, 14 predicted proteins | sample 2SBtaG_FD_89579 | JGI IMG/M metagenome (GOLD analysis project Ga0114931, IMG submission 89579) | Deep subsurface microbial communities from Kolumbo volcano to uncover new lineages of life (NeLLi) - 2SBTROV14_V59a metaG | ecosystem: Environmental > Aquatic > Marine > Volcanic | place: Kolumbo...
ACCGCCCCTCCGGGCTGCGGCCCTTTTATTTACGGACTTCGTTCCGACTCGCTCAGGTAGCAGGCTACCCTCCCTCATGGCGCCTCGTCCGCAAATAAAATGACTCGCAGTTTTTCATTCCAGCGTTTTTCCACAGTCTCTTAAACCGCCGGTTCGGATACCGAATTGATCGTTTCGAATTGCTCGGCGACCAGGCGAGAAGGATGGGACACTCCCGCCGAGTGAGTCAGCTTCAGCATTTCGTATCGTAAATTGATCAGGTAATTGGCCAGGCGAACGGATTTCAGATCCGGATCCAAACCCGCCATGAGCCACCTTTTGTGAGTCGCCACTCCCGCCGGACAAAAATCGGTGTGGCAGCGTTGGGCCTGGATACAGCCGATGGCAAGCATCGCCTCCCGGGCAAGGGCAATCATGTCACAACCGCTTGCGATGGCGAACAATGCTTCCACCGGGAAACCAAGTCTACCCGACCCGATGAATACAATTTTATCGTCGATGCCACGCGATGAAAACTCGGAAAAGACTCTCGAGAATCCCAGTCTGAATGGAAGAGAAACGTGATCCGCATAGGCCAGTGGCGCCGCACCTGTCCCACCTTCCCCTCCGTCAATGGTGATAAAGTCAGGGGCGCGCCCGGAGGTTTCAACCTGCTCAGCCAGATCAATCCAGAAACCGTGCTCGCCGACCGCTGATTTGATACCCACCGGAAGGCCCGTTTCCGCCGCCAGTTTTTCTATAAAATCCAGCATCGAATCAACATCGCCGAAGGCGCTGTGCCCCGGCGGACTGACGCAGTCGAAACCCGGATCGATTCCCCTGGCATGGGCAATTTCCTGTGTCACTTTTTTGCCCGGCAACAGACCGCCCAATCCCGGTTTGGCGCCCTGGCTTAGTTTGATTTCAATCGCCCGGATCGCGGAGTGTTCCTGGCAGGTGGCAAGGAGTTTTTCCAGACAAAAACTGCCGTCCCTGTTTCTCGCGCCAAAATATCCGGTCCCCAACTGCAGAATCAGGTCGCCCCCCTGAAGGTGATGCTCTGACACGCCGCCCTCCCCCGTGTTGTGCAGCGCCCCGGCGAGGGCGCAGCCTTTGTTGATTGCCATGATCGCCCGTGAGCCCAGCGCGCCGAAACTCATCGCTGACACGTTCACGATGGACTGAGGTCGAAATTTTTTCTTTCTGTCCCTGTATGCTCCCACCACTTTGCTACAGGAAACAGGATATTCCGCTTCATAGTCACTGTCCCCCGGGTGAGGAAGCGTCAGGGGGAAATTGCTCTGCTTGAGAATCAAATAGTTCGATGCACCATTCAAATCGTTGTCGGTGCCGAAACCAAAATAATTATTCTCTTTTTTCGATGAGGCATAGACCCACCTGCGTTGATCCCGGGAAAAAGGTCGTTCCTCGTCATTGCTCGTCACAATGTACTGGCGGAGTTCCGGGCCGACCCTCTCCAGCCAATAGCGAAAATGCCCTAAGAATGGGAAGTTATGCAGGATAGCATGCTTCCGCTGCAGGATGTCATACAACACGAGCAGAACAATAAGCCCGGCTAAGCCAACGATTATCCAAGTCATATTGTTTCAGTCTCCACCCCCATTCTGGGGCGTGATATACACCAGGCTCAACTCCCCGGCACCATACTTTACGTCGAGATATTTGTCCACTCCCTCGATATCTTCATCACTGAGAGACGCGAAAATGAACTTTTCCCCTGCCATGGGACCTTCAGAAACGATGACCCCTTCCCTCAGAAGCCGGGCAGTCGCGGGAACTCCTCCCAAAGAATCGGGGATCACGTGAGCCACACCCAAACTGGCAAGAACGGCGGACATCGAGGCGATTTGTTGAGCGTTGCTCCGATCTTTGGCCTCTTTCGATGCCTCAAATACGTGACTGACACTCGGCAGCGCAATCGCACTGATCACGCCAAGGACCGCGATCACGATCAATACATCCATGAGGCTCAAACCTCGCTCTTGGCATCTCTTGTTCATTCGGCAACACCGTATCATTCGCGCGCAGCGCTGGAATCCAACGGAGCGGCGGACGTTACGGAAGAGTTAAGCTTAACCAAACCATGAATATTATAATACATTTAAATAAATATGACAGATTAAATTTCCGCTAATTTATAATTTGCCTAAATAATTATAAATTTTATATTTACTAGTAATTTTGATTTCGAGAAATACATCCGTTACCCTCATTTTAGGGGTTTTGCTGGAGATTTGTCCTTTGTGCTCGTTTGCCGAAACGGCGGGGACGGATTCTTCCCGCATTCGCTTTACCCCTCTATCTCGATCATCGGGATTGTCATCCAACGAAGTGTTCGACATCAAGCAGGACCAGAGTCGCAATATCTGGCTGGCCACCAATGGAGGTTTGAACAAGTTCGACGGGTATGGAGTGACTGAATACAAAAAGGAAGCGGGATCAAATGATCAGTTGAGCAGCAATCAACTCACGTCCATCGCCACCAGCAAAAGCCAAAACGGGGTGATCTGGGTGGGCACCAGCGATTCAGGGCTCATCAAATTCGACCGCCTGAAAGGGAAATCAGAGTGGTTGAATCGGCGGACCGTGAAGGGACAGAATCTCACCAGTAACACCATTCTGCAGCTGGCCATCTCGGAAGACCGCTTTCTCTGGATAGGGACGGATCGGGGCCTCAACGTGCTCAATCTGCTCACCGATTCAACCCGGGTAATGGACGGTGAATTGGGCAGCGAGCGAATTTCCAACATCGCGGTTCTCCCCGATAATCAAGTGTGGGTGGGAACGGAAAAAGGAGGCCTGTTCCGATGGGACCACCAATCGTCAGGTTTTGAAAAGATATGGGATGCCAGTGCGCCGATTACGGCCCTGGTGATGGACCGGCGCAACGAGATCTGGATTGGGACGGAGGGAAAGGGGCTTTTCCACTACACTTTCGGCGGAAACAGAGCTCCCTCGCCATCGAATTTGGAAATCAGAGACGTGACCTGTCTTTGCAGTGACAGCAACGGGGATCTCTGGGTTGGCACTACTCAGGGACTGGCCCGGCAGAACTCGGACTCGGGTAATTTCAGCATTTTTGTTCACGATCCCGGCGACCACGAAAGTCTGGCGGGCAATCACATCACCAAAATCTTCGAGGATCAGTCCCGAATGCTGTGGATTGCGACCCAAAACAGCGGAACCAGCCGATTCGGTCTGGATCGCTACTGGTTTCCCCACATCCGGAAGCGGGGGGACGGGCCGAATGATCTTCCCCAATCATCGGTCTGGAGTTTACAGACCAGCAGTGAGGACAAGACCATCTGGGTGGGAACCGAAAAGGGAATCGCCAATTGGAATCCGGAAAAGGAGATCATTTCCCAACCTGTCCGGGACGCTGAAATTCAGAGTTCCTATGTCGTTTCCATTTTGGATGATACCCGGAAACGGCTTTGGCTGGGAACGAAAGGCAACGGATTATTTTTACGGGAAGCCGACGGCAGGCTCCTGCACTTCAAAAAAGACCCGGAGTCACCCGACTCTCTTCCTCACAATTTCATTTCCCAGATTTTTGAAGACTCCAGGGGACAAATCTGGATCGGCACCTTCGGGGCGGGAGTGGCCGTCTTCCGGGAAAACAAGGGCAGTTTTCGGCGGATTGCCAACTCCAAAAACTGCACTCTGACCTACGCTTCCCATATCGCTGAGGATGCTGAAGGAAACATCTGGATCGCGGGCAGATCGGGTTTGTTCATTCAGCAAAAGGGTATCCCTGAAATTCGATCTTTCGAAAAAGTTTTCCCGGAAATCCCACAACTTTCCTCGCATTCCATCGCAACGGTATGCCCTGTCGGCAACGGCCTGGTTTGGGTGGGGACAACCAATAGGGGGCTCGACCAAATCAACACCTTCAGCGGAGACATCGTCTCCTACAACACAGTTAACAGCAATCTCCCGGATGATCGAATTGCCTCGATTGTGAAAGACGCCACTGGTCAGGTCTGGATCAGCACCGGGAAAGAGATCGCCCAGTTTGACAATAGCAAAGGAAACTTTCGGGTCTTTTCCGGGGAAGACGGCCTGCAGAGCGGCAACTTTCACCTCAATTCGGTGGTCCTCGGCAAGGATCACTCTCTCTACTTCGGCGGCTCCGACGGGATCAATGTGATTTCCCCTTCTGATCTCCCGGCCCCGATGCAATCGCCGATTCCCATTCTGACCGATTTCGAATTTTTCGGAAAAAAGGTCATTCCCGGCAAGGGAGAAATTTTGGAAAAAAACATCAACCGCACCAGCGAAATCGTCATTCCCTTTGATCCGCGAAACCAGTTCGCTTTCCATTTTGCCAATCTGGACTCCCGCTATCCGACCAGGGGCGTGTTCCGCTATACGCTCAAGGGATTCGACAAAAATTGGCATATTGCAAAAGCAGATCGAAGGGCTCCCTATTCCAGTCTTCCCGCCGGGAGGTATCGTTTCACGGTGCAAAGTTCTCCCAACGGACGCCAGTGGCCCAACAACGCGGCTCAAATTGACATCCTCATCACACCTCCCTGGTGGAACCGATGGTGGTTCCGTATTCTGCTTGTAGTCATCCTGGCACTGGGAACCGTTCTGGTTTCAAAATCCCTGATCCGTTCGCGGATCCGGCAGGTCGAGAGACGGGAGGAAGCACTCAAAGCCCAACGGGATCATGCCGAGGCGGCGCTGGCCCGCCAGCTGCAGCATTCCGTGCTGATCGAAAGGACGACGCAGGAGTTCAGGGAAGGAATGAAGGGGGATCAGGTTCTCAGTGATTCCATGAGGAATTTCGCGGAACAGTTCCAGGCTTCTCATTGTCTGATCGCACAATTGACCGGGGATGCAAACGAAGTTCTTGAGTTGACGGGACGCTACAGCGAATCAGATGCCTCCTCTTTTGAAGAGTTCCGGATCGATGCCCATCTTCCATTTGTGAAAAAGATCACCAACTCAGATGAGGTGGTCATATTCGAGAAACTTCATCTGCTTCCAAAACGATTGATGGAGCTTTTTGACAACTCAGCGAGCAGTCATCTTCTGGCTATCAGGACGACTTTCCTCGACCGGCCCAACGGCATCATCGTTCTGCAAAGAAGCCGGGAATCCGCCCCTTGGGAGGAAGACAGAATCAAACTTCTCAAAGCCCTCTCATCCCAATTTGGAATCGCCATTGCCCAACTTCATCTGGCAAAACAAGAGAGAGAATACAGGGATCGACTGGAGGACGCCAGGCACCATGCCGAAGTTGCCAACCGGGCAAAAAGTGATTTCCTGGCAAAAATGACGCACGAACTGCGCACCCCGCTCAACGCCATTATCGGTTTCACGGAAATCATTCAGGAAGATACGACGCTGTCGAAACGTCAACGGGATCTGGTTAGTATCGTGAATCAATCGGGGGAACATCTCCACGACGTGATTAATGACATTCTTGATCTGTCCAAAATCGAAGCGGGAAAACTGGATCGTAACGACGAACTGTTTGAACTCCTGCCGCTGCTGAAATCCGTTCAGGAAATGTTAGCGATGAAGGCACGGGAAAAAGGGCTGGAATTCAATCTGGAAACAACAACCGCGATGCCCGGCTCAATCCGGACCGATCGAAGCAAGCTTCGCCAAACTCTGATTAACCTGCTGAACAACGCGATCAAATTTACCGACCAGGGAACGGTTCTGTGGAAGCTGGGAGCGAGTTTACTGTCTCCTCCCGCTGAAAAAAATGGAGAAATGTGCCGCTCCATTCGAATCAGTTTTGAAATCTCCGATACTGGGAAAGGAATCGCTGAGGAGGAGATACCCAAGCTGTTTGCCAAATACTCCCAAACCGAGTCAGGGCGCAAATCTTCCGAGGAAGGAACCGGACTGGGCCTCCCCATCGCAAAGAGTTTCATCAATCTGCTCGGCGGAGATATTGAGGTAGAATCGAAGCCGGGGAAAGGGACATCCTTTCGATTCTATATCGAATGCGATGAAATCGCGGCCCGCGGAGAAGGGGAACAAAACAGGGAAGGCAACATTCTGAGTGAAACCAGGGCTCAGAAGATCAACGGATTCACCTCCGACCTGGATGAAGTTCGCATTTTAATCGCTGAAGACCAACCCACCAACCGCCTGTTGTTGAAAAATATCCTGGGTCGAGCCGGATTCCAAATCGAGGAGGTCACCAACGGAGAGGAAGCGGTGCGGAAATGGCAGGAGTGGCATCCCCACCTCATTTTGATGGATGAAGATATGCCCGTCATGCGGGGAAGTGAAGCCACCCGGATCATCAAGTCGGAGGCAGGTTCCAGTGATGCCTGCGATCCCGTAATCGTGTCTCTCACTGCCTATGCCCTGGAGCAGGCAAAGCAGAGTGCCTTCGAAGCCGGCGTTCAGGATTTTGTTGCCAAGCCCTTTCGCTCTCAGGAACTCTTTTGCGTTATCTCAAAACACCTCGAACTGGACTACACGTTCAGCGACGCCGCGTAGCACTCAGCCACCGGCACTTGCTCCGGTAAAGAAGCAGAATGGCAAACAACAGACCCAACAGGGCCCCACTGTATCCGAAATTGTGGATGTAGCCCACCTTCATGAAGGCCACCCGATCGTGAATCTGAAGGTCGTCCATCCACGACAACCAGTTGGCGGCATATCCCGTCGAACTGCGCCACAGCCCCCACCCCCAGCCAAGTGTTCCGGCCAGGATTGCGGTGGCAAGAATGACGAAGAAATGTTTGATGATCAAGCAAATCGGAAGCATTTCTCCATCCTCCAACACGGCGAACCTGGCCAGCATCCAGCCGGAAATCAATCCCACCCACCAAGTCGCCAGAAACCCAATCACAGCGACGAAAACTCTGGGAGACTCCAATCCGGGATCGGCGTAATGAAATTGATGAAACTTAAACCTGGTGAAATACTCCGGCGACAGGCTGTAGGTGAGCTGATCGTGAACTACCCCATACAACCCGGCGATGACCGCCCCGATCAGGCCGACCAGAAAATACTTCGGAACCAAGTTCCAGTGAAACCTGATTCCGAATCTCATCACTTGATCAAAACCCCATCCCGGGAGGCAATCCCATTCCCTCGGTCAGTTTGCCCATTTCCTCTGAATTGGCTGCCTGGGCCTGTTCAATCGCCTGTTTGACCCCACTCAAAATCAAGTCTTCCAGCATCTCCACATCCTCCGGATCCACCACCGACGGGTCAATCCGAATGCTCAAAACCTGTCCTGCGCCGTTCGCGGTTACACTGACTTTTCCTCCTCCTACCTTGATTTCGATTTCTTTTTCCGCCAGTTCCTCCTGCATTGCAGCCATCTTCTTCTGCATCTGCTGGGCTTGTTTCATCATTTTTGCAATGTTCATCATAGTGGTGTCTGCCTCAAGTTTGAATCACTTTAGCTCTAAACTCTTCCAGGGCTTTTTGAATAAACGGGTCTTCGGTGAAATCATCTTTTTCCTCGGGAACTTCAATTGACGCTTTCTCAGCTTCGGTCTTCGTATCCGACCCGGCCTGTTCCCCCTCCTCCCTGCCGGATGGATCATCCCCGGGTGACTCCTCTGTTTCAGGCTCCACTATTTCCAACGGTTCAATGTCATCGCGCACCTCAATGACCAATTTTATGGGGGAACCCGCCATCCTGGAAATGCCTTCGACCATCGTTCCCTCGTGTCTTTTAAGGGATTCCCTGTAAAATCGCTGTTCGGAGGAAAATCCGATCACAAATTCCTCCTTTTCATGGCGCAAAAACCGGGCCGCTTGCAGCCACATCTCAATGATGGGGCGCTCTGAAATCAACAGTTTGCGGGCGGAGTTCCACAAGGCCTCACCGGAAAGCCCCGTTTTCCCCGGGGGCGCCACCGACTTTTTGCTGCCGCCCTGTTCAGATTTTTGGGGAATCACCCCGGCCTTTTCCGGAAGAGGCGTCCCTGCCCGTTCCAGGACCGCGGAAGATTCCGACTCAAGTGATCCGGCGGATGCGCTCTCCTGTGCAGGCCACTGATCGGCAGCCGTGGCCGCTTTGGAAATCAACGAAACAACGTCGTCCAGGGAAGTCTCGCCCAGGGACTGAATCGCTTTGATGACGGCAATCTCCAGATACAGCTTCTTGTTGGGCGCCCATTTCATCCGGGCATCCGTTTCCGCGAGTAAATCAATCAGATTCAGCAGACGACTGGTCTCCACCTTCTCCACCTGTTTCTTCACGATGGACCGGATTTCCTGAGGAATGTCCTCATTTTCCCCGGTGGAATCGACCTTCTCCACCAGAATATTCCGAAAATGAGTGATCAGATCCCCCAACATCCGAACCAGGTCTCTTCCAGCTTCATCGTGTTGATGAATGCTCTTCAGGGCAGGGCTGGTGTCGCCATCCAGAATCTGCCCGGCCAGCGCAGCGATCGTTTCAGCAGAATTAAATCCAAAAATCTCCAGCACATGCGATTCTTCAATGGTATTTCCGCAAAATGCGACGAGCTGATCCAACATCGACTGGGCATCCCGCATTCCCCCGTCAGCACCTTTGGCGATGGAAAATGCCGCGGCATCTGAAAGAGTAATCCCCTCTTTTCCCGCGATAAATTTCAAGTGTTCCGCAATCACTCCCGTGGGTATCCGCCTCAAATCAAATCGCTGACAACGGCTGATAATCGTCGGCAAAATCTTCTGAGGCACCGTCGTGGCAAAAATAAACTTCACATGAGACGGCGGTTCCTCGAGTGTCTTCAACAGGGCGTTGAAGGCCTGGTTGCTCAACATGTGAACCTCATCGATGTAATAGATGCGAAATCGTCCCGAGGCAGGGGCAAAGGCCACCGAATCCCGGAGATCTCGCACCTGCTCCACTCCGTTGTTCGAAGCACCGTCTATTTCCAAAACGTCCAGACTGTTTCCCTCGGCAATTTCCCGGCAGACAGGATCGTCCGGATCGAAATCAAGCCTGGGTCCTCCGGGGCAATTCAGAGCTTTGGCCAGGATTCTTGCCGTCGAAGTTTTTCCCGTCCCTCTCGGGCCCACAAAAAGGTAGGCGTGGGCCAGGCGATCCTGTGCGATGGCGTTCCGCAGAGTCTGGATAACGTGGTCCTGCCCCAAGACGTCGTCAAAGGTACGGGGCCGATATTTTCGGGCAAAAACCTGATAGGCCGTATCGCTGGTGTTATCGCTCACCCGATATAGTAGAGTGTTTTTCAGGAAGGAAAACGAAGAATTCCGGATTTTTTTTACTCGCTGCCATCGGGAGATCGTTTTCCATGATTCTCCCCCAGAATTCCCCCCAAAACCCGGGACCACTCGTCTCTTTTTTCATCGGTTGACCCATGAATTTCCCTTGTCATTTCGCTGAACCATTGCGCGTCAGCCAGGCTGCCGCGCTTGCGTGCCCCCTTTGTCAGAACAGCCGATTTCCGCTGAATACCTTCCGCCACCCATTCTTTGTGGACAGCCGATAGGCCGTTGTCTCTCATCATTTTCAACAATGCAAAGACCCGGTAACGGTCCAGCGCCGGCACCGTGACTGACAACTGGTCCCCATGTCCGGCCGTTTTCATGGTCAGAGCCTTTCCCGGCACCAGACCCACCTGTTCCACCCGACAAATCCTCAACCACAGTTCATAGTCTTCACAAACACGAAATGTTTCATCAAAGCCTTTCGTCTCCGTCCAAAGATCCCGCCGCATCATCACGCAGGAAGGACCGATCGAACAGCGCAGGATGCTGTTGAAAAAAAGATCCCCCTCCCGCTGCAGCCAGTGTTTGGGGCGGCGCACTTCGCTCCCGTTCCTGACCCACTTTTCTTTGACCTGAGAAATGCGAACATCCGGATGCCGCCGGTGCCATTCGACCTGGCGTTCCAGCTTTTCGGGGCGCCAGATGTCATCCGAATCCAGAAAGGAAATCCAGTCCGAGTTGGCGGCGCCAGCCCCCAGGTTTCGGGCTGCGGCGACGCCCCGGTTTTTCCGTGAACAAATCCAGCGATGACCGGCTTCCTCCACCGATTCTTTTTCCGCCGACAAATCGTCGGAAGACCCGTCGTCCACAACGACCAGCCGGAAATCCCGGTAGCTCTGCCCCAGCACGCTTTGGATCGCTTTTTCCAACATGCCACCGGAACGGTTGTAAACCGGGATCACCACCAAAACAGAACATTTTCTCATCGTTCCCGACTAAACACTTGCCATTTCGTTCGCCTTTTCAATAGATTGACCCCAAGGTCGCAAATGAGCAATTCAGAAGTTCTCGATGATTCCCTGGAGCCGGAGGAGGATCCCGTTCCTCCGTCAATTCTCCCAGAGCCCGACCAATTCAGGACTGATGAAGTGACAGTTAAAAAGAATCAAACTTCGGACCGAAAACACCCGAAAGACCCTTATCAACCATTGAGAAAAAAACGAAAAGGATGTGGTGGCTGTTGCGGCTGCCTTGCCCTTCTGGGTTTTATTTTCCTGCTTGCGTCGGCCGGATTGGCCTGGTTTTGCCTCGGTCCGGCTGCCAATTCCGGATATGAATTTGTCATTCTGAAGGATGCGGAAACGACCCTCTCAAAAGCTCCTGAACGGTCCACCCTTTACCTCGGTCGGAAGGTGACCTACGCTGCTCCCCTCACCGATGTTGAGATTGAGATCATCGCTCAGGAGATTCATGTGTCTGGAGATTTTCAGAAAAACGTAAGCCTTCGGGGACTCAGGGTGTTTGCCTCGAAAGGTTCCCGTTTTGCCGAAAATCTGGAAGTTTACGGTGCGAAATTTTCGGACGAGGGAACTGCGGTGAACGGAAAACTGAAAGGCAAAATCCTGAATACATCTCATTGATTTTTGGGAGCAAACAGGGTTAGGGTGAGCGGTCACCCCTCTTTGTCCATGCCCACGCGAACTCTTGTTTGTTTCCTTATTCTTTCAGCCGGGAGCCTTGTCGCTTTGTCATCAGACGACTGGCCGGGCTGGAGAGGCCCGTCGGGTGATGGCAAAATCACTTCTGAACTGAAATATCCCACGCACTGGTCAAACAGCGAGAAAGTTCTGTGGAAGGTTCCTCTTGCGGAGCCGGGAAATTCTTCTCCCGTTGTCGTGGGCGAACGGCTTTTTCTCACCCTGGCTTCCCACCGGGGCGCGGAACGTTCTCTGCTTTGCTTTGACACCACGGATGGATCGCTTCTTTGGAAGAAAACTGCCACCACAGAGGCCGGACAGCTCACTCACAAAACGAATCCCTACTGCGCGGCATCTCCTTATTGCGATGGGAAACGTGTTTACGCATGGTTTGGAAATGCAGGACTTCACGCCTACGACCTGAACGGGAAAGAAATCTGGTCGACAAGCCTGGGAACTGATTTTCAGCATCAATGGGGTCCCAACGCTGCCAGCCCCGTCATGGCGGGAACTCTCCTGATCGTCCATGCGGGGCCGGGATCTTCCGTGGGATTGTTCGGGATCGATCCGGCAAGCGGAGACATCAGATGGCAAAACAAACTGGCGGGCGCCGAAAGCAGCGATCTCAAACAATTCAAGGGATCCTGGGCTACGCCACTTGCGCTGGGGTCCGGTGCGTCCCTCCAGATTTTACTCGGCCTGCCCGGCGCCATCCGGGCTTTTAATCCCGTTGACGGGAAAGAGATCTGGCGCTGCCAGGGGCTGAGCGAACTGGCTTACACCAATGTATTGACTGGAAATGGAAGAGCGGTGTATCTGAGCGGATTCGGCGGCCCGGGATTGGGAATGCGCCTTCCGGAACCGGACGAATCAGGTGACCTGACCGAAACCTATCGGCTCTGGCTCGATCAGAAAGACCGGGGACGGAATCCCCAGCGCATCGGCTCAGGGCAGATCGTGGGAGATTACCTTTATCTTCTGAACGAACCGGGAATCGCTGAGTGTATTGAAGTCGAAACAGGTAAAACGCAATGGAAAGAGCGGCTCAGTGGAAAAAGCTGGAGTTCGGTAAGCCACATCAACGGTTTGCTCTATGTCAATGACATGAAGGCCGTCACTTATGTTGTAAAACCTGATCCTCTTCGACTGGATTTAGTGGCCGAAAACAGTCTGGACTCGGGGCAGCACACCAACTCGTCTCCCGCCTTTGCCGGGGGACGAATCTATTTCCGAACGGACCAATACCTCTACGCAGTCGGCCAGAATTGATGGGGCCACCCCGGTCTCGGTGGAATTTTTCGGTGGAATTACTTTTTCTTCCGGCGCAGGAATGTGGGAACATCGAGGTCTTCTCCGTCGACGATCGTCGGGTCCGATTTTGAAAAGCGTCCCTTATCGTCAACCACGGGGTCCAGTTGGAGCATCTCTTGCTGCTGTTTGGCCTCCGGGCTGGCAGTCTGGCTCGTTGTGGCAGCAGATTGAGGCGCCAGGGGCTGGACCACCGGTCCGGCCGGCGGCAATTCGTCGTTGCTCATGGTCTGAACACCGTCCTTTTTGCCTTCAGACACAATCCGCGAAAGCGTGATGGTTTCTTCATCGGCTGTCTTTGCCTCGATCCGGTCTCCGGAAGGAGGTTTGGGCTGCACGGGCGACGGAGTCAACTGCTTGACTCTGGGGCTGGGCGGGGGACTTTCCTGCACTTGAGCGGCGGGTTCCGTCGCCTTGAACTCGTCGGCGACATCCGGAGCTTGGGAAGGTTCAGCCGTGGGCGGCGGAGATGCTGTTTCTCCCTGCACGGCAGCAGCAATCGGATTTTTCGCCAGTGAAGGTTGTTTGGGTAAATCCACTTGTTTGTCCGCTTTCTCGGCAGGTGAAACCAGATCGGATGCGGCGCCTACGATTTCCGGTTCTCGTTTCGGCGCTTTTTTCGGAACGACTTCGGGAGCCGGCTTGGGTTTCTCTACCAGGTCTTTTTCCGGCTTCGGTCCCGGTTCAGGAAAGTCTAATCCCATATCAATTGGCTCATAGATCGCGGATGCTGCTCCCACATCACCGGGAGCCTGGGAGGCGGCGGGAGCAGCAGCAGGGACAGGGGCTCCCTGCGATGCCCCTTCCCTTTGATCGCCCGTCTCTTCCCGGGCGGCAAGAGCGGCCGCCAGCGTTGACTCCATGACATCTCCGGCAGCGGCCTGTAAGGGATCGAACTCTTTCTCTCCGTCCGCTTCTTCTTCCTCCACAGCGGCCCGTTCTGGCCCCTTGACTGAACTGATCACGGTGACCGTAAGACTGTTTCCAAGGCGATGGTCCGTCCCTGTGCCAAACATAATCTGGCTTTCATTCCCGATGTGTCTGGAGATCTGCTCCATGACCGTCTGCACTTCGTTCAGCGTCATCGAATCACCTCCGGCAACCTGGACGAGAACGCTCCGTGCGTCGTTCAGCAATTTCCCCTGATCCAGCAAGGGACAGTTCAAGGCCTGTTCGACAGCTTCCGAGGCACGGTCTTCACCCTTCGCCTGACCAAATCCAAAAAGGCAGCGGGAATGCTCCGAGTCCAGGGAAGTCAACAGATCGTCCATCCCCAGACGGATGATACCGGGGCGATGAACCACATTGGTGATGGCGCGGATACTCTGACTGATGATCTTATCCGCCGCGGCAAAGGCCTGGGTCACCCCGTCTTTGGGAACGATCAATTCACCCATGCGATCATTTTCAAAAGTCATGATGGCATTGGCGTATTTACCCATTTTCCGCAGGGCGGCAAGCGCCTGATTCATCCGTCGATCTCCTTCAAAGGAAAAAGGCAGCGTGGCAAAGACGGCAAGGAAAACGCCTTCCTCTTTCGCGATCCGGCAAACTTCAGGCGCGGCGCCGGATCCCGTTCCTCCACCGAGACCGACACAGACAAAAATCATTTTGGTTCCCCGAACTGCCTCCCGGATTTGATCCACGGCCTCCAGAGCGGATTGCTGACCCAAATCAGGATCGCCCCCGGCGCCCATTCCCTTCAGCAGGGCGGACCCCAGCTGAATGGTCTGACTCGACACCGAGGTGGACAAGGCCCTCATATCCGTATTGAGAGTCAGTAATTCGACCTCATCACTCCCTTCCAGAGCCATACGATCGAGAATGTTGGCGCCAGCCCCTCCCACACCGATCACCTTCACGCTGATCTCCTGGGCCTCCGGGTCTTCACTCTGCTCTATGGGATCATACTCAATCATACCAATCTCCAGTTTCGTTAGGATGTAAAAAATGTCAAGAATGATAAACTATAATCAGTCCTGACTTGCTGAACCAAAAATCTTTCCCATTTTTTTTCCAAAATTTGCCAGAATTCCTTTTGCAGGTCGTTGCTCGTCCAGCAACTGCGCATATCGGATGAGACCGACGGGAGTCGCGTATTGCGGGTTCTCGAAAAGGGCGGCGGGTCCTGACATGGACGCTCTGCTGTTCTTCTGTACGGGTAATTGAAATATCTCAGCGCATACGTCGTCCAGACCCCTCATTAAACTGGAGCCCCCCGTCAGATAAACCCCCTTTCCAATTTTGTCCAGCAGTCCTTTCCCCCTTAAATCTTCCGCCAGAACTGAAAGCAACTCGGTGACGCGGGCGTTCATGATCTCGTTCACATAGTTTTTTTCGACTTTCCGGCCACTTTCACCATCAACGGCAATCGATTCAGAGGCGCCTTCGGAAAGGACCGCGTTTCCGTGCGCCACTTTCAGTTTTTCAGCCCGCGCCAGCGGGATTTTCAAAACCAGCGCAATATCGTTGGTAATGTGGTCGCCACCCACTCCAATTGAGCCACTCGCCACCACTGCACCATCCACAAAACAAATGTAATCCGTCGTCCCCCCACCCATATCGATGAGCAGTGATCCTTCGTTCTTGGCTTCCCTGTTCAACACCACCTGAGCGGCTGCGACGGGGCCAAATACCACATCCTCCACCTCCAGGGAAATTTCACGAACGCATTTGATCGTGTTTTGAATTCGATTTTTTACTCCGTGAATAATATGGTAATCGGCCTCCAACTTCTGCCCGAGCATTCCCAGCGGATTTTGCACCTTCTCGTGCCCATCCACGTAGTAGTGTTGAATGATGGAGTGAATAAACCCGTTTTCCGAGGGGATTGCCACGTCTCTGGCGATTTTTTTTACTTCTTTCAAGTCCTCGGGACCGATCTCCATCTTTTCATCGGCCACCCGTATGGTTCCCCGGTTGTTCACACTTTGAATGTGATCCCCCGCTACGGCCAGAAATACCGAGTTCACTTCCACCTCACTGCGTTCTTCGGCCCGTATCAGCGCATCATGAAGACAGGTCTGCACGGTATCAGGATCCACAATCTCTCCCTTCCGGACCCCGGCAGAGGGATGTTGCCCCACTCCCAGAATCTTGATGGCGCCGTCGCTACGGGCCTCTCCCACGACCATACAGATCTTGGAGGTACCAATTTCGAGGCCGACATAAATTTTCGATGACGCCATGGATTTGCGGTTCTGAAAAACAGGAATTCAGTCAGTATTTCAATTTTTACAATGGTAGAGCCCGAACACGAATTCCCTTCAATCAGTTCCCTTCAATCAGCCCCCTCTCAAGATGGCACGCAGTTGTCTTTCCCTGGCCGCTTCCACGGGTGACTCCTCCTCTTTGTCGGAAACGTCACGCTTCCGCAAAAAATCCTGAAAATCACTCCTGTCAACAGATCCTTCGAAGGTTACGGGAATATTTTTTGAAACCACTAAATTGATCGTAGCCAGACGAGGCGTGCCATCCCCCAATACTCTGACGATTTCCTTCAAATCCCGTAAACCACGATCGATGTCGTCCATGGAAAACGTGACTCTCATTCCATTGCGATAAACACACTTCATTGCCCAGCTTGATTTGAGCTTTACCTCGGAAATTTGCATTCCCACGCTCTCGAACATCCGCTCACTCTTCGTTACCATTGAAATGGCTCTTCGAATTGGTTTTGATTCCACGATCGAACCTTCTTTCGGGCGAGCCATGTCCAAGGACTCAATCACCGGCAGAGATTTGTTGTCCTCCCGCATTTCCAGGCAGCGAAACACGTTCCCTGTCTCATCGATCAGAAAACCATGTTCCACACTGAGAGGGCTGATTCCCTGTGGTGGACACGAAAGCCACGCGATGGGAACCCGCTCTTTGACCCGAATACAAATCCGGCCAGGCATTGCGCGACTGATCACCGCCTCCATCACACTGGGCAATGCCTCCAGCCGCTTCTGAACGGCCTGAATATCAATCCCCATCATGTCCTCGCCAGCTTCCAGACCGGCAGTCTCAGCGATCATGGCCTCGGTCAGCGATCCGTTGGTTTCAATCTGAATCCGCTTGAGTGGAAATTCATGACTCTCAAAAAAAACCTGTCGATAAGACCATCGAACCGCAATCGGCAAACTGATCAGCAAACAGGCCACCGCCATGATCCGAATGACCAATCCTCCCCGGTTGCGCCGACGTTTCCTCCCCCGGATCTTCTTTCTGCAGGGAACCCGAACATCAAGCTGGTGTTCCGCCCAGTGATCGCGGCGCGGCAACCTCCGGGAATATCTCCCGAAGAAATGCTTTCCAATTCGCCAATAACTTCGCATTACGCGAAATTAAGCGAAAGTTTAATAATTTTCAAACAAAGATTGCAATAATCGATTCCCGCCTCCGCCGCCGCCTTGGGCAGCAAACTGCTTTCTGTCATGCCCGGAATCGTATTGACTTCCAGCACATACGGTCTGTTGTCATCGCTTCCCAGCAGGACATCGACCCTGGAGTAAACAGAAATCCCAAGTGCCTGATGGGCTTTCCAAGCTTCGTTTTGCACCATTTCCGTCACCACCGGATCGAGATCCGCAGGGCAAAAATAGTCCGTTCCGCCCTCGCCCGTCATCCAGGGATATTTGTTTCTGATATCGTAAAATCCGGACTTCGGCTGAATGTGGATGATCGGCAAAACGTCATGGCCCACGATGCCGACGGTCAATTCTTTTCCCCGAATCAATTGTTCAACCAGGATGTCTTTACTGTATGTTCCCGCATCCTCGATGGCCGAACGCCATTCCTCTTCCGTGTGAACGAGATGGACTCCCACGCTGGAACCTTCGCGCGGAGGCTTCACCACACAGGGAAGGCCCACCTTGTTTTTGCCTTCGTTGCGCAAATCCACCACGCAGGAGGCGGGAGTGCAAACGCCCGCTTCCACAAAGCGTTCCTTGCTTTTCACCTTGTCAAAGGCCAGCCGCGACTCCCCTTCCGTGGCTCCCGTCAGTGGGATTCCGCGCCTTTTCATTTCGGCCTGCAAATCACCATCTTCTCCAAAGGTCCCATGAATCACGTTGAAACCAATATCCGTTCCCCCGGGAAGGGCAAAATCGGCGTCGTTCACATCAACCAGAGTCACTTTTCCAACATGTCCTTCCAAGGCGTTGACAACGCCCCGGGCCGAGGCCATGGAAACTTCTCGCTCCGATCCCGGCCCGCCGGCCAGGACCGCCACCTGCAATTGATCCATTGGTTTCTTCATAAAAATTGACTGTGGATCTGTAATCTGAAAAGAGGAAAAAAGAAAGCGCCGACGATCTCATAAGAGACGGTGGAAAAACTCTGGAATGAAAAACTGCGAGTCATTTTATTTGCGGACAAGGCGCGATGAGAGAGGGTGGCCTGCTACCTGACCGAGTCGGAACGAAGTCCGTAAATAAAAGGGCCGCAGCCCGGAGGGGCGGTCCAGAAATGGCTTCAGGCGAAGCCGCTGATTCAAGGGCCAAAGGGTCATCGCTTTTTC
>Ga0114931_10004361_pt1 | contig 17660 bp, 16 predicted proteins | sample 2SBtaG_FD_89579 | JGI IMG/M metagenome (GOLD analysis project Ga0114931, IMG submission 89579) | Deep subsurface microbial communities from Kolumbo volcano to uncover new lineages of life (NeLLi) - 2SBTROV14_V59a metaG | ecosystem: Environmental > Aquatic > Marine > Volcanic | place: Kolumbo...
ATCCTGCGACATGGACCACTCGCATTCATGCAGGGAATTCCCCTCGGGGTCTGTCATGAGAATTCGTCGACCATCAGGGCGATAATATACCAGGTGGCCACTGGGCTGATTCCGCAGGGTCACGTTTTCCGTTTTTAATCCCTTGGCGAATCTCAGGTTCCCCTTTAATGTCAGGACTCCTGCCTTGGACAAATTTGCGGCAACTGATGTGAGTTCGTCAGGCATGAGGCACTACAGGTTTGGGTTGGACTGACAATAACGTGCGAGAGGGGGGAAATGTCTCGTTATTCGTTCTGCCAAATGATGGTTATCAGCCAAGGAGATTATTATTCGCGGATTTGCCCTGATCCAAAAACCACGTATTTTGCACAGGTGAGATCTTCTAATCCCATGGGACCACGAGCATGAATGCGAGTCGTGCTAATTCCGATTTCAGCGCCAAGTCCGAATTGATAGCCATCGTTGAGACGAGACGACGCGTTGACCATGACGGCACTTGCATCAACTTCACGCATAAAACGCAACGCGCGATTGTAATCACTCGTCACAATCACTTCCGTATGCCTCGATCCGTACTGTTGGATGTGCTCCAAGGCTTCCTCCATGTCTTTGACTACTTTCACGGCCAAGACGAGTCCTAAAAATTCTTGCCCGTAATCTGCATCCGTCGCCGCTTTTGCTTCCGAGATGAAACTCACGGTTTTCGGACATCCGCGAATCTCTACTTTTGCTCCTGATAACTGCCGTCCTAACTTGGGAAGCACGTTACGCGCGATTTGCTGATGCACGAGAAGAGTTTCCATCGCATTGCAGGTTGACGGACGTTGCACCTTCGCATTGAAACCAATATCTTGCGCCATTTTGGGATCGGCATCAGCATCTACATATGTGTGACAGACTCCCTTATCGTGTTTAATGACGGGGATGGTCGCATGTTTATTCACTGTCGCCATTAAGGACTCACCCCCTCGGGGAATGATGAGATCGATATATTGGTCCTGCTTTAACAGGTCGAGTACGACATCCCGCTCAGTTCGTTCGACAAAAGTTACCGTGCCCTCAGGAAGCCCAACCTTTTGGATGGACTCCGATAGGATTGCTGCAATGGCCCTATTGGAATGAATGGCTTCCGACCCACCTCGGAGCACACACACATTGCCCGACTTCAAGCATAACGCCGCAGCATCAGCCGTGACATTCGGACGCGACTCATAGATCATGCCAATTACCCCAATGGGTACTCGCACCCGTCCAACTTTCATCCCATTAGGACGTTCTTTCATGCCCAACGATTCCCCCACCGGGTCTCGAAGTTTCGCAATCTCTCGAACGCCCGCAGCCATCTCCGAAATTCTGGCTGGGGTCAATTTGAGGCGATCAGCCATGGCTTCACGGCCCTCACTTGTATCAAAGGCCTCAAGATCCTTCTCATTTTCCTCTAAAAGGTGATCAGTCGCCTCTTCGAGGCCATCCGCCATGGCAAGTAACGCCCGATTTTTGATGGCGGCTGTGAGGCTTCCTAATTTTGGGGATGCTGATTTGGCTTTCTGGAGCAAGCGTTCAAGATAAGTCGCAGTATCCAGCTCTTCCTCTATGGTTACCTTTTCTGAAGTGTCCTGTTTGGCCAGTGGATCTTCTACCTCGAAAGGAGGTTTTTCCGTGACATCACATTCCTCAAGTGATGGTTTAACTTCCTTATGTTTCATCGCCTACATGCTCCTCCCGCATAGAAATCCTGCAAATTTTCCCATTATTCCAGTAACTGAGAATACCTACCGTTTACGAATTCCGTCAAGATTTGTAGGCCAGCGAATTAAGGGTCAAACGCCGCTCAGGAACCAGCACTAGAAGTCCTGGGCGCCAAACACTCCTCTTTAAAAAATAAAAATTTTCCCCTAAGGGGAGAATGTCTGGTAAAATATAATCCAAACTCGATTCCATACTGCCTTTAGGTGCGTTCAACAAATGAGTTCCCGACGCGATCATCTTAAGAGCATCCCCCTTTTCTCTGGTCTTACCAATGAGGAACTTGATTTAATTTTGGCCAAGGGCAGGGAACAACGTTATCCAAAGGGGAGCATTGTCTTTTACGAAGGTGACCCCGGCGATTATTTGATGATCATTCTTTCCGGGAAAGTCAAAGTTGTCCTGCTAGGAGAAGAAGGCCAGGAGATTATCCTTGCCATGCTCGGCCCGGAAAATTTCTTCGGCGAAATGGCCATAATCGAATCCGCCCCACGATCCGCATCCGTCATGACAACTGAGGCTAGTGAATTTCTCTGTATTGACCAGGTAAGTTTTTCGACGCTTCTTCAACAACATTCGTCAATTGCCTTAAAAATTCTCAAATTTTTATCGACACGACTTCGGGAAGCAGATGAACAAATTCGCGGTTTGGCTATGTTTGATATTTATGGGCGAATTGCCCAATGTCTCTTGCGTCTAGGGCAATCTCAGGGAAAGCGCATCGGCGAAAATCTCGTCATCTCGGACCGCCCTTCCTTTCAAGAATTGGCTCATATGATTGGCTGTACCCGAGAAACTGTGAGCCGTTCCATGAAGGTGCTTCAAGAAGACGGATACCTTTCGGTGGATAAAAAGGAGATTACAGTAAAACGTCCCTGGCATCGTCAACCATGATTGATGCGACATTTAGATACTTTTTAAATAAATGACTTTCACACCACAAGGTGAAGCAGCAGTACGCTAAAACATTCACATGCTTGCTTTTTCATGAATAATCTTGATACACCATAACCCTTTTGGCAGGTTGACATATTGACCCAGTTGCCTGTTTCTAAATCCCCAGACTAATCAGTTCGGTGCCGAGGTAGCTCAGTTGGCAGAGCACAGCCCTGAAAAGGCTGGTGTCGACAGTTCGATTCTGTCCCTCGGCACCATCACCATCAACCTAAAAACTGCAGTTACATGGTTGCTCTCCCCGTTCATGCTTCGACAGCACGACCGTGGTGCCAAAACTGTCACCCGTTAGGTAAAAGTCCGTTCGCCCTGAGCGCCGCGGCCTTCGCGGCAGTCGAAGGGTTCCCAGATGTCCAACTGCTGTTTTTAGGATCAATGGCTTATGACCGCGGTAAATCCGTGGATTGTTTGTTCGTGGATTATTTTTCGCCTCAATAGCCTGACGTACTTGGGATTCACCATCCCCCTCCCTTCCGTGACTAAATCGCCGATACTACCCATTACAACGTAACCAAACCTGTAATTCTAGGCCACCGTCTCGTCCCCCCACTGCTCAGTCCCATATCCCCAAAAAGGCGGCGTTTTATCAGAAACAGGGATCTTTCCTTGGGATACCTCAACAATTACACGAATTCAACCTGGGCGGAAGTTTGGCGCAATACCATCGCGTGACGGGCTGGGAGTCTGTCCGAGATGAGGGATATCCCAAAAATGTGCTGGTTTGATTTAGCTGTTTTGATTGATTGAGATGAATAGAGGGACTATTCCACGAACAGGATCAGATGATCTGGCCAATTTCCGCGCATTTGCTGTGGATTCGTTTGTCTGGGACAGACTACTCTATGGTTTATTGAGAGGGTAGAAGTATGTTCTCAAGGGGTACATCTACCATGTGACTGACTTCTCGGATTTTTGTATCAACCAGGTACCAAATAAAGATGAACTATTTTCAAACCAAATTTATCCATCACCAATAAAATGCTTGAGGAACCGTCAATCCTTTCATATAACCATTATTGCTGTCTCGTATGGAGTTAATCCATCCCACTACAAGGATCAACATATCCTCTACCCCCAACACGTGTAGGGCTTACATATTGGATAACTTTCCCATCTCGTATTAATAATTTTTGATTTGCACTGTACCTTCTGAAACCATTTTTCGCATTCACACGGGCGCACACGGAGTAACCGTACGCCGCCTTTTTCTTAAAGGGATCAATTACTATCGTGTCTTGTTGGGGTATCGTAATTTCTAGAAAATTTGCGGAATCAGGGTCTTTTAAGTGTTGACCGTACCATTGCTTCACAATTGTTTTATAGCTTTCAGGATACGTGCCATAGTTTGCCCCAACCATCGGAGGTTGCCACTCTCCTGATTGAAGTGAATTGACACAGCCTGTAGGAACAAGAAGCACAAGAATTATAATAATTAAATGTTGCATAGTCGCCCCCTATTGTTGAGTTGGTCCTAGTACCTAAATTATCGGACATTTCCCAAGGCATCATCAGTACCAACAAAATTTCTCGTACTTAATTTGGATAACTAGTGGTTGGCCTTATGAATGGCAAAAATTGGGGTTTGCGCAGGCGGTTTTACCTGGTTTTGTTATCTTTTTTGATTTTTCGATATCTTTCTGTTTCTCGGCAACACCTCTCCCCTATCTCATAATTCCTTTCAAAATATATATGTTTTTCAAAAAGTTGATACAGTTCGCCTCCAAACAACCTTGGAGCCCTGGCTGAGAGGGCACTCTTTTCAATATGCCACAATCCTACCATAAAAATTTCCTCTTATAATTTGAGGAGGAAATTTCCATGAATTCTTTGTATTTATCGTGAATATATTTGCGTCACCAAGCATGACACTATATATTTTTAAGACACTTACCGGCATTCTAAACTCAATTTCACGTAACCCCAATCCAGAATTATGGCAAACCTCAAGTTAAAGGTGAAAATCGGAAATTTTGAATATAAGGCCGAGGGGGAGGAGCAATTCGTCTGTGCGCAATTTGAACAATTCATAAATCTCCTGAGGGATCATTCCCAAATTTCAATTGCGTCAGACTTTCCGTCTCCATGGCGCCAAAATGATTCCCCGAACCACATCAATCCCCTCCCCACCACACACCCGGCACAATCCCCCCAGCTCTCTATTCATATACTCGAAAGGCTCTTCAACAATGATCCGTTGAATTCGGGATTGACTTGTCGTGTCCTTTTGAATGGACCGTCGAAAATGTCCGATACCATACTCCTTCTCCTTCTGGGCAACCAGGAGATTCTGAGACAACAGGAAACATCTGCTCTTGCCCTAAACCATGGACTTATCCGTTCAGGAGGAACTGTCGCCAGACTTGACCGGGTACTCGCCTCTTGTTTAAGGGATCAATGGGTTTTAAAGTCGGGAAAAGGGAAAGGTGGGAAGTATCGTTTAAGTAAATTAGGGATCCAACACGCTTGGGAAAAGGCGATTCATCTCGTAAATCTCTTACCTGAAGAACCTAGCTAAACCTCCCTTCAATCATGGATTTTATAGGCCCATGTGCCCTTCGAAACATTCCCTATCAAGGTTCCTAGAAGGAAGTTCCCAAAGGCCATCTTCGAAAAGAGTAATGGTTTCTGAGTACCGAGTGGGAGGTTGAAAGGAAACTTCTCACAAATTACCCTTCACTCATCACCCTATCAGTGACACCACTGCCGGGCATCTTCCTAAGCCTTTACGGCGCACAGATACCTCAATAGCTCTTTTAAGCCAGTCTCCAAAGATGTCTGCGGCCTAAATCCCAGGGACTGCTGTATTCGGCTCACCTGGGCTGTGGAATGTCGAATATCACCACCGCGTTCAGGTAGGTGGTTTACTGACAAAGTTTTCTGCACACAGGTAGCCAATGCGTCAATCACTTGCAACAAGGTCCACGACTGACCCGTCCCAACATTACACACCCCGGCTTCCTCTACTTCGAGAGCCGCTCGATTGGCTCGGGCGATATCTTTTACAAAAATAAAATCTCGGGTTTGCAGGCCATCTCCAAAAACAGTTAATGGTTGTTTCTCATTAATTCGCTCAATAAATTTGCTGATCACTCCTGCATAGGGAGACTTGGGATCTTGCCGCGGACCAAAGACATTAAAATACCGCAAGCCTAAGGAAGAAAATCCGTACAGAGATTGAAACAACGTCGCATACTGTTCATTCACGAATTTTTCCAGACCATAAGGCGATATGGGATTAAGCCCCGCACTTTCGGATAATGGCACCGTTTCCGGCACGCCATAGACGGCAGCACTGGAGGCATACACCACTCGTTTCACCTGCTGTCGACGAGCCGCATGAAGCACATTGACAAACCCTAAAATATTTTGGGCACACGACGTTGGAGGATCGTCAACTGAGGCCTGAACAGAGACTTGAGCCGCTAGATGCATGACATGGGTGATATCTTGCATCGCCATGGCTACATCGTTTGGGTTGCGTATGTCTCCTACTTGGAGATCTAGATTCTTATGGGGTGGAAGATTTGTTCGCTTCCCGGTTGACAAGTTATCGAGGATCCTCACACTGGCCCCAATCTCTAAAAGTCCTTCGACCGTATGAGATCCAATAAACCCAGCCCCGCCAGTGACCAACACCTTCATGCTCATCTCCTTTTCTCCGTGGGTTATTTGATTGAATCGTAACTCCTGTGATGCTCATGCCCACCTGTCCGTAGGCCTTATACTACCTTCTCGGTTATCGGTTTGGGGGAAACAAGGGTTTTTCTTGGAAGGGAATTTTGAAAATCTAAGGCATGACACGGAGGGGCCGACAAATACGATTTCAGTGAGTAGCCAGGCTGCTAATCACTGAACGAAAGATCACCCGTCCATCCTGATTTCCAAGAATTTCTTCGGCACAACGTTCCGGATGGGGCATGAGACCCATCACATTGCCCTGAGAATTCCGAATGCCGGCAATGTTGTCGAGCGAGCCATTGGGGTTGGCGGGTTCGGTCACTGTTCCCTCAGACGTGCAATACCGAAAGACCACTTGGGCATTGGCTTTCAAGGAAGACAGCGTCACCGGATCCGTGTAATAATTTCCTTCTGCATGAGCGATTGGAACTTTTAGAATCTGGCCGAACTCGCAAACATTGGTGAATGGTGTCGCCGCATTTTCAACTCTGATGTAGGCATCCTGGCAAATAAAAGAAAGCCCGTGATTTCTCAACATCGCACCGGGGAGCAATCCAACTTCTAAAAGAATTTGAAAGCCGTTACATATGCCCAAGACTAACCCCCCGTCACCAGCAAAGGTCTTGAGGGACTCCATGATGGGAGAAAATCGTGCCACCGCACCGGTTCGGAGATAGTCTCCATACGAAAATCCCCCTGGAATTACGATGGCATCATACCCTTCAAGAGAAGTCGATTGATGCCAAATAGGATGGGTTTTCTGGTCCAGTGTTTCAGATAAGACCCGAACACAATCCCGATCGCAATTGGACCCGGGAAATACAATGACGCCCCATTTCATCTCTGGACCAAATTCATGTGTCGTTCACGTCGTATCGAAATTCTTCAATCACTGGATTTGCCAACAACTTTTCACACATCACCTTTAAGGTGGATTCAGCTTGCTCGCGATCCTGCTCTGTCAAATCGACCTCCAGATACTTTCCAACGCGGACATCATTGACTGTGGAAAATCCTAACGTGGCCAACGAGCGCTGAATGGCTCTGCCCTGTGGATCCAAAATGCTCGATTTGAGGGTGACGTAAATTTTTGCTTTCATGGGCGTGTCTGTTTTGATTTCATTGGTCGAGTTGGTTTAGATGTTTTTCTTCCGGACATTCCTGAGCCGAACACCCGTCGATAGACTTGGCCTACATGTCGAATATATGATTTTGGTTCGAAACAGGCCTGTATCTCACCAGGCTTCAGCAGGCGACTAATAAAGGGATCTTTGGCCACTATTTGTTGAAAGTCACCTGTACCCTGCCACGTCTCCATTGCATGATGCTGCACCGCTTCATAGGCAGCTTTACGTTCAGCGCCCTTTTCAACCAGCGCCAGCAAAAGGCGCTGGGAATAGACGAGCCCTCCAGTCATATTTAAATTGACCAACATGCGATCCGGATAGACAACCAAATTCTTTAACAATCTGGTCAGTCGTACTAACATGTAATCAATTAAAATCGTGCTGTCTGGAATGATAATCCGCTCAACGGATGAATGGCTGATGTCTCGTTCATGCCATAAGGCCACGTTTTCCATCGCTGCCAGGCTATTCCCTCGGATCACCCTCGCCAGTCCGCAGAGATTCTCTGATCCAACCGGGTTTCGCTTATGGGGCATGGCCGATGACCCTTTTTGTCCTTCACTGAAATACTCCTCTGCTTCCAATACCTCAGTCCGTTGCAAATGCCGAATTTCGGTTGCCACTTTCTCAATGCTTGCAGCCACAAGGGCAAGACAGCTTAGGAATGCCGCGTGGCGATCACGTTGAACGACTTGGTTCGAGACCGGAGCCGCTTGTAGCCCAAGTTTTTGGCACACCGTTTTCTCGACCTGCGGAGGCAAATGCGCAAAGGTCCCCATTGCTCCGGAAAGTTTGCCCACCGCCATGTCTTCCCCCGCTGCAACCAGTCGTTTGCGCTGACGGGTAAACTCTTCAAACCAAACCGCAAACTTAAATCCCAAAGAAATAGGTTCGCCATGAATGCCATGCGATCGGCCGACCATCATCGTTTCGCGATATTTTAGCGCTTGGACTTTGAGGACACTCAAGAGCGTGTCGATGTCTTCTAGAATGATTCCAACCGCTTCGACAACCTGTATGGCTAATGCCGTATCCAGGATATCTGAGGATGTGAGGCCTGTATGAAGGTGACGGGCCTTTGGACCGGCCTGCTCGGCAACGGATTCCAAGAAGGCAATAATGTCGTGTTTCGTGACTTGTTCAATGGCAGCAATGCGGTCGGGATTCACTTTGACTTTTCGGCGAACGTGCGCAGCCACGCCTTTTGGCACAGCACCCCTGCCCTCCAAGGCTTCACACGCCGCGAGTTCAACTTGGAGCCAGGCCTCATATTTTCGCTGTTGGGTCCAGAGGGAACCCATGCGTGGGAGGGAATACCGATCAATCACGCTGAAATCTCACTCGACTTCACCATCTATACTGTCTTGACTCCTTGATTTGTCATGGCCACTCGCTTCGGTTGTAATCGAGCGTCCTGTTTCAACATATGATCTAAAATTCCGTTAATAAATCGCGTCGTATCAGCATCTGCAAAACTTTTAGCCAGTTCCAATGCCTCATTCATCGTCACCTTGGCGGGAACATCGGGAACCCATAACAGCTCATAGATGGAGAGACGAAGAATGTTGCGATCGATGACAGGCATGCGGTCCAACGACCAGTTTTCCGCGTAACGTTGAATCAATTCATCCAATTCCTTTTGTTGCTCTTGGACTCCGGTCACCAAAAGATTCACAAACTCCTTAATTGATTCAGACACCGTCTGCTGCCCCCAAAACTGTTCCAACCAAAATTCTGTGTGCCCATGAAAGTCCCATTGAAACAAGACCTGGAGAGCGAGTTCTCGTGCTTTATGTCGACCAAATTGTCGGATTGACGGTTGCCCTGAAGAGGAGTCTGGATCTAAAGAAGGTGGGCTCATGCTTGGATGTTCCGCGGAAACAGAGGAATTAATATTGGAACCCGCTTGGCTTTCGATTTTCTTTGGCCATGCTCTTTTGGAGGGTGGCCATTTCAATAGCTGATCGCGCAGCCTCGGCGCCCCGATTTTTATCCGGTCCACCGGCACGCGCCAGCGCCTGCTCAACAGTATCCGTCGTCAGCACGCCAAAGATGATCGGAATACCAGTATCCCATGAGGCTTGGGCAATGCCGCGACTTGTTTCGGCACTGATATAGTCAAAGTGCGGCGTCTCGCCACGAATAACTGCCCCCAAGCACATGAGAGCATCAAACTTTCTTGATCGTGCCATTTGGGAGGCAATCAAAGGAATTTCAAAAGCACCAGGCACGCGAACCACTTCAATGTCTTGTTCCCGAGTTCCCTGTTCTTTAAGGATTTCCAGAGCACTCGAAAGGAGCCGTGAGGTTATCATTTCATTGAATTTGCTGACAATAAGACCGAATCGACAATCCTGAGCATTGAGGTGCCCCTCTTTCATTTCCATACCGTTATGTGTCCCTGGGAGATTAACCGTATCCCGTAAAGGGTGAACCGTAAGCCGTGGACCGTAAGGCGTTTCCTGGGAACCGTCATGCAGGGTAGGAAAGAGTTATGAATAATGGGTATTGGGAAAAGCGTACCTAGTGGATTGGTCCTGCCCTCTACCCATCACGCTTTTCCCATCACGGTTCACTGCTTACAGGCCCCTATACATTATTAAGAAAATGTACTAACTCATCCTTTTTCGTGCGGAGGTAGTGCTTGTTTGTTTCCTTGGGATCAATTTCAATTGGAACTCGCTCAACCACACTTATTCTATAGCCCTTAATGCACACAATCTTTCGAGGGTTATTCGTAATGAGCCGGATTTTTTGCAACCCGATTCTGACTAAAATTTGAGCGCCAATCCCATAATCCCGTAAGTCCGGCTTGAACCCTAGCTTTATATTCGCCTCAACGGTATCGCTACCCTCATCCTGCAAATGATAGGCGCGAATTTTGTTGAGCAATCCAATACCACGGCCCTCTTGATTAAGATACAACAACACACCCTTACCTTCTTTTTCAATCATCTCCATCGCACGATGCAATTGATCACGACAGTCGCACCTCAGAGAACCAAACACGTCCGAGGTAAGACATCCTGAATGCACCCGGACAAGTGTCGGCGATTCATCAACATGCCCTTTGACCAAGGCAATATGGTTGCCATTATCCAGTTCATTTTCAAAAACCACCGCTTCAAAATCACCAAAAATCGTAGGCATTTGTGCCGTAGCAGCCCGCCGAACGAAGGTCTCCTGACAAAGCCGAAAATGAATGAGATCTTTGATCGTAATGAGTTTCAGTTGATGTTCCTTGGCAAATTCCAGGAGATCAGGGATTCGAGCCATGGTTCCGTCATCATTCATGATTTCACAAATGACACCAGCCGGCGACATGCCTGCCAGTTTGGCCAAATCTATCGACCCCTCTGTCTGTCCCGCACGTTTTAACACCCCACCCTTATGGGCTCGTAGAGGGAAGATATGACCAGGCTTTGCAAAATCCAACGCACCGCATTTGGAATCTACCGCCATACGAATGGTGGTGGCGCGATCAGCAGCCGAAATGCCGGTTGTGACATCCCGCGCCGCATCAATCGACACTGTAAAGGCTGTCCCAAATGGCGCAGTATTCTCAGAGGTTTGCGGATGAAGCTGTAGCTCATCAGCACGCTCCGATGTCAGCGTGAGGCAAATCAAGCCCCGAGCATGTTTGGCCATGAAGTTGATGGCCTCCGGCGTCACACATTCGGCCGCCATAACCAAATCGCCTTCGTTTTCTCGATCTTCATCATCCACCAAGATGACAAACTTTCCCTCTCGGAGATCATGAAGCGCACTGTCAATTGAGTCGAACATAATAGAGTACCCTGAGACCATTTATAAAAACCAGCTTATAAGGGGTACCCCTTTCCCTGTCAATGGCAACTTCAGAACTACGGGCATACGCCTATTATTTTGTGACTGGTTTAAAGAAATCCGATAAATAGCGTTTCATGCGTAATGTCCCAATGAACCCCACTCCTGCACCCAGGCCAAACAAAATAAATCCATTCGCATAGGACCCTGTCACATCCTTGAGCACACCGAACCAAAATGGTAGAAGAAAACCACCCAGTCCTCCAGCTGCGCCTATAATACCAGAAGCGGTGCCCATCATCCCATGAAATTTTAAAGAAACTATTTGAAAGACCACTCCGTTTCCAAATCCCAATAACAGTACGGTCAGAATCATCAAGGGAACTGTCCAGGATAGGGCTAAAAGCCAAAATTGGAGGAAACAAAGGACAACCACCATAGGAAAAACCCCCTGCAACAAGTTTAACCCTCCAAACTTGTCCGCCAAATACCCTCCGATAGGTCTGGCGAAACTTCCGGCCAACCCACATACAGCCGTCAAGGTACCGGCCGCAATGATATCCACTCCGTATTGATCGTGAAAAAATATTGGCAGAAAACTACAAAATCCCACAAATCCACCAAAGGTGATCGCATAAAACACACACAAACCGTACAGATAGGGTTGATGAATATTTTTCCAAAATACTCCCAACATATTATTCTCGTGACCGATTTTTCCTCCATTGCGCCAGTTGGGAATGACCCAGTAAAAGACTGCCATCGTAAAAAACACAGGAATAATCATAATCCCAAATGTTCCGCGCCACCCCCATATTTCTGCCATCCGGGGGGCAAAAAACGTCGCCAACAGGACTCCGCTATTCCCAATAGCCGCGATACCCATCGCCAGACCCTGGTGCTTGGGCGGATACGCATGGCTAGCAATCGGTAGAGCAATCGCAAAACTGGCTCCGGCAAATCCCAGAAGTAACCCAATCGCCAACATGTGTAGATAGCTGGTTCCTACCGTCCAACCCATCACCAGGGCCGCTACCTCCAACCAAAGAATTCCAAGCCCAACCTGCTTGGGTCCATAACGGTCAGCCATGGGACCCACGACCACCCGCAACAACGCTCCCCCAAGGAGAGGGAAGGCAACAAGCAGACCCTTTTGTGTTGGAGTTAAGTGAAAATCTTCAGAAATGGCGATCCCTAGTGCTCCCACCAATAGCCAGACCATGAAGCTGACTTCAAAATGGAGCCATGCCCCAATAAGCGAAGGCCAATGGCCGCGAGAAAGACTTGCAAGTATCATAATGGGTACCAGAAATTAATGAACCACTGTAGCGGTTGATCACTAATAGGAATGATCCTCACCGATGGTCCAGGGACTATAGGATATCCAGGTTGTCAGTCGCAATTTATGTAACTCTTGGTTAGGTAGTCGAGACAAAATAATTCCAAAAATCCAGGGCAGTCTTTTTGTGATTCCGGTCTGATTGTGTTTATAATCCCTGTATTTCTGCGGGATTTATTGTCTCCACATTACACCACAACTATCTTCATGAGAAAACGAAAACCTCCTCGATCCAGCACGACGGAAACCAGTAAACACACTGTGCCTGTTACTCCGCTTGAATCAGAAATCGAGATTGAGACCCCTGACCTTACCAATGACCTATTGCCACCTACCGATTTCGGTGGTGAGGTCATCGATCTTTCCACTACCGGCGAGCCCCTGGCTTCGTCCAAATCCCTTGTACCTGGGACCGCTCTGGATCGCTATCTGGCTGAAATCCGACGATACCCTTTTCTCTCTAAGGAAGAAGAACAACAATTATTTCACGAATATCAGGTTCAGGGCAGCCGTGAAGCAGCCGTAAAGCTCATTCTGGCCAATTTGCGAGTTTCCGTGGCCATTGCCAGAGAATATCGCCATACCGGAGCCGACCAAATGGACCTCATCCAGGAGGGGAATGTCGGACTCATGCAGGCCATTAAGAAGTTCGACGTTACCCGGAATGTACGCTTTTATGCGTATGCGGCCTGGTGGGTTCGTGCGTTTATTCTACGATACCTCTTGAATTCCCATCGTTTAGTCAAAATTGGGACCACTCAAGAACAAAGAAAATTGTTTTACAACCTCAAAAAGGAAAAAGCCAAACTTGAACGGGAAGGATTTGTCCCTGATCCTAAACTTCTAGCCGATCGGCTCCAGGTCCGTGAGCGAGATGTGCTGGAAATGGACCAGCGCCTTGGCGGTTGGGAACTCTCATTAGATCAACCCATCGGTCACGAGGATGGTGATGGGACATTTCTCGACCTCCTCCCCTCTCAAGCCCCTCGGGTTGATGATACTCTTGCCGACGATCAACTACGATTGCTCTTTCGTAAGAAATTAGGAGAGTTTGCTAAAACCCTCACTGATCGGGAAGAAGACATTCTTCGAAATCGCATGCTCTCGGAGACCCCTATGACTCTTGAGGAACTCGGCCATAAATATTCTGTAACGAAGGAAAGGGCCAGACAGATTGAGGCACGAATTATCAAGAAATTACAGGACTTTATGAAATCAGAGGTCCAGGATTTTGAGGAACTTCGAAATTAACCGCAGTATCTTCATACGTACAATTCTTGCCTTTTCATTAATTGCGGGTCCTATCTTCCCTCTTGTCCAAAAACTAAATTTTTTCTAGTCCCTTGACTTTCTGAACAGAGGATTTATCTGAAGGCCTATCAACGCTGTCATATACAATATGACTTTATTGACATGAACGTTTGAATCAACTGACGTTTTAACCAAAGGGAGGTAGTTTCCATATGGCTACAGAATCGAAAGAAAAGGAAGAAAAAACAGAAAAGAAAGGTTCATCGGCTAAAGGGTTTTCACCCTTGGGAGATAGAATTTTTGCTACCTACACTGAGGAATTAGAACGAACCGCTGGCGGTATTTACGTCCCTGATTCTGCCAGAGAAAAACCCCAACGCGGAACGGTTGAAGCGGCAGGGAAAGACGTGAAGACCCTTAAGGTCGGCGATCAAATCTTGTTTGACAAGTATTCAGGGACCAAAATCAAGATTGAAAATGAAGACTGCTTGATCCTTCGCGAAGAAGACGTGCTTGGCATTTTCGTTCAATAATCAAAGAAAAAATTAATAGTCACAAGAAAACAATACTTTCACTCAAGTGTTTGAGGTTTTTCTTTAAATTCACGGAGGAGCATTATGGCGAAGCAAATGTTGTATAGCGACCAAGCTCGATCAGCGGTTCTCAAGGGTGTGAACCAGCTTGCGAATGCGGTAAAGGCCACCTTAGGCCCCAAGGGAAGAAATGCCATTCTAGATAAGAAGTTTGGCGCACCAACCATCACCAAAGACGGTGTCACTGTGGCTAAAGAAATTGAGTTGCAAAATCCCTACGAAAACATGGGTGCCCAACTCGTCAGAGAAGTCGCCAGCAAGACCAGCGACGTCGCTGGTGACGGGACCACTACGGCAACCGTTTTGGCCCAGGCCATCTACCGTGAAGGGGTGAAGCATTTGAGCGCTGGCGCCAACCCTATGGAGTTGAAACGGGGTATAGAGAAAGCAGTTGAAACGGCGGTTGAAGAATTGAAAACCCTCAGCAAGCCTTGTCAATCCAAGAAAGAAATTGGTCAAATCGGGTCCATTTCAGCCAACAACGATCATACTATTGGTGATTTGATTGCCGAAGCCATGGACAAAGTTGGAAAAGACGGTGTGATTACTGTTGAAGAAGCGAAGTCCATGAGCACCTCTTTGGATGTCGTCGAAGGGATGCAGTTCGATCGTGGTTATATCTCCCCCTATTTCGTGACCAATGCCGAGCGGATGGAAGCCTCCCTAGATGATGCCTTCATATTGATTAACGAGAAGAAAATCAGCGCCATGAAGGATATGCTTCCCCTGCTTGAGCAAGTTGCCAAAATGGGCAAGCCGTTGGTCATTGTTGCAGAGGATATCGAAGGTGAGGCGTTGGCGACCATTGTCGTGAATAAACTCCGCGGCACACTAAATGTAGCTGCAGTCAAAGCGCCAGGATTTGGTGACCGCCGTAAAGCTATGCTGGAAGATATTGCGATTCTCACTGGCGGACAAGTCATTTCTGAAGAGGTGGGCTTGAAATTGGAGAGCGTCAAATTGACCGATTTGGGGCGTGCCAAGCGGATTAACATTGACAAGGATAATACCACAATTGTGGAGGGCGCCGGCGATCCGAAGAAGATTGAGGGTCGCGTGAAGCAAATTAAGGCTCAAATTGAAGAGACCACTTCAGAGTATGATCGCGAGAAACTACAAGAACGGTTAGCTAAAATTGTCGGTGGAGTAGCTGTGATTAATGTGGGGGCCGCGACCGAAACGGAAATGAAGGAAAAGAAGGCCCGCGTTGAGGATGCCTTGCATGCCACCAAAGCTGCGGTGGAAGAAGGCATAGTTCCTGGCGGTGGCGTGGCCTTGCTTCGGGTTGTTCCAGTCATAGAAAAGTTGCAATTGTCAGGTGATCAACAGTTCGGCGCTAATATTGTTCGCCGAGCTGCGGAAGAACCTATTCGTCTTATCTCTGAAAATGCTGGTGTCGAGGGCTCAATTGTTGTTGATAAAGTCCGCAACAATTCGACATCCACATTTGGCTATAATGCTGCTACCGATAAGTATGAGGATTTGGTAGATGCGGGAGTCATTGATCCGACGAAAGTAACCCGTTGTGCATTACAAAATGCGGCCAGTGTGGCGGGACTCATGCTGACCACAGAAGTCACGATTACTGACCTCCCAGAGGAAAAGAAAGAGGCCATGGGTGGTGGCGGTGGTCACGACCACATGGGCGGTATGGGTGGAATGGGCGGAATGGGCGGGATGATGTAACATTCTTCCTGCTTGATAGTTATTTATACGAAAGCCCAAGGAAAATTCCTTGGGCTTTCGTATTTTTCGAGACTTTTGTTATCATAAATGGAAGCGAGGCTAGGTCGGTGGCAGTACTCCAAGCAAGTATGCTATAAATAATTGACTTGCATTCGTGTCGTGTCACTCCCAATTATGAAAAGGTTGTTCCTGTGAAATTATTCTTGTTCAATTCTATCTTTTTGATTAGTTATTTGGTGATAGCCTCACTGAATCCCCCTCCTTCCGCTTTTTCCATGGGGACCACTGAGTCCAATTGCAATTTTGGTATGGCTAAAGGGGAACAGAGCCAGTCATGTGAAGTTCCGATTCCTTCAGGGTGTTCCGTGGCAAATTTTCCTGGGTATGAGGAACCCTGGGCCAATATTTCAAAGGGTGGTTTAACCGAATGTCGTTTCGACGAGGCACACACTGATTGGAAAACAAGAATCCTCGGTTCTTGCCAGACCTGTCGATCTGACAATTGCTCAGCCCGCTTTAGCGTAGTCTTCAATTGTGGGGACCAGCCATACGAATCACAAAAGAAAAATAGGTAACCGAGTCGCGCCCTCTTTAGGTCCTGGAATCATTTGGCCCCGCTAACATGACCATGTATAACTTTTGTGACTGATCACGTCCAACGGATCAAACAAACAGCCAGAGACATTGGCTTTGATGTCGTCGGCATTGCCTGCATAGACCAAGCCCCCGCACAGTATCAAAACAAAAACTCTATACCTCAGACAAACTTTTCGGCTCACCTTTACACTCGACTCACCAACTGGCTAGAAGCTGGGTACCATGGAACGATGGATTGGATGGCTCAGTCACCTGATCGGCGCGTTTCCCCGGAATGCGTCTTGCCGGGATGTCGGTCAATAGTTTGTGTGGGAATTAATTATTACACTTCGCATGTCGCTGATGAACGGCCAGGCAACGGGCGAATTGCACGATACGCATGGGGGAAAGATTACCACAGAATCATGGACAAGCGGCTCAAACAGCTCGAGCAGACAATCCATTCAATGGCGAAAAATGTACATACTCGGCGCTATGTGGATACCGGCCCCATCATGGAAAAAGCCTGGGCTCAACAAGCCGGCCTCGGCTGGATTGGGAAGCATTCCAACCTTGTCTCCCCTCAGTTTGGATCCTGGCTTCTTCTTGGAGAAGTGTTGACGACCTTAGACTTGGATCCTGATGAACCAGGTTCCGACCTTTGCGGGACCTGTTCGCTCTGTATCAAAGCATGCCCGACAGGAGCCATTACAGAATCTTTTGTTGTAGATGCAACAAAATGCGTGTCCTATTTGACGATTGAATATTCAGGGAACCAGGACAGCATTGCCCAACCCTTACAAAGGCAAATGGGCAACCGGATTTTTGGATGTGACGATTGCCTTGATATTTGTCCGTACAATAATATGGCTACACCTTCAAATGAATCAGCTTTCGAACCAACCGTTCACACACAGGGCCCTA
>Ga0114931_10004362_pt1 | contig 17660 bp, 18 predicted proteins | sample 2SBtaG_FD_89579 | JGI IMG/M metagenome (GOLD analysis project Ga0114931, IMG submission 89579) | Deep subsurface microbial communities from Kolumbo volcano to uncover new lineages of life (NeLLi) - 2SBTROV14_V59a metaG | ecosystem: Environmental > Aquatic > Marine > Volcanic | place: Kolumbo...
CGCAAAAAACCGTCTTGCAGACTATGGCTCGGTCTTAGCAGACGCGTATAACAGCGATTAAGAGGTAAATTTTCTTGCAGAAAATTTCCCCAAATTTTGCCTACGGCAAAACTTCTCTAAAGTCCGATGTTAAACTCAATTTTATATTTAAGAACGAAAAAAAGCCCCTTCAAAAGATTTATATTTCAATTAATATTTTTATAAAGTATGCCTATAGAAAAAGTCACATTTAATGATGAATGGTATAACAACCTAATTTCAAAATCTGATGAGAAAAATATTTTATTAGACAAATTTAAGGAAATAGTTGGAGATTCGTTTTCTTCATGCTTAGAAATTGGGTTAGGAACTACCTCATATTTTGCAGATTCTTTGTCAAAATCTTTTGATAAATATGTTATCGTTGAAAAGGAAGACATAAAAATTGATTTACCAAAGAATGTCAAATTAATCAATGAGGACTGGGAGAGAGTCAAACTAAAACAAAAATTTGATGTAATCATTGCTTCCCATGTCATTTATTATTTTGATGACAAGAAGAAAGCAATTCGGAAAATTTTTGATTCCTTGACGCCAAATGGAATCGCTCTATTTGTTGTAAATGGAAAAGATTCAGATTATGGGCCCCTGAAAACAAAATTTTCTGAATTAGTGAGCGACAAATATGTATTTACATATGACGAACTCAAAAACATTTTAGATTCAAGAGATTTTGAGGAGCACTCCATTCCGTCGAAAATTAAATTTGACAAAACCTCTGATTTGTTTGATACTTTAAAGCTATCTTTCGACCAATACCCTGAAGAATATACGGCATTAAAAGGAAAAATGTTCAACTATTTTCAAAACCACTTTTCAAATAAAAAATATTTAACGATAAATCAAAAGATTTTCGTTGTTAAAAACACTCCTTGGGAAAAACTAATCAGACATGAAGATTATGAGTTAACAATAGACGGCATCCCAATAATAGTTAGAGACAAGGTTTTTACTCCAGATCCAAAAATTACCTACTCTACGTCTCAAATTTTGAATAATATACCTAATGTAGAAAATAAAACTGTTCTAGACATAGGTTGTGGCACTGGGATTATTGGAATTCACTGTCTCAAAAATAATGCAAAAATGGTTGTCTTTGCAGATAATGATAAAAACGCAATTGAAAACACCCGCTCAAATTTAGAACTAAACAATTTCAACGAAAACTTCGAATTAATCAACTCCAGTCTTTTTGAGAAAATATCTGGCAAATTTGACTATATTTTTGCAAATTTACCTATTTTAGATGAAGTGTGGAGCTCGAAAGTTAAAACTGAGAATATTGCTCTCCAATTTTTGACTCAATGCAAACAGCATGTTCAAGAAAACGGAAAAGTATTCTTTTGCTGGGCATCATTTTCAGATATTTCTCATCTTCGAAATAATTTAAATAAGCTAAAATATGATTATAATATTTATCAAGAGGAAAAGCTTGGATTTACTTGGTATCTAATTGAAATATCTTTTTAATGTGAAGTGGGCTTTTCTAATTATTGACTCTCTTCGGTCGAAATTAATATACGTTCTTAAATATAAAAAGTCACTCTACTTCGTTTCATGCTATGCTACGCTCTCACTCTACTTCGTTTTGTTCGGGACGTCAAACAAGAATTATGTGGTTCAGCCCTCAAGCTTGGGCCTACTTTATATTCTAAAATTACGTGTTGTTTCGAAATATTTTTAAACTATTCTAACAGTCCAATTAACTATTGTTAATTGTGGGGGTATTTTTATGAGATTAAGATATGTACTATATGGATTCTTGGCATTGATGCTACTACTAGCCGCATGTCAGACAACAAGCACTGATACAAAAGATTCTTCAAACGATATGATTGGCTCAGATGATGCAAATAATATTATGCAGGGCAATTCTTCAGGAAATGATAGCATGATAAATGACATCGCCAGTGACAACATAACGGATAATATCACTAGATCTGGTGGTATGATGGATAACACAGAAGTCAAAACATTCATCTTAGCAGGAGAAAATTATAAGTTTGTTATGGACGGAGCAGATAATCCAACTTTAACAGTAAACAAAGGCGACAAAGTAAGAATTGAATTCTCAAGCACACAGGGATTTCACAATTGGGTACTTGACGAATTTGGAGCATCGACAGACAAGATTAGTGAAGGTCATTCGACATCTGTAGAGTTTGTGGCAGACAAGACAGGCTCATTTGAGTATTATTGTGGTGTCGGAAGCCACAGGGTAAATGGTATGTGGGGACAATTCATAGTAAAATAAGAAAACTTTTTTTTCTTTTAATTTTTAATAATTTTTATTAGAAGATTTCATAGTTGCTCTCTTTTGTTCTTTCTTTTCTTTGTAAGCATATGGTACATAGATTTTCTTTTTTGTTTTTGGATCCATGCCAGTATAATACATACAAGTTGAAACACTCATTGGTGTTGGTGTAAATACTTGTACTGCATCTGCATTCCTTAGTTTTTTTACTTCTCGACCAAGTTCTTCTGCTTCTTTTTGACTTGAACCTGGATGTGCTGTCATGTAATAATATGATAATTCTTTTCCTTTAGAATATTTCTTAAAAATATTTCTGAATTTTTCTAGGTCACCATAATCTTTGTTCATTAATCTTAAGATTTCTTTGTTTGTGTGTTCTGGTGCGACTCTCAGTGTATCAAAAATGTGGTGTTCTGCAACTTCTTTGATGTATTCTTCATTTGCTAAATCATATCTTATTCCACTTTTTATGTAAACATTTTTTACTCTTGGAATAGATCTTGTTTTTTTTAATAAGTTAATCATTCGTTTATTACTTCTGTCAAGAACATTGCATTTTAAGCATTCTCTGTTGCATTTGCCACAGTCCATTCCATACATGTTTGCACTTGGACCGCCCAAATCATCTATATTTCCTTTAAAATGTGGTAGAGTTGTTATGTATTTTATTTCTTTTAGTATTGACTCTTCACTTCTGGATATTATATCTGTTCCTTGAAGCAGTGTTAGTGAGCAAAAATTACAGTTTCCTATGCATCCTCTGTGTGTGACGACTGAGAAATCAAATCCTCGTAGTTCTTTTGGTCCTGTTCTTCCAAATGGTAATTCGTAGTATTCATCTAAATCTTTACTAGTATATTTTGGACTCTTGTATTGAAGGCAATATCTCGTATCAATTTTTTGTCCTAAGTTTTTTTTGTTTGTAAGCATATTTTGCATGTCACAAAATCTTTCTTTTGCTTTATCTGAGTCCATATCTGGTCCTATTAATTCTTCTGCGTTTGGTAGTTCTTCAAAGTCCTCTGGTAATTCTTTTGCTATTATACATGTTCCTTTTACTCCAACTAAATCTTTTCCTTCTTTAATTCTCTTGGCAATCTCTAAGACTTGTTTTTCTCCGCTACCATAAATTAATATGTCTCTCTTGAATCAAATAGTATTGGTTTTCTAAGTCTGTTTTGCCAGTAATCATAATGAATGAATCTTATAAGACTTCCTTCTGTTCCTCCAAGTACAATCTTTACATCTTTGAAATGCTGTTTTATCCAATTTGAATAAACGGTTACTGCTCTGTCTGGTGAATAGTTTTCTTCTCTTGTGTTATACTGGTCTTCTGAACGAAGTTTTTTTAGTGGAGTGTAATTTTTTACCATTGAATCAACATTTCCACTTGTTACTCCAAAGAATAGTTTTGGTTTTCCAAGTTTAGTAACATCTAATGAACTAACTGGCATTTCAATTAGTCCGACGCTGTAACCATACTTCTCAAGCAATCTTTTTATCATTGCTGTTCCAGATAATGGGTGGTCAAAATATACTTCTCCTGTTATTAGAATTATATCGAACTCAGACATTTTCTCTTCTGGATTTGTAATCATATCTAACGGGTTTATTTTTCCCTCTTAAAAGGTTTTGTTTTAGATTCCATTTTAATTGTTTTTTTAGTAATAATATTCTAATCTTGACCGTAAATTTCTTAAATCAAGTCCTCGCACTTTTTTATTATGTCCGATAGTCTTGATTATATTTATGTTTTAAAAGCTCTTAAGGAGATTCCTTTTAATGTTGGTAAAAAACTCTTAGTAGATTTTCTTAGGGGTGACATGAAGAATGATTCTATTATTAGAAATGATCTTGATAATCTGCCTTCTTTTGGTTCTCTTGGTTATGAGCCTGATGAGATTCACGCGATGATTGACCGATTAATACTTAATAATTTGATAAAGACTGCAACTCTAAAACAACATTCTTATTGGAAGGTTTTAGAAATTACTCGTGAGGGTGAAGCAGAAATTGAGCATCCAATTCTTAACGAAAAAAAGGCTTGTTTTGGTTTTGAACAAAAAAAGACTATTATTACAGATGCAGATAAAAAAGCTTTTGCTGCTCTTGACTCATTTCTTAATACTTATAATGATGAACAAAAAAAAGCTATTATTTCACCTAAAAACTATATTCTTTGCATTGCAGGTGCAGGTTCAGGTAAGACGACTGTTCTTTCAAAGAGGATTGAGTTTTTAACCAAGTATCGTTCTGTTAATCCAAAAAATATTCTTGCAATTACTTTCACAAGAAAAGCTCGTCAAGAAATGATGTCTAGAATATCAGAGTTTGACCCTCAAGGTAAAATTCGAATCGAGACTTTCAATTCTTTTTGTGAGAAGTTCTTAAGAAAGCATAATGATTTAATTTACGACAAACCTGTTAAAGTTTTAACTTATCGTGATAAAATTGTGATGGTTAATCGTGCTCTTCAATCACTCAACACAGATATTAATCGTGCACTAAGCATTTACTTTACTCCTTTTCAGCGTAAAGGAAAGTCTGATGAGCAGCTTGCAAGTATATTTGTAAATGACTGCTTCTTTATCAGGGATTATTTTCGTTTCAAAAATCAAGCTGTTGACCGTTCACTTTTCACATCATCTGATTCAAAGTATCAGAGAAGTGCTGATATGGTATATTCAATTGTTGGTTTCATCGAGGATTTCATGTATAAAAATGGTCTTAGAGATTTTGCAGACCAACTTCTTGATTCAATTGCTCTCTTTAAACAAAGACCAGACCTTATTCCAAAGTTTGAACATATCTTAATTGATGAGTACCAAGACGTCAATTCTTCTCAAATAGAATTTGTCGATCTTCTTAATCCAAAGAATGTTTTTGCAGTTGGAGATCCAAGACAATCAATATTTGGTTGGAGGGGTTCAGACGTAAAGTTTATTCTTAGTTTTGAAGACAAGTATCCTGATTGTGAGATAATATCTCTTGTCAAGAACTATCGTTCTTCGTCTGCTCTTGTTAATTTTATGAATAAGGCTATTGAACCAATGGGTTTGCCTGACCTTGAATCTGCTAATGAATTTGAAAAAGATATTAACCTGCTAAAATTTTCTGGTGAATCTTTAGAATTTGAATTTGTTGTTCAAAGAATCCTTGCAGCTGATGTTCCAAGAAATGAAATTTTTGTTCTTGCAAGAACTAATCGACAACTAAATGAACTTTCAAAAGTTTTTGATTCAAGAAACATTCGTCATGTTGTTAAGTCTGATGAAGTCAAACGAATGACTGTTGCGGGTCCTGATGATGTTACTCTTGCAACGGTTCACGCAATAAAAGGTCTTGAAGCGGAAATGGTTTTTGTTATTGGGGCTAACTCACAGAATTTTCCTTGTAAGGGTTCAGAGCATCCAGTTGTTGATATGGTTAAGGTTGATGAGTATGATGCAGAAGAAGAAGAGAGAAGATTATTTTATGTTGCTATTAGCAGACCTAAGAAAACTCTTTATATTTCTTATACTGGAACTAGGCCAACTCATTTTATAACAAGTTCTATGCTTTCTATGCTTAAAGAAAAAAAACTTTCAATTACTTCGCCTAATTCACCAAAGAGTGCTGGCGGCGATATTATGAATCGCTTACGTGATTGGAGAAAAACTAAAGCCTTGGAACTTGGTGTTCCAGCTTATATTCTTATGCATGATAAATCTATGATTGATATTACACAAAAAAATCCTATGACTCTTGCTGAACTTGAAGAAATTCATGGTCTTGGACCTACTAAGGTTATGAAGTATGGTGAAGAGTTGTTGGATGTTATTAGGGGATAATTCTTTATCCTTATTTTTCTCTTCTTAATCTTTTCATCACTTTGCCCATCGCATCTTCACAAGCCATTATTATTGGATTCATGAATGGCCATGGTGTTAATGATGGGTGTGCTATGTAGTTGTATCTTAGAAGTTTCAATATACTTGTTTTTAGGCTTATCGCAAGACTTGCGGTTTCCATATGTCCGATGACTCCTTTTCCGTATGCTTGTGCGCCTACAAGTTTCAGTCTTAGTCCTGCAAATATGAGCTTGACATCCAAATCCTCTTTATCTTTCATATCATTGTATATGTCAGTTGTCTTTGCTCTTCCAACAAATACTATCCTGTATTTTTCTCTTGCTTTTTCCTCGTCAAATCCTACTTGTGAGAATTCTTTTCCAAGTGTTTGGAATGCAAATGCATCTGTGTGTCCGTGATACTTTATTGGGAATCCTGCTATTTGATATCCGACTATCTTTGCTTGTTGTATGGCCACGCTTGCAAGTTGGCTTGGCCAGTATTCCTTGTTAATTGCATTTTGACTTGTGGTGCAGTCGCCGCATGCGTAGACTCCTGGCTTGTTTGTTCTCATCTTTGAATCAACTATTATGTATCCTCTGTCGGTTTTCACACCTGCTTCTTCTGCTATTTTAGTATTTGGTTTTACTCCTGCAGCCACTATCACAAAGTCTGCATCTATCTTTTTTTTGTCATTCTTTGTTTTTATTATTACTGTCTTTGTCTTGTTTCTTTTTGTCTTTATCTCTTCAACCATTGATTCAAGGATTACATCAGTCTTCTTCTTTTCAAGGAGTTCTTTTATCTTGTCTGAATATTCTATGTCAGTCACGCCTGCGAGTAATTGTTCTTTTAGTTCTACTAGTGTTATCTTGACTCCTAGTTCTCTTAGTGCTCCTGTCATTTCGACTCCAATTACCCCACCGCCTATGACTACTGCTTTCTTGTTTCTCTTTGCAAGTTTCTTTATATTATCTACATCATCACTGGTTCTCACTGTGTGGACATTGATTGAATCAAGTCCTTTTATTGGAGGTTTTATAGGACTTGCACCAGTAGCTATCACTAGGTAGTCGAATGGAAATATTGTTCCTTTGGCACCTGTAACTTCTCTTCTTCTGAAATCTATTTTTTCTGCTTGTTCTGCGACTAGCTTGACTCCAAAGTCTTCAATCATTGAATCTGGTTGTATCGCATCCTTTAACTCTGCACGCTTTGTCAGAATATATGGTGTTGAACATCTGCAGTAGATGTCTTTTTCATTGCTTAGTATTGTTGCTTTGAATGCTTCTTTCTTTAGTTGTGTTGCGACTATTGCTGAGAACATTCCTGCTCCGCCGCATCCAATGATTGGAATATTTTTTTTCACTGTCTCACCTGTTTTATTATAATTAAGTTTCTTTTATATTTAATTTTTTGATTAGCTTATATAAATTTTTTCTAAAGAGAATTTCACTTTATTATTCTAGAGATCGAAATCTTCGATGAAACCTATTATTGTTTTGTACTTTTCCAGATACTTAAAACCCTTGTCTGTCAAGGTGTAGAACTTTCTTTCTTTCTTATCCCTCGCTTCTTTTAGGAATTCTTTTTGCATAAGCTCCTCTACGTATTCGTTGAAGCTTTGGCTTGATAGATTTGATTTTCTAAGGAGCGGGGTTGGCTTTATTGAGTTTCCATGTTCCATGACTACTCTTAGTATATCATAGATAACTTCGAGTCGGTCTCTTTTTCTGTTTATTTGAGCCATTTTCTAATTTTTAGATATATGATTGAAAATACTACAACTGAAAGTAAGTCTGAGACCATTATTATCTGGTATGATAAGATTCTTTTTGGTCCTGCAGATAGAAAACTCAATATCCAGAAAAATACTATCATCATGTATAGTGCAAATATGTTTGATTGTCTTTTATTCTTGGATTTTATCTTATATCCTAGTGATAGTCCAATTATTAATAGCACACCTTCTGCCATGACTAATATTTGATGTGAACCTGTGAATAATGAAATTATCGAGAGTGTTATTGCAAAAACATTTGCCCATAAGGTAAAATTCTTTATCTCAATTTTCTTGTGTATCACACTGAATGTTAAGTATAGTATTGCCATTAAGCTTAGGTAGCCTGTGACTAGAAGTCCTATCGGGTTAATCTCTTTTAAGGGTATTATTATGTGTGATTCCAATGCTTCAAGATATAACATTATGGTTATGAGTGCTATGAATCTGAATAAATTTGCAAGTGTTAGGAATAGGAATGCGTTTCTGAAGTAGCCTATCCCTTCATGTTTTGATAGATTATATATTTCTCTTGTTCCAAAATATATCATTAGGCATAGAACTATTACTATTACTGAATATGTAAATTCCGTTCCAAACATCAACGGGTTTATTATTATGGACATTGACATATGAAATCACCAATAAGTTCTTTCTTTTAAATCTTTATAAAAAAAATGGACTTTAAATGTACATTTTAGTTTCTTTTCATTTATAAATAAGGTTTTCCTTAAGAGATATATTCATCTGAAAAAAGGTGGAAAGGAGGTAAACAAAATGAAAAAAACAACTATGTTGAGTTTGTTTGCGGTTTTAGCTGTTGCAGTTGTTTCAACTGCTGTAATGGCTTTGCCGATTGGGCATAAGGCTCAAAATAATAGAAACAACGAGATGAGGGATGCTCTTCAATCAGGCGATTATGAAGCATACCTTGAAGCTTATAACGACGCTGATAGACCTTATCTAAAGTCAAAGATGACTGAAGAAAAATTCAATGCAAGAGTTGAAGCACACCAAGAAATGGAGTTCTTCAAAGAAAAAGTTGATACTGCATTAGATAATGCTGATTACGAAGCTTGGGTTTCTGCAATGGCTGATGCGCCTGTTAATCCTAGAGGAGAATCTCCAAGAGGAACAAATATTGCAGATGTAATAACTGAAGACAACTTTGATACATTCATTGCTCTTCACAATGCAAGACTTGCTGGAGACTACGAAGTTTCACATGAATTGGCTCAAGAGCTTGGTTTACCTAACTTTGGTCCGAGAACGGGTCAGGGACATGAATACCACTCTAAAGGTTCAGGTAATGGTATGGGTCAAGACGTAAATTATGGTGAATCTTCATTTGGTGAAACTCACCGTGGCTTTGGTCAAAGAAGAACTAGAATTTAAAACTATTATTTTTTTTATCTTTTTTTATATTAAAAATACTCTAAAATACATTTCCAGTCCATCTTATTTATAAATTAGAATATTACATTAAGTAAATAATATTAAATAACTATTATAAATACTATTAGATAATAGAATTAAAATAATCAATCACAATGAAACTTATTCATAAATCATTGGATTTGAAATCATCAAATCAAAATAAAGTATTACTTTCGCTTCAAGATGTTTACAAGATTTACTTGATGGGTGAAATAAAAGTTCCTGCTCTAAGAGGAATATCTGTCGATATAAAAAAAGGTGATTTTGTTGCAATAATTGGTGCTTTGGGTAGTGGAAAATCGACTATGATGAACCTTATAGGTTGTTTGGATGTTCCAACCAAGGGAAAGATTTTCCTTAAGAATCGTGATATTACAAAGCTTTCCGAATCAAACTTAGCGACACTCAGAGGCGAGACGATTGGTTTTATCTTCCAACAATACAACCTTATTCCTTCAATCTCCGCCTTTGAGAATGTCCTTTTACCTCTTGAGTTTTTAGAAGTCAATGATTCTGAAGCAAGAAAACGTGCAATGTCTATTTATTGAACTTGTTGGTTTAAAGGATAAGTCTCATCACTTGCCAACTCAACTTTCTGGAGGTCAGCAACAAAGAGTTTCTATTGCTAGAAGCCTCGCATCTAATCCTGAAATTATTCTTGCTGACGAACCAACTGGTGCACTTGATAGTGTTACTGGAACGCAAATTCTTGAAATACTTCAAAAACTTTGGAGAGAAGAGGGCAAAACTATTATAATGGTTACGCATGACTTAAACTTAGCTAAATTGCTTGGTATGCTTTCAGGCGCTATTCCAGCTTTCAAGGCTTCAAAATTAAAACCTGTTGATGCATTAAGATATGAATAAATCTTAATTTCTAGTAATGTTTTTTTAGTTCTTCGTAGAATTCGCGGTAGTTTGGTATGTTTTTCACATTCATTTCGTCAAGGCTGCTTCCTAGTGTGTTGACATCCACGTTTCCGTTCTTGAACATCTTGTTTATCGCTCCTTGACTTATTTTTATGTAATCTATCTTTGAGAATACTATGGTTTTTTGTTTCTTATAGATTACACCCCATTTTTGGTTTACTCTGAAATCTTGTATTATGTAACTTCTCGCGTTTATTGTTATGATTGCGATTGGTATCGTTATTATGAGTGTTGGTATGAGTGGAAATATTATCACGCTTATTGCAATCAATGGTAGTAGCGAGTTTCCTAGTGATGGTTTTGCTTTGATTATATTCTTTGCTTGATATTTATCTATCTGGGATTCTATCTCTGTTACGTTGTCTGGTCTTTTATGAAGTATTATATCTATTAGTTCGTCTTTGTTTTCTATGTTTCCTACATAGTTTATTTGAAAATTGTTTGAGATTTTTGTTTGTCCATTCTTTGTTTTTATTACGTGTTCTCCTGCTATATCAAATTTTATGTTTCCTCTTTTGCTTAAAGGATACTTTGTGGTGGTTATGTCTTTTATACTATCATATGGAACATAATAATCTTCAATTACAAATAATCCTTTTGTGAAGTGTACATAGTCTTCATATAATTCTAGTTTTGAGCGTTTATAGTATTTATACTTGTAGAGTATCAATAATATTAATCCAATTACTTTTAGAATTATTATTCCTACAATAAAGAATAATCCACTTGGGTAGCTTACCATCACCAACATTCCAAGGATTACTATTAACAAAATACATTCTACTAGCATGAAGTACAAAGATGCTTTGATATAATCTAGCATGTTGAATTCTGATTTTATAGTATAAAGTTCTTTTTGTGGTTTTATTCCTATCTTTGCAGTCATCTTTTGGCGCATTCCTTCTTGTTCTTTGATGTTTTTGAACTTGATATCTTCGCTTGATCCTATGCTCCAGAATGTCACTGAGAATGTATCATAAATCTTATCTATGATACTTTTATTAAATATTACTGCCATTACTTTGTTCATTGAGAATTCCGTATTTTTTTTGTTTATGAACTTGTAATTTTCTTCTACTGTACTTGGATTTATGCTGAATTTTCTACTTCTAGTATCTATTATAGTTGCTATTAATCCTATTATTGCAAATGGTAGAAATGGAAATAATATTATTGAGAGTGGTATAATTATCCAAAACCAAAACAAGCTTTTTTTCATATTCATTTGGAATTCTGCGGTGTATGTCTTATCAAATACTCTGTCATGTATTGGTGGCTTTGGTGCTTCTTTACCTGTTTTTAATTCGTTTTTTTGTTCTTTTTTTGAAACTTTGTTTTCTTGTCTTGTGTCTAATTCATCTTTTGTATTTATAGGTTTTACATCTGGTGTTTCTTCTATTTGTTTTTTTATGTTGGCTTTCATTTCAACACCATTGCCCATATTCTTAAAAGATATTTCTTGACTACTTCCCTGACAGCTTACTTTTACGTCATATAGTGAAAATATTCTGTCAATGAATGATTGTGTTGTTGATGTGTCTGTTAGGTTTTCTATTGGTATGAATGCGTGGTGTTTTGTGAGGAATCCTTCTTCATAGGTTATGATGTCCTCATATATCCTGTATTTTCTTTTTGAGAGGTCTAGGAATGAGAATATGTTTCTTATTATTAGATATATTAGTCCAAGCGATAACAGTACTACGATTACTAATATATAATTCTTTGCTGTATCTAGTAGGTCTGGGTGGTCACTGTAGATTGATGAGAAAAATATTATTATGAATAATACTATGCTTAGGTTGACTTTGATTATCTCAAAGAATACTCCTATTGGGTTTGGCTTTTCTTCTTGTATGAGCTTTTGTTTTTGCAGTCCAAAGCCGTTATGTTTCATCATTTCTTGTATGTAGTCAAACATTTTTTCAGGGATATTTATGGAGCTCATTATTACTTCTGAGAACATGCTTCCTGCGGCTTCTATCCTTATGTGCCCTGTGTTGTAGAGTTTGCTTTCGATGAATGGTTGTGTCATCTTGACGTGTGTGATATTCTTCATCACAAGTTCTGTTTCTCTGTCTGAGAATATTTCTCCTGTGTTGTAGATGATTTTGTTTTCTAAGAATGTGTATTTTGTTTTCTTGTATATTATTCCTCTAAGCCAGAGTCTTACTAGTTGGAATAGTACGCCTATTACTGGTATTATTATCCATAGTGATAGTCCTGTAATTGCAATGAATATTAAGAATAGTATTGTCCATTTGATTAGTCCTTTGAAGAATGGAAAGTATAGAAAAGCGCTTTTGTCTGGTTTTACTTCATATTTGTAACTCATTGTAGGTCTTAATTGTAAGTCTTAATCATAATTCTTAATCTAATTTTACAATATATCTTTTTTATATTTATCGTAAATTTGGCATTATGCTTTTTAGTCTTTTTCATCTTTTGGTCTTAAAAACTCTTTTTTTCAAAAAATTTATATTTATTAACTGTAATTAACTTCCTTATGAGGTTTAAATTGGGTGTATTCTTACTATTTTTCTTAGTTCTATTTGTAATATCATTTGTTTCCTCTTCTGTTATTGTATCTGCTCAGGATGTTGTTGTGAATGATTCGACTAATTCTTTAGTTAATGCTTTTCCTTATTATGCAGATATAGATATATATGTTCAGGATAATGGTCTTGTGTCAATTGATGGTGACACCAATAATCCTTCGCTATTGGTTTTGGATTCTTCTAATTTCACTTCAAAGAAGAATGCTTTTTGGATTTTTAACTTGACTACTAATGATAACTTTTCTGATATTTTGTTTAGACTTCATCTTCCTGCTGGTGCTGCAATTAATTATCTTAGGACTCCTGATCTTTCAAGGATTAAGGTTAGTTCTAATGGAATAATTATTATTGGCACTGGTGAGAATCAATCCTTGATTCTGCTTGTTCAATACACTATTGATTCTAATTATAAAGCTTCTTGGAACTCTTATTTGGCTATCCCTTTAATCATTATATTAGTTATTATTGGTTTCTTGTTTAGAAAGAAAAAGTTCATGCGTTTTGCAAGGGTTAGTCAGGATGATGTTTCTTCTGTTCAAACAGATGAAGATGTGGGTTCTAAACTTTACGAGAAATTTGCTCTGTCTGAGCGTCAGTTGATGATTGTTAAATTTATCGAGAAGAATGGTGGTAGTGTTTTGCAATCTAAGGCTGAAAAAGAATTAGATATGCCTAAGTCTTCTCTTTCAAGAAACATTGCCTCTCTTGAACGAAAAGGCATTATTAAAAAACAATCTAGGGGCATGTCTAATATGCTCTCTTTTATTGATAATAAGAAATCATCCTAAATAAGTACTTGTTCCGCTTTGTTCCGTGATTTTCCGGGAAAATATAATATGTTGTTCCGCCTTAACAATTATTAAGAAAGTCGCCTAAAATAGGCGGAGGTAAAATAAAATGAATAAGAAATTAAATGGAGTGTTTTTATCAATTTTCCTAGTATCCATTCTTATGGTTTCCTTAATCCCGATGGTTTTTGCTCAGGAAAATGAACCAACACTGATGAAAGAACAAGTAAAATGCGTTTTTGCTAATTCTGACGCAATGCAACAATGTTATACTGATGATGGTCGGTTTGGTTGTTCAGGAACAGGAACTTGTGTAGCTGATGTTTCAGGAGAACTAGCAAGAAAGCTAACATGGAAAAGTTCTTGTGATGAATATGGTTACACAACCCTAGATGGAGACAGTGAATATGTAGAATTCAACTGTCAAAGTACAAAACCACCAGTTGAAGTTAAAGAACAAGTAAAGTGCGTTTTTGCTAATTCTGATGAAATGCAACAATGTTATACTGATGATGGTCGGTTTGGCTGTTCAGGAACAGGAACTTGTGTAACTAATGTTAATGGTAAACAAGGAGAAAAGCTAACATGGAAAAGTTCTTGTGGTGGCTATGGTTACACAATCATAGATGGCAATAATGAATATGGAGAATTCAATTGTCAAAGCATAGAACCATCAGTTGATGTTAAACCAGTTGATGTTAAAGAAGAAGTAAAAAGCGTTTCACCAATATTTTTTGTTCAGGATGATGGTAATAATACCACAAACAGTACTGTTGAACAAGCAAGTACAACAACAGGTGATTCAATAACTGCAGATATAACACCTACTGATGAAGCAGAAATTGCAGTTATGAAAGATAATCTTGGTGCAAAGATGAGACTTTTACAACTTCAAAAAGCAATTGTTCACAACGCTCTTAGAGGAGAATTAATTATTGATGGTGTGGCTGAAGTTAACGCTGATTATGATACTTCTGCAATGCAAAACATTGTTGATGAGCTACAACTTTTAGCTGAAGAAGCTAACAACGAATTATCTGAAGCATCAGAAAAAAGTGCTGATGTTTTTCTTCAAGTAAAAGCTGAATCAAGAACTCTTAGTGCAGATTTCAAATCAGAAGTTTATACTTTCTTAGAATCAGAAAATATGACTCTTAAAGATTTTAGAACTCATGTTGATGATGTTAATCCTGAAATATCTGCTGAATTCGATGCAAAGATAAAGGAGTCTAGAAATGATTATCAAGCTTCCAGAGTTCAACTTATGCTTAAAAAATTTGATGTTACTGATAAAAAACTTATAGATAGAGTTAAATCTGGGGATTTATCTTTAGGTCATGTTTTATCTCAGGTTAAGACTCAAATTAGAGCAGTTAAATCAGACAAAAGAGTTGAAGCTTCTGCAAAAATTAAAGAAGATAAGGTAAAAAGAAATATTTTTAAACAAGAGAAGCGCCAAGAAGTAAAATCTAAACTTGAGGAGAAATTCCAAGCAAGAGCAAAGGCTAGAGCTAAAGTTTTATCAAAAACTGCAAACAGAATTGAGGATAAAGCTCAAAGAGTTGAGGATAGAGCTCAATGGTTAAGAAATAAATTTGACTTAAAAGTTAAATCAGATATTGGAACTAGAGCTGATGGCATGCATCCAATAAAAAGAAAACATGTTAGAGTTGGAGCAAAGTCTAATGCAGATGCAGATTTAGTCCCTATTAAAACTGATGTTGGTGTTAAATCTGACGTAGGTGTAACAGGAGGTAATTCAGAATGAGAAAAATCGCAATATTATTGATACTGATGATTTCATTGATAGCTTTAGTTGCGTGCACAAATTCATCAAACACTGATGGCACAGTGAATGGTTCGGGTTCAGAAGTTGGTATTAATGATACTGCATTGGATTCAACTGTTACTAACTCACTATCAGATGATTTTTCTGAATCTAATAAGTCAGTTGAAATTGGAAGTATGATTTAAAGAATTTTTTTTCTTTTTTTTCTTTTTCTTTCGTGTTTATATTAAACTATTTATATGTGAACTATTTATCTTAGATTAAAATGGAGTTATTAGGCTTAATTATTGGATTAATTGTGGGTGGAATTATCGGAATATTGCTCTCAATGAATTGGTCCTTGGTATTCGATGCATTCTGGTTCTTCATGTTAAAACTAGAAGTGAAGAGTTATTTTAAAACTTTAAATTATTCTGTTGAAAAAAACCTAGTTGAACTAACAAAAAGACTTGAGGTTGATACTAAAACTAACAATATTTATTTTAGAGGTTTTTACAGCAATATGGCTGATGAGGATGTGAAGAATGGTGTTTGTGGTGATTTATCATTAATTCTTTATAATCTCATAAAAGATAGATATTCTTCTAAATTTAAGATAAAAAATTCTTATGGTACTGAGCCTGACTTTTTTTACGTTGATGAAAAGTTTACTTTTGGTCATGTCTTTTTAACTATTGAACGAAAAGATGGCCGCGTCTATGTGGTTGATCCTACTTTCAAGGTTTTTAATTTACTTCAAAACACAGGATATAAAATTGATAATGAAGTTAACCCAATTAATCTTTCTATGTATCCTGATAATAGATTTATGATTACATCCCATTATAGTTTCACACCTTTAAAATTTGTTAGAGACTATGTTTTATTGCTTGCTTTTTTTTATAAAGATAACAAGAATTATAGTTTCAAAATTGTCTCTAAGAAAAAAGGTCAAAGATACATAAATAATTTATTTTCAATTATTATGTCTAATGGTGAAAGACTTTTAATTGATAAGTTTTCTTCTCCAAAACATGGTGATTTAAAACAACCAATTAAACCTTTAGATATTGAACATATTAGAAAAAAGCTAATTACTCTTTTTGATGGTATTGTGATAAAATAATCTTGTAAACATTCCAAAGAACTAGTGCAACTATTATTCCAAGAATGTTTATTATTGCTGTTAGATTAAGCTATTGCTTCTTTTGAATTAAAACTTAAAAGATTAAAAAAAAATTGATTTGAGTTTTTCATTGGGTTTTATCCTTACCTAGTCTGCCCACTCAATTCCTTTAAATTGGTGTTTGGTTGCAATTAATATTAAGTCAATTAGACTATACTCCAAGACCACCTAGGGTTATCAATTTGAGGATTCCAAGTCCTATATGTCCCATGATGAATCTGTTTATTTTAAGAGATCCAAATAATATTGACATGATTAATGTCAATGTCCAGTTTACTTCTTTTGCCATTTTTTATTTTCCTCCAAATAAGTTTTTTTAAATTTTTACTATATTTTTACGTATTTTTGGTTCTTATACTATATGACAGTTATTTTCATTTTCAAATATGTTGCTTGATTTCAAAAAAATCCGTACGCTATTGCCAGAATTAGTATATTTATTATGTGTGTTATATTGCAGACTATGCATTGCTTTTTTAGTTTGTAATTAGCTGTAAAAAATAAGTACGCTGAAAATAATACTGCAAAATATGATAAATAGATAATTTCTTTGTTTTGTTTTAATTGTTCCAAAATAATTACTAGTAAATAAAACATAATTCCAATTAATGCATTTGATAAGTAGAGTACTCGTCCGTATTTTGTTACTACAACTCCTGTGCAACTGTATTTGTCATTGATGTCGCATGCAGCTTGGTATTTTGTTCCATCGCGTTTACTTTTCTTGACTCTGCTTTGCACGTATAATATGTAGACTGAAAGAATTATCCCTATTATTGCAAGAATTGTTATGTACATATCTTTATTATTAAGATTAGGTCTTTATATTTCTTGTCATCTTTTTTTTTCTCACACTGGACATCTTCGCGTAGTGTATTTAAACAGTTAAAATCATGTTTTTTCTATGAGTATGGGTACTTTTGAGAAAGCAAAAATTCTTAGTGAAGCAGGTGGTTATGATAGCTGTGGACCTAAGTCTTGTGAAGTGAGTGTCAATCGAGGTCTTGGTGGTGTTTACTACGCTAAGGCTGAACATGAGTCTTGTAAAATATTTAAGACTTTAATGGATAATTCTTGTTCATTTGACTGTAAA
>Ga0114931_10004363_pt1 | contig 17656 bp, 15 predicted proteins | sample 2SBtaG_FD_89579 | JGI IMG/M metagenome (GOLD analysis project Ga0114931, IMG submission 89579) | Deep subsurface microbial communities from Kolumbo volcano to uncover new lineages of life (NeLLi) - 2SBTROV14_V59a metaG | ecosystem: Environmental > Aquatic > Marine > Volcanic | place: Kolumbo...
CCCTGGCCATCATCGTCTCCTTCAAGCTCAGTCTAATCGGGATATTTGTTCTGTTTTTCAGTAAGATCGGGCTGCCCGTCGGCGGATTGATGATCTGCATATTCCTTGCCTATGTGTGGAAGACCCGTCTCGCCCTGCTCGAGATCGAGGACGGGTATCCGGGCGTCGCCAACAGCCTGTTCGCCAAGATCTGGCCGGTGCTGATCGCCGTGATCTGCCCGCTCTTGATCATCCTGGTGCTGGTGACCACGCTCTACCACAGCTTCTAGCAACCCTCGGGCGGCTACCAGCGAGCGTCTCCCCTTGTCGCTGGGCGGCTGGGGTGATAGCTTGCCTCGGCCCGAGATTCTATGAACCAATCATCGAACCAATCCCCCAGCACTCCCATCGTCAGCATCGATCGACCAGGAGCCGGCGGTCCGCGCGGTCTCGCCCTCGAGATGCTCCCTGACCGCTTTGCGGTGTGTCGCCTGCCATCGGGGCGGGTGCCGAATTGGGCCTTCCGCGGCGCCTTTGTTTCCATTTCGCGCAGCCCGGCGGAGCTATCGGTGGTGTGCGATCAGCGCAACGTTCCGAACAATGTGCGAGCCGAGCGTGATTGGTGCGCCATGCGTGTGGTCGGCACCCTCGATTTGTCGCTGGTGGGAGTCTTGGCCTCGTTGGCGGCACCACTCGCCGCGGCCCGCATCGGCCTGTTCACCGTCTCGACCTTCGATACCGACTATCTGCTCGTACGCGCAGCCACCATCGAGGCCGCACGCGCCGCGCTCGAAGACGCCGGGCATGGCTTCGACGTCGCCCCCGAGCAGCTCGTCGCACGCATCGGCCCGCCGACTGCTGCCGTGCCGCCCGAGCCTTTCGAAGCGCCAGCCAGGCCGGTTGCCCGTGCCGAGCCGGTTGCCCGTGCCGAGCCGGTTCCCCATACCGAGCCGGTGGTGCGCGCCGAGCCAGGTCCGGCGCCGCGGAGCGAGGACCACCGCCCGGTATCCGGCCGCGCAGCGCGTGCGCGCGGTCGCTCCCTCGAGGAGGACGAGATCGGCGCGATCGAAGCGAACCTGAGCGACGATCTGTGCAGTGGGGCGATCGTTCAGCCGGATCTCTTGACCACCGAGGAGAGCTTTGCCGGGCTCGGACTCTCGCCCACGATCCTGGCCATCGTGCGACGCATCGGATTCTTGCACCCGACCCCGATTCAAGCCGCGGTGATTCCCCAGGTGCTAGCCGGTCGCGACCTCATCGGCCTAGCCGAGACCGGCTCGGGCAAGACCGCCGCCTTCGCCTTGCCGATGGCCGACCGACTCACCCACGGTCAGGGCGTCCGTGGTTTGATTCTTTGCCCGACCCGCGAGATTGCGCTCCAGACCAAGGCCTTCCTCGACCTCGTGAGTCAAGGGCACAAGCTGTCAGCGGCGTGCGTGATCGGCGGTGTACGAATCGGACCGCAGATCGATCGCCTGCGCACACACCCCGACTTCGTGGTCGCCACGCCGGGTCGTCTGCTCGATCATCTCCAGCGCCGCACGCTCTATCTCGACAAGATCGTCGCCATGGTGCTCGATGAGGCGGACCACATGCTGGACCTGGGTTTCTTGCCGCAGATCCAGGCCGTGCTGCAGGCCGTTCCCGAGAAGCGGCAGACCATGCTCTTTTCCGCCACCATGCCACCGCCGATCGCGCGCTTGACCGCCCGTTTCATGAACGAGCCGGAGACCATCGACTTCCGGCCGGCCGGGCGTACCGCCTCCGGAATCGAGCACCGGCTCTACCTGGTCTCGGAACGAGACAAGCTGCTATGCCTTGAAGCCTTGCTCGAGGAGATCGAAGGCAGCACGTTGGTGTTTACGCGTCGCAAGATCGAAGCGGAATGGCTCGCCCGCCAGTTGCAGCAAGCCCACTACCAAGCGGAGCGCCTGCACTCGGACCGCTCCCAAGCGCAGCGCGTCGAAGCCCTGCGCGCATTTCGCAACGGCAAGACGCGCGTGCTGGTCGCCACCGACGTCGCTGCCCGCGGCCTCGACGTTCCCCGCATCGGCCACGTGGTCAATTTCGATTTTCCCGAGATGGTCGAAGACTACGTGCATCGTGCCGGGCGCACGGCGCGGGGTGCCGCCGCCGGCATCGTGTCGTCGGTCGGCACGTGGAAAGACAAGATCACGGTCCGCGAGATCGAGCGCGCGATCGGCCAAGCCTTGCCGCGCTGCGAGGTCGAGGGCATCAAGGCCTGGACTGAGCTGCCACGACGCAAGCGCATCCGCCGCCGGCTGCTCTAGGAGCCTGTTGCCGATCGCCCGCACGGCGCCTCGCGGGCGGCGCGAAGCTCTCGCTTTGTTACGTTCTCGACAAATGCCTACGGGTATTCGCCCTCGAACGTGCCTTGCGAGCCCCCTCGCGGCGCTCCGCGATGCACCATGCGTCTTTTCGCAACAGTCTCCTAGCAGGCCGTCGCAGACGTCGCGCCACGCCGCCGGGCCCCTACCTCGGGGACCTACCGCGGGCTGGGCTTTGGGGTGGCTGTGGTTTTTCGCTGGCTGGCTCCGGGTTCTGGGGTACCTGACCGGTTTCGCCGATGGCGATCAGGTGGTGCCGGGTTCGAAAATAGAGGATATTTTCCGCGATCGCCGGGGTCGCCATGGTCACCTCGCCGAGGCTGTGGACACCGAGCAGCTCGAAGCTCGGCCCGGCCTTGACCACGTGGACCTCGCCGTTTTCGCTCGGGTAGTAGAGGTGACCGCCGGCCGCGACGCCGGAGGCGGTGAAGCCCTCGCCGCTCTTGGTCAAACGCGCCTTGTAGATCATTTCGCCGGTGGCTGCGTCGAAGACGCTGAGCAGACCGTTGTCGTTGCACACGTAGAGTCTGCCGTCTTGAAGGATCGGGGTCTGCATGTAGGCGCCGCCTTTGGGGCTGGCCCAGGCGACGCCTTGGTTGCTGGTCTTGTCTGCTGCTAGGGTGATGTCCCCGCGCGCACTGCTTCGCACCGCCACCACCGGCGAGCGGCCGTGGCCATTCGTGAGGTAGACCATGCCGTCACCCGCGACCGGGCGAGGCACGGCGACGTCGCCGCCGTACTTGCTCATCCGCCAGCGCTCGGCACCGGTGGTGAAGCTGTAGCCACCGGTGTGCTTGAAGCCGTTGATCACGATTTGCGCTTCGGCGCCTCGGCCGATGACGGTCGGTGTCGACCAGCTCGGAACATCGTCGCGCTCGATTTTCCAGATTTCCTCACCCGTGGCGACATCGAGCACTGCAAGGAAACTGTTTTTTTGTACTTCGGCGAGCACCACCACCTTGCCGTCCTCGATCACCGGTGAGCTGGCGAACCCCCATTGCGCTGCCGGGATCATGTAATAGCCGGCGTCGAGCACGCCAAAATCCTTCTGCCAGCCTCTTCCCGTTACGGTCCAAGCAGTGCAGACCTTCTGAGCCGAGGAAGACCACAATGTGCTCGCCATCGGTGGTCGGCGTCGAGTTCGCGTGCGTGGCCTTGATATGGCGTTTTGTGGCCGGCGTGCCGCGGTGCAGCTCGCGTTTCCACACCAGGGTGCCCGTGGCACGATCGAAGGCGTAAAGCCACCAGGTATGGACGATCTCCTGGTCCTTGGCTGGCGTGATGTCGCCGTACAGCCCGACCCGTAGCTCAGGTTGCGGCCCGGCGGAGGTGACGGTGACCACATAGATGCGGTCGCCCCAGATCACCGGACTGGCATGGGCCAGACCGGGAAGGCTGACCTTGAAGCGAACATTTTCGCCGGTGGTGAGATCCCAGGTGATCGGCGGCGTGCCAGGGCCGACACCCCGCGCGTGCGCGCCGTGCAAGGACGGCCAGTGGGCGGGATCTGCGCGCATCGGCGCAGCGAGCGCCAGGCTGACGGCGAGCGCTGCGGTCGAGCGGGAAAGGATGGCAAAACGCATGCTGTGCTCCTCGGAAAACGGGGAAGGACGCGGTGGGATCGACGCTGATTGTACGCAGTGGAGGCGGCTCGGTTGCGTTTGCGCCAGTGGGGACAGACCTCGCGGGTCGCCGCCCGAGCGGGCCTCGACTCCCTCGCTACGCTCGATGGCGCCATCGGGTGCGCAGCTTGGCAGCCTGGCTGTGGCCGGTGGTGTAGGCTCGGGGCTCTTGGCTCGGGACCAAGAATGATGCCGATTCTGGGCGGCCATCTCGATTCCGCCCCCCTCGACCCAAGCCCTCGTGTGGACCCAAAGCAGCAGGGCAGCAAGGCAGCAAGGCAGCAAGGCAGCAAGGCAGCAACCATGACATCGGACCGAGTGACGTCTGAAGGTAAGACATTCGAAGGCAAGGTCGTGCTCGTTACCGGCGCTTCCGGCGGCATCGGGCAGGCCATCGCCCGCCGCTTCGCCACGCGCGGTGCCCGGCTGGTGTTGCAGGCCAACAGCCATCCCGAGAAGGCCGAGGGGCTGGCCAGCCAGCTCATGGGAGACGGTCATTTCGTGGTGGTCGCAGACCTGCGCGACAGCGAGGCGGTGGCGGCCATGGTGGACACGGCAGCCGCGCGCTGCGGGCGCATCGACGTGTTGGTCAACAACGCTGGCATCTTCACGCTGCATCCGCCCGGCATGGTCGACTACGCCACGTGGCTCGAGCAGTGGCGGTGCACCCTCGAGACCAACTTGATCGGTGCGGCCAACGCCAGCTTCTGCGCCGCCCGGGTGATGCGGCGGCACGGCGGTGGACGGATCATCAACATCAGCTCGCGCGGTGCCTTCCGTGGCGAGCCCGAGGCGCCAGCCTATGGCGCCTCGAAGGCAGGGCTCAACGCACTCAGCCAATCCCTCGCCTTGGCGCTGGCGGATGACGGTATTTTCGTCTTTGCCGTGGCGCCGGGATTCGTCGAGACGGCGATGGCTCGCCCGCACATGAGCGGCGAGCGGGCCGAGCTGATCAAGTGTCAGAGTCCGCTCAAGCGCGTGGCCCGACCCGAAGATGTTGCCTATTGGGTCGTTTGTTGTGCGTCTGAAGATGCTTGTTTTGCTACTGGAGCGATTATCGACGTCAACGGTGCGTCGTATCTCCGCTCGTGATGGCATGGTTCTCGCGCCCGCGGCCACGTGGCGAGATGCCCGGCCCGACCGGTCTCGAGCCCGGCATCCATCGCGCGCCTGGCGTGGCGGCGCTGTGCGATGTGCTCGCCGAGCGTGCTGCGAGCGTGGTGCTCGACCTCGGACCTTCCTCGACCGAGAATGTCGCCTTCCTCGCCGGTCTCGGCGCTCAAGTCCAGATCCAGGACCTGTTCCGCTCGAGCGGCGGCGCGCACGGCTCGCGTGCCGAGATCTTCCGCTTCCGCGACCCGGCATCCCTGTCGCTGCCGACCGAGGGTCGCTTCGACGCCATTTTGGCCTGGGATCTGCTCCACTACCTCGAACCGGCAGACATCCCGCCTTTGGCCCACCGCCTGGCCGACCTGTGCCGGGCTGGGGCCTTGCTGCTCGCCATGGCATCGGCAGCCGCGCCGATTCCGCCGACACCGATGCAGTTCAAGATCGTTCGCCGCGATCGGCTGGAATACCGGATCCAGAATCCGGCACGCCTCGCCGTCCAGGCACTCAGCCCTCGCCGGGTGGAGAAGCTGCTTCCGGGCTTCCGGCCGCTGCGTCTGTTCCAATTGCGCAATGGTTTTCAAGAGCTTCTTTTTTGTCGCTGCGATCCTGCGCCGGTAGATGCGGCGGCGCCAGCAGAGGGTCCGGCTGTGCGTGGCGATGACGCCTCGCGGTAGGTGCGCGATCCGCCGTGACGCTTGAAACGGCTGCACCGGCTGCCGTAACGTAGTGTGGGTATGGCTGAGCGGCGGGACCAGAGCATCGAGCGCGACGCCGGTACGGGCGCCGAGACGCGTGAGCGACCGAAGGTTCTGCAACCGCGGCGCTTCAAGGTGCTTCTGCACAATGATGACTACTCGACCATGGAGTTTGTGGTCCACGTGTTGATCAGGCATTTTCAAAAATCCGAGGCGGAAGCCTTACACGTCATGCTGCAAGTGCATTTCAAGGGCTCGGGCGTGGCGGGGGTCTACCCGCGCGATCTGGCCGAGACCAAGGTCGCGGCGGTGGCCGACGAGGCGCGGGCCGCCGGTATGCCGCTGCTGGTCACGACCGAGGCCGAGTAGGAGGCACCGTGGCGATCCAGCTTTCCCCGGATCTGCAGATTTCGCTGACCGTCGCCATCTCCGAAGCTGGGCGACGCCTCCACGAGTACGCCGGCCTGGAGCACATGCTCTACGCCTTGTTGCTCGACGACGAGACGGCGACCGTCCTGCGCCATGCCGGGGCCGATATCGCGCGTTTGCGACGGCGGCTCGATCGCTACCTCGATCAGGCGTTCGAGGTGGCGGTCGACGCGGACATCCGCGAGCCGCAACCGAGCCTCGCCTTCCAGCGGGTGATCGCGCGCGCAGGCGCGCAGTTGGAAGGCACCGGCAAGGACGTGCTGCGGGGTAGCGATCTGCTGGTGGCGCTTTATGCCGAGCCTGACTGCCATGCGGTTCGCATCCTGGAAGAAGAAGGGGTGACCCGCTTCGATGTGGTGCGCTACCTGGCCCATGGTGCCTCCAAGTTACAGCCGTCGATTCCTGGCGCGCGCAGGGGCGGCGGTGGTGCCCGCCACGCGCAGCCGGCGGGCGCGGAGGACGAGGAAGAGGCAGAGGACCAGCTCGCTGGTGGGGCGCTCGAGTCCTTTACCCAAGATCTGACGGCGCAGGCCGAGGCAGGGATCCTCGATCCTTTGGTCGGGCGCACCCGGGAGCTGGCGCGCACACTGCACATCCTGCAACGAAGGCGCAAGAACAACCCGATTTATGTCGGCGATCCTGGTGTCGGCAAGACGGCGCTGATGGCCGGGTTGGCGCTGCGGATCGCCGAAGGCAAGGTGCCCGAGCCCTTCCGCGCGGTGCGCGTGCTGTGCCTCGATCTCGGCGCGCTGCTCGCGGGCACGCGCTACCGTGGCGACTTCGAGGATCGGGTCAAGGCGGTACTAGGGGAGCTTGCGGAGCTCGACAAGCCGATCCTGTGCATCGACGAGATTCACACGGTGATCGGGGCTGGATCGGCCGGGCGCGGCACCATGGATGCCTCGAGCTTGCTCAAACCGGCGCTCGAGTCCGGTCGCCTGCGCTGCATCGGCGCCACCACCTGGGAGGAGTTTCGCCAGACCTTCCAGCGCGACCAGGCGCTGGCGCGGCGCTTCCAGAAGGTGGAGATGGTGGAACCCTCGGTCGACGAGACGGTACGGATTTTTGTCGGTCTCAAGGAGCGCTACGAGGCCCATCATGGGATCGCCTACACCAAGCAGGCGATTCGTGCGGCCGCCGATCTCGCGAGCCGCTACCTTCGCGACCGGCGGCTGCCGGACAAGGCCATCGATCTGCTCGACGAGGCGGGCGCTGCCATGGCGCTCGCCGGCCGCCGGCGGGTGGGCGTTGCCGAGCTCGAACGCGTGCTCGCCACCATGGCGCAGATTCCCGAACGGCGGGTGCTGGGGGATGAGCGTAGCCGCCTGCGGGGCCTTGCCGGCGAGCTCAAGAAAGTCGTTTTCGGCCAAGACCGGGCCATCGATCGCCTGGTGGCGCAGATCAAGGTGGCGCGGGCCGGCCTGCGCGAGGGCGACAAGCCGGTGGGCTCGTTCCTGCTCACCGGGCCGACCGGCGTCGGCAAGACTGAGGCCGCGCGGCGCTTGGCCGAGATCATGGGCGTCACCTACCTTCGCTTCGACATGAGCGAGTACATGGAGCGGCATTCGGTGTCGCGACTGGTCGGCGCGCCGCCTGGCTATGTGGGTTTTGACCGCGGAGGGCTGCTCACCGAGGCGGTGTCGAAGCATCCACACACCGTGCTGCTACTCGACGAGATCGAGAAGGCACATCCGGATGTATTCAATATCCTGCTTCAGGTGATGGATCATGGAACATTGACGGATACCAATGGCAAGCAGACGGATTTTCGACACGTCATTCTGCTCATGACGTCCAACGTCGGTGCCCGCGAAATGGCGCAGCGGGCACCCGGTTTCGCCACGGCCGGGAAGATGCGTGCCGATGGTGGCAAGCATGAAGCCGAGGCCGAGCGCGCGGTCGAGCGCATGTTCAGCCCGGAGTTTCGCAACCGTCTCGACGCACGGCTGGTGTTTCAACCCTTGACCCCGGCGGTGATGGCCGACATCGTCGACAAGTTCATCGATGAGATGCGCGTGCAGCTTCGGCAGCGCAAGGTCGAAGTCGAGCTCACCGCAGCCGCGCGCGAGCTGCTGGGGGAGAAAGGTCACGATCCTGTGTTTGGAGCCCGCCCGCTCGGCCGCGTCATCGATCTCGAGATCAAGCGCCCGCTGACCGAGGAGCTACTTTTCGGTGCACTCGAAAACGGTGGGATGATACGTATTGATGGCGTTGCGGGCGAGATTGTTCTGGAATTTCGTGCCAACACGTGAGCTTGGCGCCGATGGCTCGCCTGCACGATTCCTACACCCGCTATCCGCGCACCCTGCTGTGGCTGGTGCGTGGCGGCACGCGAGTCGAGCCAGGCCAGGAGGGCGATACACGCCGGGTGCAGATCGACAGCTTCTACCTCTCCAAGTCTCCCGTCACCAACCAGCAGTTCGAAGCCTTCGACCCGGGCTACCTGCGGGCTGCGACCTCGCCGGGCGACGATCAACCCGCGGTCGGAGTCAGCTTCCATGAGGCATGCGACTATTGTGCTTGGTATGGCGAGGTGGCGCGCAAGCCCATGCGCTTACCCACGGCGCGCGAATGGTGCTGGGCTTGTGCCGGCGGCACGGATTGGCCGCCTGCGAGCGAGCTCGACGAGGTGGCTTGGCATGCCGGCAACAGCGGAGCCTATGCGGGCCGGCTGCCGCCGCTGGCCGCCAAGCGCCACAACCCCGCGGGTCTTTACGGCATGCTGGGTGGGGTGTGGGATTGGACCTCGACGCCCGTAGGCCAGGCCGCGGGCGCGGAGGGTGGCGCCGCACGGCTGGGCGCTGCTCGGCGGGGAGAGCGTCGTTCGCAATGCGGCGGTTCGTTCCGCACCTCCCGGCAGCTTCTGGGCCCAGATCTTTGCCGCGGCGTAGACGTTGGAGCGCGCTTGGACGATGTGGGTTTTCGCGTGCTCAAGCCGATGCGTGTCCAAGTCCCTTCCCGAGGAGGCGAACCATGAGCGAGACGAAACAGCGCGGGCCGCGACCGGCCCAGCCGGATCCGCGGGTGCTTTGTCCATGGTCGCTGGCGCGGCCCTGGGCTGCCGGCCGCATCGTGGCCTGGTGCCTCGCGGCCGGGAGTTGGTGCTCGCTCGCGATCGGCGCTCCGGCGCCGATCCATGCCCAGGACTGGCTGCAATGGGGTGGCGCGGGTCGCGACTTCCGCGTAAAGAGCGATGTCCGGCTGGCTACACACTGGCCGAAGGACGGCCCGCCGGTGGTCTACGAGCGGGCGCTGGGAAGCGGCTACAGCGCCGTGCTGGTGGCGGGCGATCGTCTCTACACCGGCTACCACGATGGCACACACGAGGCGATCGTGGCGCTCGATGCTGCCAGTGGCCAGACGCTTTGGCAGCGTCCGATCGCGTCCCAATATCGGGAAAGTCATGTCTTGCAGTTCGGCAAAGGACCCAACGCCACACCGCTGGTGGTCGGTGATCGCCTGTTCGCTGTCAGCTTCGGCGGTCGGGCCTACGCGCTCGACACCGCGGATGGCCGGGTGCTCTGGCAGCGGGATCTGGTGGCCGATTTCGGCGCCACGGTCCAGCAGTTCGGCTACGCAGCGGCGCCGATCGCCGAGAGTGATCCCGCGCGCGGCGATTTCGTGATCCTGCCGCTGGGCGGGGAGCAGCACGGCGCGGTCGGCCTGCGCCAAGCGGACGGTCGGGCGGTGTGGACAACTCCACCGTTTGCTGTCAGCTATGCCTCGCCCATGGCGATCGACGTCGAAGGCGAGCGCCAGCTCGTGTTCATGGCTCCGACCGAGGTGCTGGCGGTGAGGCTCGCGGACGGCGCGATCCGCTGGCGCCATCCCCATGCCAACCGCTTCCGCGTCAATTGCGCCATGCCGGTTTGGAACGCAGCGCATCAGACCCTCTTTGTCACCTCGCAGGCCGACGCAGGCAGCCGCGTGCTACACCTCGCTCACCGAGAGGGCGGGATGCGGGTCGATCAGCTCACGGTGGCGCCGCGGGTAAAGATGTTCCACAATGATGCGATCCTGATGGGCGATGTGATCTATGGCGCAAGCGATTCTATGCTCGTCGCCTACGATCTCAGCCGTGGCGCCATCCTGTGGCGCGAGCGAGGGTATCCCGAAGCGCGGCTGGTCGAAGCCGGCGGCCGTGGCTTCCTGCTCGACGAAAACGGCATGCTATCGCTCGCCACCCTATCGCCCGCGGGCGTTACCCTTCACGGGCGGATGCAGGTGCTCGAAAAGCCCGCTTGGACCCCGCCGACCCTGGCTGGCGGCCGGCTGTACCTGCGCGATACGCGAAAGTTGGTGGTGCTCGACGTGGCCGCCGCCCGAGCTGCCAAGCGGCCGCAGCGATAGGGGAGCCCCGCCCCCACCCGGTGGGCTCAGTCCTCCGGGTTGCCTTGCGGCAGCAGCAGGTGAGGGAAAAAGGCCACCCACAGCACCAGCGGCCAGGCGAACTTGAAGGGCAGGTCGAGCAGATGCTTGCCCAGGCCCCAGAAGTTTTGCGCCAAGGGGCTGAAGTTAGCAGCGCTCCACGCGCCCTGCTGGGTGGCGTAGAGGAACTTCACCCAGAAAAACAACGACAGCAGGTGAAAGAAGACCGAGGCGAGCAGCGCCCAACCGAGCTTGGCGAAACGCTCTTGGAGCGCGACGCCGGGCACGGCGAGAAAAAACGCCGCCAGCATCAGCAGCGGAAAGTGAATGTCGCTCACCCGGACTTTCCCGGCTGGTCGGTCCAAGTCGGTGCGCGTGGCGATGGTGTGGTGGGTGCCTTCGACCGACAGCCGCGAGACGCTCGGCCGTTCGCTCATGCGCAGCAGGTTCTCGACCCCGGCGATCAGAAAGCGGTTGTAAAACGGTGTCACCAAGAGCCAAACCCCGGCCACGGGAAGCAGCCAGAGCAGCGCCCGGCGCAAGAAGCGACCGGCCTCGAAGCGTGGTTGCCGGGCCGCTCGCTCGCGGGCGCGCTTCATCGGGGAGTGGCCGCTGGCGCGGTCCGCGGTGCAGCGAAGCGGTTGGCCCAGAAGATCCAGAGCACGACACCGAAGAGGATCACCAGTGTTTGCCAAACCACGGTGTGTGAGCTGTCGAAAAAGGCGGGAAAGTACACGCCGGTCAAGAACAGGGCCACCACGCGGACCAGGTTAACGAGCTGGATGGCGACCATACCGATGGCGATGCCGGCCAGTCGGGCCCGCCACGGGGCAGGAAAGGCGAGCACTGCGGCGAGAAAGATGATCATCGTTTCCACACCGTTGCAGCCGTTGCGGATGTTGACCGCGAAGTGTGTGTTGCGGATCAACGTGCCCTGCATCGACACGTCCTGCCCGATCAGGTCGAGCACCGTGCCGCTGACCTTGGCCACGGCGGCGGTAAACGGCTCGACCACCTGGTCGTTGACCGCGTTCACAGACAGCAGCGTAAAGCCGCCGCCGAGGATGAGCAGGAAGATGCCGAGAAAGAGAATCTCCTGCCGGTATACGTGCCAGACACGCGCGCTCGGGCCGCGCCGGTGGCGCGGGCTGGCAGATGCGGATGCTGGCTTCTTGCGCGCTTTGGACATGGTCGGATGGCGGCCTCAGGGCTCGGCCGGTGGCGGAGCATATCGCATCCCCGCGGCCGCGGTGGCTCGATCGCAGCGGACGCTTCGAGCGCGCGCTCGCTCGAGCGGGCGCGGGGCGCGGATCGTTGGCTTTCGGCGGATTGACAAGGCGGCCGCGGCTGCGTACCATTCCGGCGGCCCGGAGACCCCCTCCCATTGAGCGATCCTCGAGAGCACCCGTGCGACGAGCAGGCAGCGGGCACTCGTGTCGGTGGTTCGCGCGCGGCCAAGCATCGGGCGATTCTCGATGCTGGCGACATGGCCCGCGTGATTCGCCGAATGGCAGGTCAGCTCGTCGAGCGCGAACGCGATCCGACCTCGCTGCTGCTGCTCGGGATTCGAACCCGGGGTCTGCCCCTCGCCGAGCGAATCGCCGACGAGATCGCCCGGATGGAGGCCACCCGTCCGGCGATCGGCGTCCTCGACATCACCCTGTATCGCGATGATCTCTCGACCATCGGTCCGCAGCCGGTGGTACGCGGTAGCGAGCTGCCAGGGCCGATCGAAGGACGGCTGGTGGTGCTGTGTGATGACGTGCTCTACACCGGTCGAACGGTGCGCGCGGCGCTCGACGAGTTGCGTGACTACGGTCGTCCGCGGGCCGTTCGTCTGGCGGTGCTGATCGATCGCGGCCATCGCGAGCTGCCGATTCAGGCCGATATCGTGGGCAAGACGATCGCCACCGCACGCGACGAGCTGGTCGAGGTCGCCTTCACCGGCACCGATGGCCACGACCACGTGCGGGTGCTGGCGCCGAGGAAGCCGCGGTGAGCGATCCGCCGCGCTGGCAGCACAAGGATCTGCTCGGCATCGCAACGCTCGAGGCGGCAGAGATCGAGCTCATTCTCGACACCGCCGAGTCATTCCTCGAGGTGGCGATACGGCCGGTCAAGAAGGTTCCGACCTTGCGCGGCAAGAGCGTCATCAACCTCTTCTTCGAGCCCTCGACCCGCACCCGTTCGAGCTTTGAGCTGGCCGAAAAGCGCTTGTCGGCCGACTCGCTCAACATCTCGGCATCGACCTCGGCGCTGGTCAAGGGCGAAAGCCTGGTCGACACCGCGCGCAACCTTCAGGCCATGGCCCCGGACCTGATCATCATCCGTCACCAGCATCCAGGCGTCCCGCACATGCTCGCCGGGCGGGTCGATGCCGGGGTGATCAACGCGGGCGATGGCGCGCATGAGCATCCCACCCAGGCACTGCTCGACGCCCTGACCATCCGCCGGCACAAGGGTCGGATCGCGGGCCTGCGCATCGCGATCGTGGGCGACATCGAGCACAGCCGGGTGGTGCGCTCGGATCTTCATCTGCTCAACAAGCTCGGCGCCGAGGTGACCCTTGCCGGCCCACACTCGATGATGCCAGCGGCCGCCGAAGCTCTCGGTGCCCGCATCTCCTACGGCCTCGATGAGGCCCTCGAAGGGGTCGATGTGGTGATGATGCTGCGTACCCAGATCGAGCGCCACGATCGTGCTCTGGTGCCCTCGGCGCGCGACTACTTCCGCATCTTCGGCCTGACCGCGGCCCGTCTCGCGCGGGCGGCGGACGACGTCATCGTCATGCATCCCGGGCCGATGAACCGTGGGGTGGAGATCGCCAGCGAGGTCGCCGACGGAGCCGCCTCGGTGATCCTCGAGCAGGTCGCCAACGGCGTTGCCGTGCGCATGGCGGTGCTTTACCTGCTGACCGCCGCCGGAGGTGGATCGTGAGTGATACGCAGGCGCGGCCGCAGCGCGTGCGGCTGGTGCGCGGCGGCCGGCTGGTCGATCCCAGCCAGGATCTCGACGGTCGCTTCGACCTACTGATCGAGGACGGCCATGTGGCGCGAATCGCTCCGGAGATCGCGTGCCCCAAGAGTGCCGAGATCACCGAGGCTGCCGGCCTGGTGGTGGTGCCCGGATTGATCGACATCCATGTTCATCTGCGCGAGCCGGGTTTCGAGTATAAGGAGACGGTGGCCAGCGGCCTGGCTGCCGCTGCCGCGGGCGGCTTCACTGCGGTGGCCTGCATGGCCAACACCACGCCGGTAAACGACAATCGCTCGGTGACCGAGCACATTCTGCGAGAGGCAGCCCGCCATCCCCTGGCCCGCGTCTACCCGATCGGTGCGGTGTCTTCGGGGCTGGCCGGAGAGCGCCTGGCCGAGATCGGCGACATGGCGCTGGCAGGTGCGGTGGCGTTTTCCGACGATGGCCTGCCGGTGACCAACGCCGAGCTCATGCGTCGCGCCTTGCAGTATGTGCAGCACTTCGACGCGCCGGTGATCCAGCATGCCGAAAACCTGGATCTTTCCGCTGCCGGGGTGATGCACGAAGGTGCTTGGTCCACGCGCCTCGGCCTGCCGGGGATCCCGGGCGCGGCCGAGGATGTGATGGTGGCGCGCGATCTGCTGCTCGCCGAGGATACCGGTGGCCGCTACCATGTCGCCCATCTTTCCACCGGCCGGGCGCTGGAACTCCTGCGGTTGTTTCGCCAACGCGGCGTGCGTGCCACGTGCGAGGTAACGCCGCATCACCTGCTGCTCAGCGATCAGCAGGTGAACGAGCATGCCTTCGCCACCTGCACCAAGATGAAACCACCCTTGCGCGCGGCTGCCGACGTCGAAGCGCTACGGATTGGGATCGCTGACGGAAGCATCGATTGCATCGCCAGCGACCACGCGCCGCACCACCCCGACGAGAAAGACGTGCAGTTCTCGGCCGCACCCTTCGGCATCGTCGGCCTCGAGACCACCCTCAGCCTGTGTCTCGACCGCCTGGTGGGCCACGACATCATCTCCCTGCCGCGGCTGGTCGAGTTGCTGGCGAGCGGTCCGGCACGGGTGCTCGGTCTGCCGGGCGGCAGCTTGGCGCCCGGGCGCGTCGCTGACATCACGCTGATCGATCTCGCGTGCCCGGTGACGGTGGATCCCGAGGCGTTTTGCAGCCTCGGTCGCTCGACGCCGTTCGCTGGCTGGCATCTGCGCGGTGCGGCTGCTGGCACCCTGCTCGCTGGCGAGCCGGTGCGAGCGCCGGTACCGGCGGGCGCTGTGGGCGACGATCGATGATCCCACCATCGCGCTTGCGCGAGGTCGCCGTCAAGGCTGCCGACGCGGGCGGCGAAGTGCTGCGCCGGTGGTTTCGCGCGGGCGACTTGCAAGTGCGCATGAAGGCCGAGAATGACTTCGTGACCCGTGCTGACGAGGAGAGCGAAGCACAGATCGTGGCCGAGATCCGCCGGGCCTTCCCCGGGCATGAGGTGCTGGGCGAAGAGGGGGGCCTGGACCCCAGCGTAACCTCGCCCTACCGATGGTTGGTCGATCCGCTCGACGGCACCACCAACTTCGTCCAGGGGTTGCCGGTATTCGCGGTCTCGGTCGCCTGCCAGCACCGCGGGCGGTCGGTGGCGGCCGCCGTGCTCGATCCCATCGGCGGCGATCGTTTTGACGCTGCAGAGGGCCAAGGTGCAAGCTGGAACCAGCGGCCGATGCACGTCTCGGATCATCCCGGCCTGGCCGGCGCCTTTCTCGCCACCGGCTATCCCTTCCGCGCCCACGCCGCGCTCGAGGTCTACTTGAAGATGTTTCGCGATGTGTTTCGCGAGGCACGAGCCATCCGCCGTTGTGGGGCAGCAGCGCTCGATCTTTCCTATGTCGCATCGGGTGTTTACGACGGTTTCTTTGAGATTGGACTTTCCCCATGGGATTTTGCCGCGGCCGAGCTCTTGGTGCGCGAGGCGGGCGGGCGGATCACCGATCTGGATGGCGGCGAGGGTTTCTACGCCGCCGGCAATGTGGTCGCTGGGGCGCCCGGTGTGCAGATGGAACTGTTGCAAAACCTAGGTCGAAATGTCGACGAGAGCATTCTGCGTAGGACGCTCGAAATCGTCGATTCTGCGCGCCTGCCGAGCGTCGAGTAGACTCCACGGCGCGGGATGGCGCTGGCGGCACCGGCGCCGTGCGTGCGCGCGCACCTGAAGGACCATGAGCAACGCCTCCGAAACGCCTCGAAACGTCCGTTCCTCTCGCACGAGGGATCATCCGCTTTTTGAGCTTCAATATCATTCTGGTGATATTAAAAGAGGTGTAAAATATATATTCTTAGCTAAGAAACATGTATACTGGGGAGGCAGCATCCTGATTTTCTGGCTCGCGCTGCTGGTCGTCGGCGGCATCGTGGCGCCGGCCGCCGTGAGCAATGCCGTGGCTGCCCGCCGCTACCAGAGCCGGGTCGAACTGCGCACCGCGCTGGGTGTGCGCATGCAGGAGCTGGTGCGAGGGCTCTCCGAGCTGGAGCAGCGCAGTGAGGCCACGCGCACGGAAATGACCAAGATCTATGTGGCATATGGGTTTGATCACGGCCGATCCATCGGGCAGGGTGGCTACCCGACCGCTCCCGAGCCGGTGCCGGAGTCGATCTACGCCAGCAGCATCACCCTCGGCAACGGCCTGCTGGCGCGCATCGACGAGCAGCTCAAGGTGCTCGACGTCTTCATGCGGGAGGTTCAAGCCTTCGAGCATGCGCACCAAGAGCAGGTGCTCTCGACGCCCTCGATCAGCCCCTTGCGCGACACGGACTTCGTGCTCACCAGCCCCTTTGGCAATCGGCGCAGCCCGTTCACGAAAGAGATCGATTTTCATAATGGGATCGATCTGGCCGCTACGGCGGGTACACCGATCCATGCGCCGGCCGATGGTGTGGTCACCTTTGCAGGACGTGTTCCTGCGCGCACCAACATCTCCTTCTGGCGCTATGGCAATCTCGTGGCGTTGCGCCACGGTGATCGCTTCGTCACCCTCTTCGCCCACTGCCGTGAGGTCCGGGTCAAGGCCAAGCAGCGGGTCAAGCAAGGGGATGTGCTGGCCACGGTCGGCAACACGGGCTGGTCGACCAGCCCGCATCTGCACTACGAGGTGCGCCGCTTCGATCCGGTGTCGAAACGCGAGATTCCGCGCGATCCGCGCATCTATATCCTCGACCATCGGTGGCGCGACGAGGAGCAGATCTTGATTCGGGCGCGCAGCGCACCGGATCTGCGTGCCTACGAGCCGCTGCCTCGCATCATCCTGCGCTAGGAGCCTGTCGCGCATCGCCCGCACGGCGTCTCGTGGGCGACGCGGGGCTCTCGCTTCGTTACGTTATCGCCAAATACCTGCGATTATTCGCCATTGACCGCGCCTTGCGAGCCCCCTCGCGGCGCTCCGCGATGCACGATCCGTCGATTTGCGACAGGCTCCTAGCGACTCTGGGCGGGCTCGTTGTCCGGCGGCGGGGTCGCCAGGTTCGTCGCCATGCCACCCGCTGCGCGCGAAGACGCTACAATGCCGCCTCCGCGGCATGAGGACGATTCCAGGCCCGCGCGCCGGAGCATCGCATGAACAAGAACGACAGCTCGCCGACCATGATCATCCCGCGCGGCACCGAGATCCAGATCGATGCCCACGGTCAGCTCTCGGTGCGAACCCCGGGCAACCTGGTGATCCAGAACTCAGGGAACTATGGCGAGATTGAATCCGTCAATGGCTCAATTCGCATCGAGGCAGATGCCGAGGTCGAGGCGGTCAGCCTGCGCTGTGCCGAGACCTGCTACGTGCAAGGCAGCCTCACCTCTTGGAAGGTCAAGGCCAAGGCGATCCAGCTCGAAGACAGTGCCCAGGCACGCATCGTGCTGCAGGAGACCGGATCGATCGAGATCGGCCGCGGTGCCAGTCTGACCGGCAACTTCGGTTCGGAAAAAGAGCTCTTTCTGCTCTTTTCCCGCTTCGCCAAGCAGCTTCGCTCGTTGCCATTTTTCGCCGATCGCAAGGTTGCTTTCGAAGCCCGCGAGGCGGTCTCGCCCACCATCGGGGCGGGCGCCGAGGCGGCGGCCATCGGCCCCCCGACGTCCGTGCCCGCGCCC
>Ga0114931_10004364_pt1 | contig 17652 bp, 15 predicted proteins | sample 2SBtaG_FD_89579 | JGI IMG/M metagenome (GOLD analysis project Ga0114931, IMG submission 89579) | Deep subsurface microbial communities from Kolumbo volcano to uncover new lineages of life (NeLLi) - 2SBTROV14_V59a metaG | ecosystem: Environmental > Aquatic > Marine > Volcanic | place: Kolumbo...
GAGATTGGATATTTGAGTATGTAAGACGAAAAACGAAAGATGTTAAATGCAAGAAGCTTTAAAAAATTCCCGATGTTTTAAAAACATCGGGAATTTATCCTTTTTATACTTTGTCTTTTATATTAGACTAATCACCTACCTTTCTCTACTGATTTAAACCATATAATTAATTAGTATAAATCCACCGATTAACAAAAGAGTAAAAATTATTGCAAGTAGATTAAAATATTTATCAATAAAACTTTTAATGGGCGGACCGAACTTCCAGATCAATACAGATACCAAAAAGAATCTTGCTCCTCTGCCTATAATTGAAGCAATAATAAACAAAGGGAAATTTATGCTGAATGCACCTGCGCTAACCGTAAAAACCTTATATGGAAGCGGAGTAAATCCCGCAGTAAATACTATCCAAAAATTAAAATGATTGTAAAGTTCCTGTATTCTAAAAAATATTTCTTGAGTAAATCCCGGAAAATTAGTAAAGAAGAAACCTGCAACCGGGGAAAATTCATAACTTGTTGTCCACCACAAATAATGACCTATTAAGTAACCCAATATTGCTCCGCATATTGAACCGATTGTACAGATAAGTGCAAACCTAAAAGCTTTTTTCCTTGCACCGAGAATAAGTGCAATCAATAGAGCATCAGGAGGAATTGGGAAAAACGATGATTCTGCAAAAGCCAAAACGAATAGAGCAATTGCTCCGTATGGTGTCTCAGCCCAGGATAAAACCCAGTCGTATAATTGACGAATATATTTCATTAATAATTTAATATTAAATTTCTAAAGCAAAAAATATACTGATTTTTTCCGGTATAAAGAATAAATTAAAGTAACACAATTTTAAAAAATGGAAATATAAATGTTTGATCACTTAAAAAACCTTTTACTACCGAAAACTGAAAAAAAACCACAACTATTTGAAAAAGAAGAAAGGTTACAAACAGCTACTTGTGTTTTGTTCATAGAAATAGCCGGAGCTGATGGTAATATTACAAGTGATGAAAAATTATTAATTACAAACATAATTAAAAACAAATTTAATCTTAATAACAAATCAATTAAAGAATTATTACATTACGCAGAGTTGAAAATTGAAGCAAGCTCCGACCTTTATCAATTTACCACACTAATAAATTCTTCATTTTCTAGAGAAGAAAAATTTGACTTAATGATAAATCTTTGGCAGCTTGTTTACAACGACAATAAACTTGATAAATACGAAGACTATCTTATTAAAAAAATTGGAGGACTGCTTAATTTAGACCACAAAGAAATTATTGATGCAAAATTAATTGTTAAAGAAAAAATTAAAAAAGATAATTTATAAATTATGTTTTCAAGAAAACATTATATAAACTGGTTTTCTCTAATTTTTATAGTTGTTTCAATACTTATACTTTCTTTAAATTTCAGATTTTTGAAAAATGGCACATCTGTTTTAATATACAATTTAACCGGTTCAATATTATTAATAATAATTTTATTAATAGTTGATAAATATTTAGACCCGAACAAAATCGATATTTTTAGTATTTCATTTACCTTTGCTTTAAGCTTTTTATCTTATTTATCTTTCTTTCCAATATGCTTCTATTTAATCTTCTTGTTATTCTTTTTTAGAGACAATTTGAAAAATTTAATATCTGTAATTTCTTCTGTTTTAATATTTTATTTTCTTATACAGCTTTACACTTTAGGAAATTACAATGCAGATATTTTTTATTGGAATATACCTCTGGCTTGGATAATAATTTTGTACATATTTACTCTCTACACAGGCTGGATGGTTGCGGATATGCAGGAAGTTTATTTCTCAACCGGAATTATTATTTTCTTTTGGTCACTTATTCTTTGGTTGTCGAATAATCATACTTCCTTAGATTCTTCAACAGCAGCATCATTTATAATTTCAATTCTATTTTTTCTTTCTTCATTCAGAAGATATAAAGTGGCCAAGTTTTTGGGAAAGATTTATAAAAATTTATAATCCCTGCGGGATTGGGTTTTCTTAGCTGGAACTGTTATTATAAACATTTATTCCCTGCCTTCTGCATACAAGCCTAACGGGAATATTTCTTTAACTCATCAAAGAAGCAATGCAAGCTGTATATACAATATCATCAACGCTACACCCGCGGCTTAAATCAAAGAATGGCCTTTTTAGTCCTTGCACAATCGGTCCCACTGCTGTTGCCCCACCTAATCTTTCGGCTATTTTATAGCTAATATTACCTGCATTTAAATCTGGAAAGATAAATACGTTTGCTCTTCCTGCTACATTGCTACCGGGTGCTTTCCTTTTACCAATTGAATCTATTATTGCTGCATCAAATTGAAGTTCACCGTCAATATTTAAATCCGGTCTTTTTTGTTCAACTATTGAAAGAGCGTTCAATACATTATCAATACTTTCGTGCTTTGCACTTCCTTTAGTAGAAAATGAAAGCATTGCAATATTTGGTTCAACACCAATTAATTTTTTATAATTGTCTGCTGTAGCAATAGCAATATCGGCTAATTGGGGCACATCGGGTGCAGGAACAACAGCGCAATCAGCAAAGCTGTAATTAAAATTTGGAAATATCATTAAAAAGAAACTTGAAACAATTGATATTTCAGGTTTCATTCCCACGCACTGAATGCCCGCACGTAAAACATTTCCTGTTGCTGAAATGGAGCCGGCAACACTTCCGTCTGCCATTTCCTCTTTTACCATCATTGCTGCAAAGAAAAGATTTTGTTTGACAGTTTCCCTTGCTTGTTCAATTGTAATTCCCTTTTTCTTTCTTAAATTAAAATAGATGTTTGTAAAATCACTGAGTTTATCGGCAGTATTCGGGTTGATTATTCTAATACCATTTAATTCTAATTTTAAATTCTCAGCGGAGAATCTTATCTTTTCTTCATCACCCAAAGTAATTACCGATACTAAATTTTCTTGTAGTAATTTATCTGCAGCCCTCAAAATTCTTTCGTCTTCAGATTCAGGCAGAACAATAGTTTTTTTCTTATCAAAAGCTTTTGCTTTTATATTTTGTAAAACGCTTAGCTCCATTTTAATCTCCTAATATTCTTATATTTATATATTAAAATTACAAAATTTAAGAGATATTAATAATACAATTCTTTATATATATTTAAGAGATTTTGTGTTATTTATCAGAAGCTTCCGAAAAAGTTGATAGTTTAAAAATTTCTAAATTCTTAGAGACTTCGGAAGTTTATTCCAATTAAGGAATTTATGATATTTATTTCTTATTAAATTAATTTTTGTAAATTTATATCAGCAGCTAAATAAAGGCTGATCATTGATTAATTAGTTAAAAAACAATACATTCATAGTTCTTATTTTCAATGATTGAAAAAAATTTAAATAGAATTAAAGAAAAGATTGCAAATAAATGTTCTGAGATAAACAGAAACCCTGCAGAAATAAAACTAATAGCTGTTTCAAAAAATTTTGGTATACGTCATATTCATAAAGCTTTTGCTCTAGGACAAATTGATTTCGGTGAAAACAGACCACAAGAATTAGATGGTAAAGCTAAATTAATTGATGAAAATATTATTTGGCATTTTATAGGTAATCTGCAGAAGAACAAAGTTAAATATGTTGTTAAATGGGCAGAATTTATTCATTCTGTAAACTCACTTTTATTAGCGGAAGAGATAAATAAACGTGCAGAAAAATTAAACAAAATTCAAAAAGTATTTGTGGAAGTAAATACTTCTGAAGAATCAACAAAACAAGGCTTAACCAATGAAAGAGAAGTTGAGGCTCTTATTTATAAAATAGAAGAAATGAAAAATCTAAAACTTTTGGGATTGATGACTATGGCGCCGTATACAGATGACGAAAATAAAATTAGAAAAAGTTTTAAATTTTTACGTATGTTAAAAGATAAATTTGTTTCAAATGGTGTTCAGTTAAAACATTTATCAATGGGTATGTCTGCTGATTTTGAAATTGCAATTGAAGAAGGAGCTACTATGCTACGAATCGGCTCGGCTATATTCGGACCAAGGGATTATTCAAAAAGCTGGAAAGAATTATGAAAATTTCACCGCTAAATATTAAAAGACAGGAGTTCAGTAAAACAATAAGAGGATATGATACAGTTGAGGTTGAAGCTTTTCTTTCAAAACTTGCAGATGAATTTGAAAACTTGCAGAGAGAAAATGATACGTTAACAAAAGAGCTGGAAAATGCAAAAGAAAAGTTGAGCGAATACAAAAGGATTGAAAAAAATCTTCAGGATACATTACTGAAAGCACAGGAGTCTTCATCTAAATCAATTGAATCAACTAAAAGACAATCTTCTCTTATGGTTAAAGAGGCTGAGGTTAAAGCATCTCAAATTTTGGAAAAAGCAAGGGAAGATGCTAATGAAATTAGAACAGCTGTTATTCATTTAAGGGATGAAAGAGATTTGATTGTATCGAAATTGAAGTCAATAATTCATTCACAGGCTCAACTTGTTGAATTAAAATTAAGCAGTGGAGAAGAAGCCCTTGATGCCGAAAAATTTAGCTTTACAAATAAGAAAAAATTAGATGTTAATGTTGATGATATTGTCAACAAATTATTATAAAAAAATTTTATGAGCAATTTAATTACTAAGATAAACGAAACACTAAAGGTTATTAAACAACATACGGAAGGCGAATATCCTATTGGTATTATTCTTGGAACAGGTCTAGGCGGGCTTGTAAAAGAAATAAATATTGAACACAAAATAGATTATGCAAATCTTCCCCATTTCCCTGTTTCAACTGTCGAATCACATAAGGGCAAACTTATTTTCGGAACACTCGGTAATAAAAACGTTGTTGCTATGCAGGGTCGTTTTCATTACTACGAAGGTTACTCAATGCAGCAAATTACTTTTCCGGTAAGAGTAATGAAATTTTTAGGTGTAAAAACTTTACTTGTTTCCAACGCTTGTGGGGGAATGAATCCAGCGTTCCAAAGAGGTGATGTAATGCTGATGATTGATCATATTAATTTATTGGGTGATAATCCTCTTATTGGAAAAAATGAAGATGAACTCGGTCCAAGATTTCCAGATATGAGCGAACCGTACAGTAATAATCTAATTTCTCTAGCTGAAAAAGTGGCTTCTGAAAACAATATCAAAATTCAAAAAGGTGTTTATGTTGCTGTACCAGGGCCTAATTTAGAAACGAAAGCCGAATACAAATTTTTGCGTACAATCGGGGCAGATGTTGTGGGAATGTCAACCATTCCTGAAAATATTGTTGCTAACCACATGGGAATGAAAGTATTGGGTATAAGCATTATAACAGATGAATGTTTCCCTGAAACATTACAACCCGTTAATGTTGAGACAATAATAGCAACCGCCCAAAAAGCAGAACCAAAAATGACATTAATAATGAGTGAAGTAATAAAAAAATTATGATGAATTTAAAAGTTCCTATATATCACTTTTTCATTCCTGTACTTTTAGCACTTATGATGTTTGGTTCGAATTTTTTAAATACTAACATTTTTGACTTTGGCAACAATGCTTTTGCAGTCTGGTTTATTTTGCTTGTTCTTTGTTTCGCTTGCGGATGGTACATTGACAGAACATTGAAATGGAATTTTGGAGGAAAAGTAATTTTTGCAACGATTGTTGCTGCTACATTTATTAGTCTAATTGTTGTAGTTACATTCAGAGAATATTTCTTCGGAAACCAGCTGCTTGTTGAAAATTTAATATTGTATACCTTAAGAAATATTACTCTCGGAGCAATATCATTTTTTGGTCTTGCCGTTGCAGAAATATTAATGCTTGAAAAAAAATATGCGGTTCTTTCTGAAAAAGTTTATTTGTTTGAAAATGTTTTGCACGATGCAAACAAAGAAGCTGATCTAAAAATGAAAGAAGCTGAATTAAATGCTGAAAAAATATTAAACAATGCTGAATTAGAAGCAAAAGAAGTTTTGATGAAAAAAGAAAGAATACAAAAAGAGTTGAAAGACTTTATTCAAATTGAAAAAGAATTAATAAGAAAATACGAAAATTTATAAGCCTCAACACTGGATAAACCAAAAACAGAGTACTAAAAAATGTTTAAGCAGAATTTAGAAAAAATAAATTATCCTAAAATAGAAGAAAGAATATTAGAATTTTGGAAGAAAAACAAAATTTTTGAAAAGAGCGTTACAACAAGAGATGAAGGTCAATCATTTACTTTTTACGAAGGACCTCCAACCGCAAATGGTAAGCCCGGTATTCACCATGTAATTTCAAGAACATTAAAAGATCTTGTATGCCGATACAAAACTATGCAAGGTTATAAAGTAAACAGAAAAGCAGGCTGGGATACTCACGGTCTTCCGGTTGAAATAGAAGTTGAAAAATCTCTCGGCATAAAACACAAAAGTGAGATTGTAGAATTTGGAATAGAAAAATATAACAAAGCATGCAGGGATTCTGTTTTTACTTATAAAGATTTGTGGGAAAAAATGACCACACGTATGGGTTACTGGATTGATCTGGATGACGCCTACGTAACTTTTACTAATAATTATATTGAATCAGTTTGGTGGGCATTAAAAACTCTTTTTGATAAAGGATTAATTTATAAAGACTATAAAATTGTTCCCCAAGACCCTCATTCAGAAACAGTCTTATCTTCACATGAATTAGCTTTGGGTTACAGAGATACAAAAGACCCGTCAGTTTATGTCTTCTTCAAAATTAAAAATTCTGAGGCAAATTTCCTTGTGTGGACAACAACACCCTGGACACTTATTTCTAACGTAGCTTTAGCCGTGGGTGAAGATATTGATTATGTAAAAATTAAAACCGAAGGTAAAAAAATAATACTTGCCAAAGAAAGACTAAATGTTATTAAAGAAGATTATGAAATAATAGAAGAATTTAAAGGCCGTCAATTAATTGGAACTGAATACGAACAGCTGTTTAATTATGTAAGTCTTGACAAAAAAGCTTTTTATGTTGTAAATGGAAATTTTGTCAGTACCGAAGATGGTTCCGGTATTGTGCATATTGCTCCTGCTTTTGGTGTTGATGATTATGAACTTTCTAAAGAATATGGTTTACCAATGCTTCAACCGGTAACAAGAGGCGGTTTATTTACAGATGAAGTTACCGACTTTGCCGGGCAGTTTGTTAAAGACGCTGACAAAGATATAATAATTAAGTTAAAAGAAGAAGACAAACTATACAGGAAAGAAACTATCACTCATTCTTACCCGTTCAGTTGGAGAAATGAGAATGTACCTATTATTTATTATGCTCGAGAGTCATGGTTTATCAGAACAACTCAGATTGCAGAAAGAATGGTTGAACTAAATAAAACTATTAACTGGCATCCGCCTGAAGTTGGTGAAGGTAGGTTTGGAAACTGGCTTGAAGAAAACAAAGATTGGGCTTTATCGAGAGACAGATTTTGGGCTACACCTCTACCTATTTGGGTTAGTGATGACGGAGATATGTTTGCTGTTGGAAGTATTGAAGAATTAAAAAAAGGATTTATAGAAGAGGACGGAAAAAGAATCAGTGTAAGTGAAATTGAAGAAATTGATTTGCACAAACCCTTTGTTGATAAAATTCTTTTTGAGAGGAACGGAAAAAAGTATATAAGAACTCACGAAGTAATTGATGTTTGGTTTGATTCAGGATCAATGCCTTTTGCACAATATCATTACCCATTTGAGAATAAGGAATTATTTGAAAAGCATTCTTTCCCTTCTGACTATATTTGCGAAGGAGTTGACCAAACACGTGGTTGGTTTTATACTTTACACGCTATATCTACAATGTTATTCGATAGTATTTCTTATAAAAACATAATTGTTAATGAATTAATCCTTGACAAAAACGGACTAAAAATGTCAAAGTCAAAAGGCAACACTGTTGATCCTTTTATGCTTTTTGACAAATACGGGGCTGATTCTACAAGATGGTATTTAACAACCGCAAGTCCTCCGTGGAGAACAACGTTATTTGATGAAGACGGATTAAAAGAAGTACAAAGAAAATTCTTCGGTACTTTGTTAAACACATATTCATTCTTTACGCTTTATGCCAATATAGATAAATTCAATTATAGAAAAGATGATATTGTCTACGAAAAAAGACCTGAGATTGACAGATGGATACTGGCAAAACTGGGCTCCCTGAATGTTGATTACACTTATCATATGGATAATTACAACTTAACCAAGGCTGCCAGGTTAATATCAGAGTTTACAATTGACCAGCTTTCTAATTGGTATATTCGTAGATGCAGAAGAAGATTTTGGAAATCGGAAATGAATGAAAACAAATTGTCTGCTTATCAAACATTGTACGAATGCTTGATAACAATTTCAAAACTTGCGGCTCCTTTTATTCCATTTATTACAGAAGAGATTTATCAAAATCTAAATTCAGTTACTCAAAAAGAAAAATATGAATCAATTCATTTGGCACTGACTCCAAAGCCGGTTTACAGAAATATTGAATTAGAAGAAAAAATGGAGATTGCCCAAAAAGTTGTGTACCTTACACGTTCAATGCGGGCAAAAGCAAATTTAAAAGTACGCCAACCTCTTGAAAAAATTATGGTTGTTGTAGATAAATCAAAACAAGACGCTATTAAGCAAATGCAGAACGTAATTTTAGACGAAGTAAATATAAAAGAGCTGGTTCTTTTAGACGATGATTCTGGAATTGTTAATAAAACTGCTAAACCAAATTTTAAATCTATCGGACCTAAATTCGGTAAGGATGTAAAAAGTGTTGCTGAATCAATTAGAAATTTTAGTACGGAAAACATTGAAACTTTGGAAGCAAATGATAATATTGAAGTAAACATTGATGGCAAGTTGTTAAATATTACTTTAGAAGACGTAGAAATTTTAGGCAGTGAAATTGAAGGCTGGGTTGTTGAAAGCACCGAAGGTGTTACGGTTGCTATTGATTCGGAACTTTCGGATGAGTTAATTGCTGAAGGACTTGCAAGAGAATTTGTAAATAGAATTCAGAATATGAGAAAAGATTCCGGATTTGATGTAACTGATAGAATAAAAATCAAATACTCCGGCAATTCAGAATTAACTAATGCTGTTAATATGTTTAATAAATATGTATCAAACGAAACTTTGGCTGACGAAATAAATGATGTTGAGAATCTTAACGGCGCAGCCCAAACTGATTGGAAAATAAATAATATTGAATGTTCAATCAGTATAGAAAAAGCAAATCCTTAATTTGAGGAGAAATTAAAATGGCTAAAAAGAAAACTGAGAAAAAGACTGCTGCTAAAACCAAAAGTAAAACGGTTAAAGCAAAAGACAAAAAAAATAAATTAAAAAAAACAACTATTAAATCAACATCTAAGAAAAAAAGCGGAAAGAAAATTACTACTATGACAAAGAAAAAAACAGCTAAAAAATCTACTGCAAAAAAGAAGGCACCTATAAAAGTTAAAGCAGCAACTAAAAAAATCACCAAAACTAAAACAACTGCTAAAAAAGATGTAACAAAAAAGACTGCTGCTAAAAAAATTACAGCAAAAAAACCAAGAAAAACTTCAGCAAAAAAACAAGATGTTCTTGTTGATGATTTTGACGCAAAGGCTGCAGCAAGAACTGAGGCATTAAAAAAAATAAAAGGTTACGGCAAAAAAGATTTAGAACATTTCAGAAAAATTATTATTAGTAAAAGAGATGAAATAATTAAACAGCTGCAAAACTTAAAAGAACAAATGATGGATACTTCTACCGGCGAGTATATAAATGAAAACTCCCCATATTCATTACATATGGCAGAGCAGGGTATAGATGCAATGGAAAGAGAAAAAACATTTCTGTACGCTCAAAGAGAAACTAAATTTTTAGGATATCTTGAAGCTGCTTTAAAAAGAATTGATGCTGGAACATACGGAATTTGTATTGAATGTATAGAAGAGCCTAAACATTTATGTGACTCTTGCCCGTTAGTTCCAAAAGCACGTCTTGAAGCGGTACCCCACAGTCAAGTTTGTGTACCAATAAAACAAAAACAAGAAAAGAAGTAATAAAAAATTATTTAATAACTTCTATTACTTTAAATTTATTAAATACTGAATCCTAAATTCATAAGATTCATCTTATTTATAATAATATCTTTTAACATAAAAACATCCATCAATGTTAAATATTTTATCTAATGTATTTTTAAATAGTGTCAGTATCTCTTTTTTAGTGTTACTAATGATGATACTTGTTGATGTCATTAATGTACGTTCTAAAGGTAAACTACATGCTATTGTTAAAGATTCCCATAAATGGAAACAATATATTATAGGATCTTTTTTAGGAACAGTTCCCGGATGTCTTGGTTCTTATTCCGGTGTAAGTTTATATATGCACGGAATTATAAGCTACGGAACAATTGCCGGATTAATGATTGCAACTTCCGGAGATGAATCTTTTGTGATGCTTGCAATGTTTCCTAAAATTGCTATCCTGCTTTTCGTAATTCTTTTTATTATTGGATTATTGGCAGGAAGAATTATAGACTACGTTGTATTAAAATTTAATATACCGTATTGTAATAACTGCGAAACCATGCAGTTTCATAAAGACGAAAGAAGTTATAAGCACTATTTTAAAGAACATGTGTGGCATCATATTGTAAAAAAACATCTTTAGAAAATTTTTTTATGGACTTTCGGGGCATTGATATTTATAGAAATCGGTACTAGTTATTTAAATTTAGAATCATTTACTACGCAGTATGTTTGGCTGGTTTTAATATTAAGTGTTCTTATCGGGATAATTCCTGATTCCGGTCCCCATTTAATTTTTGTAACAATGTTTGCAAATGGTTTAATCCCTTTTTCAATATTATTAACAAGTTCTATTGTCCAGTACGGGCACGGTATGTTACCGATGCTTTCCTTCTCGGTAAAAGATTCTATCAGTATAAAAATATTCAATGCACTTATTGGCTTAATTTTAGGTTCAGTATTATTGCTTCTTGGACTATAATTTAATCCCTTTTTCCAAATTTAAAATAAGTATAAATTTTTTACATCTTTTTTGTAGGTTTATATAATAAATTCAAAATAATTAGGATTGTTGTGAGAGTATTATTCGTTTCGTTTCTTGTAGTTTTAATTGATCAGGTTACAAAATTAACCGTAAAGGGTTTTTCAATTCCCTTTACTAATTTACACCATACAGGTATGTACGAAGGTGAAAGTATTAGAATTATTGGGAACTTTTTTAGAATTACATTTATTGAAAATCCAGGGATGGCGTTTGGTTTAAATCCCGGAATCAATTTTAAGCTTTGGATTTCCATTTTTTCAATTTTAGCAAGCATCGGTATTATCATTTATTTATTTCTGATGAAAAAGGAACGCTTTACTCTACGTCTTTCTCTTGCACTTATTTTAGGCGGCGCAATAGGAAATTTAATTGACCGGCTTTTCTACGGTATTTTTTACGGTTACGCTCCATTGTTTTATGGAAGAGTAGTTGATTTTTTGGATGTGGATTTTTTTCATTTTACTTTATTTGGGAGAACATTTAACCGCTGGCCTATTTTTAATATTGCAGATGCTGCTGTAACTATAGGTGTATTAATACTTCTAATTTTTCACACACGCACACAAGAAAAGAAACAAAAAATAATTGTTGAAGAAAATACTGCTGCAATTCCTGTTGAGAAAGACACAAACAACTCAATTAATATAAAATGATATTCTGTAATGTCTAAGGTTATATCGGAAAAAAGATATGAATTTATAATTCCCGAAGGAAAACGAAAAGAGAGATTAGACATTTTTTTAACTTCCTCTGTAGAAAATACAACAAGGTCAAAAGTTCAAAAATTAATTAGCTCAAAAAATGTAACTGTTAACGGCAAATTTGTAAAAGCAAGTTATCTTGTTCAGCCAAAGGATGTAATAATTGCTGTCCATCCTATTTCTCCCAGACCTGAAAAAGCAGAACCCGAAGATATTCCACTTGATATTGTTTATGAAGACAATTATTTATTAATAATTAATAAACCTGCCGGAATGGTTGCACATCCTGCTTATGCAAATTATACCGGCACACTTGTAAACGCTCTTCTTCATCACTCTGACAAATTAAGTAAAGTGAATGAAGAATTTCGTCCGGGAATTGTACACAGAATCGACAAAGAAACCAGCGGTCTTTTAGTTGTTGCTAAAGATGATTGGACACACGCCAAATTAGCAGAACAATTTTCAAAACACACAATCGAAAGAGAATATTGGGCTGTTGCCTGGGGACAGTTTAAAGAAAGCAAAGGTAAAATAAACTTTAATATTTCAAGAAGTAAAAAAGACAGAAAAAAATTTACACACAGTCAAACAGAGGGGAAAACCGCTACAACTTTTTACGAAGTAATTGATGAATTTGAATTTACATCACTTGTAAAATTAAATTTGAAGACAGGTAGAACTCACCAGATTCGAGTACACTTGGCTTCTATTAACCATCCTATTTTCGGTGACCCAACTTACGGCGGCAGAGAATTAATTTACGGCTCTTCTCTTCCTAAAATAAGAAACCGGTTAAATAATTTATTAAAAATTATGCTCCGCCAGGCTTTGCACGCTAAAACACTCGGGTTTATTCATCCCAAAAAAAATCTATTTGTTAAGTTTGATTCTGAGCTACCGGATGATATGAAACTGCTAATATCTAAATTATAATGTGATTTTCTAAATAGCTTTATAAAAATATTTTGGTTATTTGAATATTCTATCCTGCTGTTTTTATAAATATCAACTACCTTTTTACAACAGACTAATTTATCTTTGGCAATGAAATTTTAAAAATCTTAAAAGACATTATGATTCTAATTTACAACACACTTACAAATAAGAAAGAAGAATTTAAGCCCATAAATCCGCCTAACGTAAAGATATATGTTTGCGGACCGACTGTTTACGACTTTTTCCACATCGGTAATTCCCGCTCTTTTATTATGGCTGATATTATCAGACGTTACCTGGAATATAGAGGATACAAAGTAAAATATGTTATGAACATTACTGACGTAGATGACAAAATAATTCGTAAATCAATAGAAGGGAAAAAACCTTTTAAAGAAGTTGGCGAAGATTATGCCAATTATTTCTTAGAAGATATTGCAAAGTTAAAAATTAAAAAAGCTGATGTTTATCCGCGACCGACAGGACATATGGATAATATAATAAATCTGATTAAAGAATTAGAAGAAAAAGGTTTCGCATATAATATTAACGGAAATGTTTTTTATGATGTTTCAAAATTTAAAGATTACGGAAAACTCAGTGGAAAAAACATAGAAGATTTAGAATCCGGTGCAAGAATTGAAATAAACGAAGAAAAGAAAAATCCTCTCGATTTTTCACTTTGGAAAAAAACAAAAGAGGGCGAACCGTATTGGGAAAGTCCGTGGGGAAATGGTAGACCCGGTTGGCACATTGAATGCTCTGCTATGAGCTGTGCACATTTGGGAAATCATTTTGATATACACGCCGGAGGTAATGACCTTATTTTTCCCCACCATGAAAATGAAATTGCACAAAGCGAAGCCGCAAACGGCGAACACTTTGTAAATTACTGGATACATTTCGGTTTTTTAAATTTTGACAATCAAAAAATGTCAAAGTCTCTCGGTAACTTTTTTACAGCAAGGGATATTTTAAAAAGTTATTCTGCAGAAGCAATCAGGTTGTTTTTTTCACAGGCACATTACTCGGGTCCACTTAACTTTAACGAAGAACTTCTTGCCGGTGCACAAAAAGGATTGGAAAAATTAACCAATTTACAGAGGAAAATAGAAAATGAATTGGAAGATAAAACCGGTGATGGTGTAATTCCCGAATTAGATTTCGAAAAATTTAAAACTTATTTTTCTGATGCTATGGACGATAATTTTAATACACCAAAAGCTGTAGCAGTTATTTTTGATTTTATTAAAGAAGTAAATAAAATCATAAGTGAAAACCCAAAAATTAATAGCAATTTTTATTCCTCGGTAAAAGAGTTTTTAAAAGAAACTGCTGAAGGAGTTTTGGGAATAATGGATTTTACACAAAAAGAAGAGAGCGATATGGCAGCTAAAGAAAAAGAGTTAATAGAATTATTAATTAAACTAAGGCAGGATGCTAAAACGGAAAAAAATTATGTGTTTGCCGATAAAATAAGAGATGAGTTAAAAAATATAGGCGTGGAACTGGAAGATTCCAAGGATAAAACCATTTATAAGATCGTAAAATAATAGAATAAAAAATATATCGATTCATTATAAACCCTCACCTTGTTTAAGCTTCTTCCAAAAAAAGTAGTAGTTGCTGCATTTACTTATTTTTATTATTCTTTAGTATTATTTTAAATATAAATGTCTATTCATTATGAGTAAGAACAATCCAAAAAATATTATCAATTCCTTAAGTTCACTATACAGGTACAGCTTTGAAAGCTCCCCCACACCAACCTGGATTGAAGACTTTACAGAACTTTACGATTTCATTCAAAAATTGAAGAAAAGAGGAATTAAAAATTTCAGAAAATATCTGGATAAAAGACCCGGTGTTGTTTCTGATTGTGCAAAGATGATTGTAGTGATTGATGTTAACGAAGCAGCTGTAAGATTGCATAAAGCTAAAGATAAAATTGAACTGCTAAATTTTATTGATGAAACCTTTACAGAAAAATCATATGAAACATTTAAGGATGAACTTATAGCTGTTTATCATAATAAAACTTTTTACGAGTCAGAAGGTGAGGTAAAAACTTTAGATGGTGAAGTGTTAGATGTTATTTCAAGATATACACTTAAACTTGAGAAAAACAAGATACATACAAACGCCACAGCAATAGTTACCATTTTGGATATAACAAAACAAAAACATTATCAAAATATTATCAATGCCAGTTCGGCCGTTACATTTTCATGGGTTACCAAACCAACAATTCACGAAATTTTTGTGTCTGAAAATGTTAAAAACGTATTTGGTTACACCGTTGATGAATTTCTTTCCGGAAAAATAAGATATTTAGATATTATTCACCCCGATGATATGGACAGAGTTAGAAACGAAGCTAAGTATTATCGCTTTAATAAAAAAATAGCAAATTTTACACATAAACTTTACAGGGTAATAACCAAGGATAAAAAAATAAAATGGGTTGAAGACAGAACATCAAAACATACATCCGAATCAAACGGTGAAGTATCCTTTAAAGGGGTTATTATTGATATTACAGACAGATATTTGGCTAATGAAAGAGCAAAAACAGCCGAGCACATAATTCAAACAAGTCCGGTTGTTGCATTCGTTTGGAAAAACGAAAAAGAGTGGCCGGTTGAGTTTGTATCAGGGCAAGTAAAAGAATTATTTGGTTATACTGCAGAAGAATTCTTAACCGGTAAAGCTCCTTGCTATGATGACATAATTCATCCCGAAGATACAAAATTGGCTCAGAAAGAGGCCTTAGAATACTCAAAGGATAAATCAGTAAATTATTTCAAACCGACACCCTACAGAATAATAACAAAGTCAGGTAAAATTAAATATGTTGAGGACAGAACTACAATTAGAAGAACCGAAGACGGACACATACTTTCTTTTGAAGGAATTATTATTGATATAACCGACAGGGTGGAGGCAAATAAAAAAGCCAAGGTTGCCGAAGAAATAATTAATTCCGGTCAGGTTGTTGCTTTTGAATGGGTAAAGGGATGGAAAGTACGTTATGTTTCAAAAAACGTCAAAAATTTGTTCGGTTACTACGCAGAAGAATTTGTTAAAGACAACTTTTCTACTTATGATAAATTTGTCTATCCTGAAGATTTAAGCAAAGTTAAAATGGAGGTAAGAAAATATTCAAAAGATAAATCTATTAATTACTTTGAACATACGCCATACAGAATAATAACAAAGTCGGGTGAAATTAAATATATTGAGGATAGAACGTTTATCAATCGAAATAAAAAAGGGGAAATATTAAGTTATCACGGGCTTGTATTAGATATTACTCCGAGATTTATAGCCCAACAAAAATTAAGAGAGGAAGAAGACAAGTTTAGAAATCTCGTAGAAAAATCATTGGTTGGTGTTTATATAATACAAGAAGGAAAATTTCCATATGTCAATCCTAAATTGGCTGAGATCTTCGGATATAAACAAAACGAAATAATTAATAAGTTAAAAGTAAGTGATCTTGTTGCGCCGCCGGACAGGCAAATAGTATCGGAAAATATTCGTATAAGAATTGAAGACAAAACCAAAGCATTGAACTATTCATTCAGAGGTTATAAAAAAAATAAAACAATTATTCAAGTGGAAGTATACGGTGCTCGAACAATATATAACAATAAACCAGCCGTAATAGGAACATTAATTGATGTTACAGAAAAAAAACTTGCAGAATTTGCTCTTAAAGAAAGTGAAGAAAAATTCCGAACACTAACAGAATATGCAAACAGCGGTATTTTCATTTTACAGGGTGAAAAATTTGTTTATGTAAACAAAGCTTTCACTAAAATAACCGGTTACAAACTTAAAGATTTAAGAAAACAAATTTCCTGGAATTTTGTCCATCCTGATTATAGAGAAATAGTAAGGAAACGTGCACTATCAAGGCAGGCAGGAAAAAAAGAAATTAACAATTATGAATTTAAATTAATTTCAAAAAAGGGAAACGTAATTTGGATAGACTTTTCTGCTACGGTTATAAATTTTCTTGGTAAGCCGGCTGTTTTGGGGACAGGTCATGATATTACCGGAAAGAAACAAGTTGAAATATCATTAAAAGAAAACAAAGAAAAATTAAGTAAAAGCTTAGATAGACTTGAAAAAGCACAGCAAATAGCATTAATGGGATTTTTAGATTGGAATTTAAAGACTAATAAAATTTATTGGTCGAATGAAATATGTAGAATATTTGGGGCAAAACCAGGAGAACATATACAAACAATTGAAAGTACTGTAAGTCTTGTACATCCCGATGACAGAGAATATGTACAAAATAATCTAGAAATGGCTGCCCAGGGAAAGAAAGGATATAACATTGACCACAGAATGATAACAAAGGATCAAAGAGTTGTTTGGGTGCACGCACAAGGTGAATTGATCAGGGATAAGAGAGGAAATCCTACTTTCCTATTAGGTACGGCAATAGATATAACTAAGAGAAAATTAGCGGAACAAAAATTTAAAGAACAATCTCAAAAAAACGAAAAAATATTGGCTACAACTTTAGACGGTTTTATTCTTGCAGACACAAACGCTAATATTGTTGACGTAAATGATGCATATTGCAAAATTGTAAATTATACAAAAACAGAATTGATCGGGAAAAATATAAGACAGATAGAGGGTTTTCTATCACCAGACGAAACTACAAAAAGAATTAAAAGATTTATGGAAAAAGGCAGCGACAGATTTGAAACAGTTCATATAGACAAGAACGGAAATCCGATAGATTTAGACGTCAGTATTTCATTAATGGATTTTGAGGGTGAAACATATGTGGCGGCTTTTGTGCGTGATATACACGAGAGAAAAAAATACGAAAGAGAATTAGTTGAAAAACAGAATCAGCTTAGAGAGCTGGCTTCTCATCTGCAGTCTGTAAGAGAGGAAGAAAGAAAACTGCTGGCAAGAGAA
>Ga0114931_10004365_pt1 | contig 17647 bp, 16 predicted proteins | sample 2SBtaG_FD_89579 | JGI IMG/M metagenome (GOLD analysis project Ga0114931, IMG submission 89579) | Deep subsurface microbial communities from Kolumbo volcano to uncover new lineages of life (NeLLi) - 2SBTROV14_V59a metaG | ecosystem: Environmental > Aquatic > Marine > Volcanic | place: Kolumbo...
CGAAGAGCCGTTGCAGGTAATGGAAAGCGCCGATGCTATCCGTGCCGCGGCGCACCAGCAGGGATTCAGTGAACGGGAAGTCATGGACGTGGAAACCGGTTTCGACTGGAACATGCTGCTGGATGCCGGCAACAGCCTGTCGCTGTTTGCCGAACAACGTATCCTGGAGTTGCGCATACCTACCGGCAAACCGGGCAAGCAGGGCGGCCAGGCGCTGGTTGATTATGCCGAGCGCCCGGCGGAAGATGCGGTGCTGATTATCACCAGCGGCAAGCTGGAAGGCGCGACCAAAAACAGCAAGTGGTTCAAGGCGCTGGACAGCGCCGGTGCAATCATCCAGTGCTGGCCAGTGAAACCGGCGGAACTGCCGGGCTGGATTCAGCAGCGCCTGCGTTCCCGCGGTATCAGCGCGGATGACGAAGGTGTGCGCCTGCTGGCGGAACGGGTGGAAGGCAATCTGCTGGCAGCGGCACAGGAAGTGGAAAAGCTGTTGCTGCTGTACGGCGAAGGCCGGCTGAATGCGGAGCAGATTGCCGGCGCGGTATCCGACAGCGCCCGCTACAACATTTACGATCTGGTGGATACGGCGGTGGCCGGCGACCTGGCCCGCAGCCTGCGCATGCTCAATGGCTTGCGCCACGAAGGCACAGAACCGACCCTGGTGCTGTGGGCCCTGAGCCGTGAAATTCGCCAGCTCACCGATATGGCCAGCAGTGGCCAGCCGGTGGAAGCTGCCATGGCGACCGCACGCATCTGGGATAATCGCAAGCCCCTGGTGCGCAAGGCGCTGCAACGCCGCTCTTCCCGTGGCTGGCAGGCGCTGCTGAAACGCTGCGGCAAAGTCGACCGCACCATCAAGGGTGTAGAAACCGGGCGGCCCTGGGATGAGTTGTTTACTCTCACCCGCCAACTCGCAACTATAAAGGTTTAAGAATGAAAAAATATCATGTGTATGGCATAGGCAATGCGTTAGTGGATATGGAATTCGAAGTGGACGATGCTTTTTTTGAAACTTACGGCATCGACAAGGGGCTGATGACCCTGGTGGACGAACAGCGGCAGCACGAACTCATGAATCACCTGGATGCCTTCGAGGGCCGCAAAGCCTGCGGCGGTTCGGCTGCCAACACCATCATGGCGGTGAGCTCTTTCGGCGGTCGTGGCTTTTATTCCTGTAAGGTGTCTGCGGATGAGCTGGGTGATTTCTATATTGATGACCTCAAGGCCGCCGGCGTGGATACCCAGCTGGGGAGTCAACGTGAGGAAGGCATCACCGGCAAATGCCTGGTGATGGTTACCCCGGATGCCGAACGCACCATGAATACCTTTCTCGGGATTACCGAAACTTTCTCTCGTACCGAACTGGATGTGAACGCCCTGAAAGAATCCGAATACCTGTATATGGAAGGTTACCTGGTGACTTCACCCAGTGGTCGGACAGCGGCCATCGAAGCGCGGGAGATCGCCCAGCAGTCAGGCGTGAAGACCGCGCTGACTTTTTCCGACCCCGCCATGGTAGAGTTTTTCCGCGACGGCCTGGGGGAAATGCTGGGCAGTGGTGTCAACCTGCTGTTCTGCAATGAAATGGAAGCCAAAAACTGGGCCGGTACCGATGACCTGGCGGAAGCGGTACGTAGCCTGAAAACGGTGGCAGACGAATTTGCCATCACCCTGGGTTCCAAAGGTGCGCTGGTGTATGACGGCCAGCATGAAATCGAAATTTCACCCCATCCCATCAAGGCACTGGATTCTAACGGCGCCGGGGATATGTTTGCCGGTGCTTTCCTGTACGGTATTACCCATGGACATTCCCACTATGAAGCGGGCAATATCGCCAGCCTGGCTGCGGCCAGGGTCGTTAGCCAGTTTGGTCCCAGGCTGGCACGGGATGAACATCGCGAGATTCTTGAACTGGTATTGAGTTAAACCTGAATCCGTGACTTCAATGCGGGTAACAGAGTGCAAGATATTGGTTTCACAGTGGATTTTAAAAAATTTTAGCTTCACCCTCAGGTTAAGCGGGTATTTTTTAAACCGCAGTGTAATCAAGAGCTTGTGCTCAGTGCCGTAGTGAAGTCACGGATTCAGGACTGAGTTAAAAGTCATGCAAATGAAAACGCGTTTTGGTGTTGCTGGTCTGATAGCCCTGAGTCTGTATCTGCCTGCCAGCCGGGCGGCGGATACACACGGGCGCTACTGGATTTACGGTGTCGGCCGGCAGATTTGTAGTACATACATGGAAGCCCGGAAAAACGGGGGGATTGCCGAAATTTCCTACAAAAACTGGGTGGGTGGCTATCTCACCGCCATCAACCAGGTGCAGGATGATACCTACAATATTGTGGGTGAATCGGATTTTCAGGGGGCCATGGTGTGGCTGGACAGTTACTGTAAAAAACATCCCAATAACACCATAACCATGGCAATCGCGAATATGACCGCGGTGTTGTATCCCAGGCGCAGGCGTGCACCCTGAATCAGGATTCAGTCCTATCAAGCAGGTTAAATTCTGTTTGTCTGTCCTTATTATTCATAATTGATCTATATTCATTGTTTATAGGGAAGCTCTGATTAAAATTCATCCGTGAATCATTCGCCTGGAGCGAATGATCGCGTCAGCCCCGAAGGGGTGAGCCTCATGGATGAGACGAACAATGATCAGAGCACGAAAAAGGTAAAAATGCGATTTTACCTTTTTCTTCATATTCAATGGCTGTTAAGCCATTGAATATGGCAGCACATCCTTGTGCTGCGTAAACTCTGAATTAATCAGAGTTTCCATAGGCTTTACTTGACAATGCCCTCGAAAAAAGTAGAGCATCTGTCAATAACACACACAAGATAATGATTATGGAACAACGACGCTCACCACGCAGACCTGCATCATTCAAAATCGAGCTGGCCTATCCAACCGGTGAAACTCTCACCGTGGTTTCGCGGGATATCAGTGATAATGGTATTTTTCTTCTACTAGAGGAATCTTCTCAGCCCATTATTGGTGAAATTGTTTCCCTTAAACTTGTCGACGAGTCTGTCAATGAAGCGCCCTTGCCCAGTAATGAAGCGGCAGTGGTACGCCTGGAACCGGAAGGTATCGGTCTGTCTTTTATTGTGATGGACTTTGTGGATGATCTATGAAAATGAATTTCCGCAAGATAATAAATTCTTCAATGCAGGCAATCATCGAAGCGGAGTAGTGGAATACAGACAGTAGAGGATTCACTAGTTTATGAGTGATAACGAAGAGAACCAATCGGAAAACCAGACCGCAGAGTCGGAGCAACCCTCCGAAACCCGGCGCGCCCACACCTATTCGAATCTGGTATCCAGCATGCTGGATAAGCTGGAATATTTTTTTTCCGATCGTTGCGTTGATCTTTTCAAGAGTGCGGATGACTTCCTGTTCGAGCATGCCGACAAAGCGGCCAATATTGCCGAACAGAATGAAACCTTCGAGTTCATGAATGCCCTGCGGGCCGAAAAAAATGGTATCGAACAGCGCTGTATCGGCGAAATCAGTAAACTGCTGAAACCCGTTTCGGTATTCAAGGAACTGCCCAGCCGCAAGCGCCATTCCGATAGTGACCAGCTTGGCCTGATTGACCAGGGTGAGATGGATGAAATGGTGGCCCTGACGACGATCAGCAGTAAGGCAGCGCAGGACTTCCGTGAGGAGTTTTCCCACCTGGAAGCACGTCTGGAACATCTTGCCCTGCAGGATGATTCCGCATTTCATGCTGCTGCCATCGAACCCAGGCATATCTGCGATGCCATGCAGGAATCCCTGGTGATGACCGATTTCACCACATCCAACAAGCTGATTCTGTACAAGCTGTTTGGCGCTCATGTTATTTACAAACTCAAGTCCCTTTATGACGAGCTCAACCAGCTCATGATTGATGCCGGGATTCTGCCGCAGATCGAGCTTTCCGGCAAAATCAAAAAATCAGAAGATCATAGTCATCACTTCGACGATTTTGACGAAGAAGAACTGCAGGATGAGCAGGCGCCGCCACCGGGTGGCGGTTACCGTGGTGGTCGCGGTGGCGGATCAATGGGCGCTGGCGCTCCGGGCCGAAGTGGTCATGGTGCTGCTGGTCAGGGAGGTTATGGTGGTGCTGGAAGTGGCGGTGCTTCTGATTCTGCCGCGGGTGGCGTCATGCCAGCCGGTCAGGGTGGCGGTGGTCATGCAGGCGCAGGTGCTGGCGTCGGTGGTTCAGCGGCTCCAGGTGGTGCATCCGGTGACCAGGGCGGCAGTTATGGTGGTGGTGCCATGCCAGCCGGTCAGGGTGGCGGTGGTTATGCAGGCGCAGGTGCTGGCATCGGTGGTTCAGCGGCTCCAGGTGGTGCATCCGGTGGCCAGGGTGGTGGTTATGGTGGTGCTGGTGGTATTGCCGCTGTCCCGGAAGGTATGGCTGGCACGGGTGGTGTAGCCGGCGGTGGTGGCCTGGGCCAAAGTCAGTGCTAGGCTGGCGGTGTTGCCTCAGCCGGATCGGCTTCTGGCGAAACAACCGATACAGGTGTCGGTGGCACAGGTAGCTATGTGGCCGGCATGCCGGTGAACGAAGTGCGTGATTCGATTCGTAATTTTGTCGGCGGTGTTCCCGGTGAGGCTGATGGTGAAGCCGGCGGCGGTGGTGGCGGTGGTGGTGTTTATTACACCAATTCGGAAGTGGTTACCGCCCTGTCTGAACTGCAGAACCAGGCTCCGGTTAGTCCGGGCACGCGACTGGAATTCAATGCCGGTGCCATCAAGAAAGCCGTGCTCTCCAAAATCGGTGAGAAAGAAGGCGGTGCCGTCACCAAGGCGGTAAACCAGGTTTCTGAAAAAACCATCGATTTTATCAAGCTGATATTCGACGCGATTATCGACGAGAAAAGTATTACCGATGCCATCAAGGCACTGCTGCTGAGTTTACAGATTCCGGTGATCAAGGCGGCTATGCTGGACCCGGAATTTTTTGTTGATGACATGCATCCTGCGCGTCAGTTACTGGACAAGATTGCCGAGGCTGGTGTCGGTGTCAGTGAGCACACCGATCCGGTGTATATCGACATTCAGAAAATCGTCACCAAACTGCTGAAAGATTATTCCGAAGACGTGGTGGCTTTCAAGGTCGCGCTGGATGAATTAAAAGAACTGACAGAACGCATTTACCAGGAAGCCCGTGAGAAAGAACAGGTTTCTCAGAAAGAAGTGAAACACACTCATGCGCGCAATGTGGTGCTGAGGGAAATTCGAAAAATCACCATTGGTAAGGAACTGCCCCAGGGGGTGCGAGTGCTGGTACTGAAAGTCTGGCCCAGCCTGATGTTTAATCATTATCTCAAACACGGTAAGGCGAACGATGAATGGGTGGAAATGTTAATGATCCTGGACAAGATCATCGACAGTGTGCAGCCCTTGCATAGCCATCAGGAGCTGGAAGAGCTGGGGCTGAGTTATGAAGACATTGTTAACGTTGCCAGACAGAAACTCAGTCGCTGTAGAAAATCACCAGAGCTGATTGAGCAGGTCATCAATGATCTCCGTATTGCCTATGAAGACCTGCTGAAAACCGAAATTATCCAGGAAGAAGAGGAAGCCGCTGCCGCTGCAGTCGAAGAACTGGAAACAGAAATTCCGCACGCCGAAGCTGAAGTTGAAACTGAAGCAGCAGAAGAGCCGGAAGAACCCGTTGCTGCCGCAGAAGCTGCTGAGCCTGAAGCCGAGATAGAGAAACCAGCCACCAAACCCAAACCGGATTTTACCCAGATGGACGAAGCCGAACTGGAAGCGCGGCGCAAGATCGAAACACTACCCTCGGATGTACAACCGGGTGCATGGTTTATTGTATACAATGGCGAAGACAAACCGGTGAGGCGCCTGAAACTGGCCGTGATCCTGGTGCAAGATGCCAGCCTGGTGTTTGTGGATCACCTGGGTAATGTGGTTATCGAAAAAGACGCCGGGGATTTTTCCGAAGAAATTGAAAAAGGTCTGTCCGGTGTGATTATGCAGCATTCGGTGTTCGATCACGCGCTGAAATCGGCACTGGAAAGTATCAAAGTCTAACACGGGAAGAAAAAGACAAATGAAAAACAAAAATCTGCTGGTTGTAAGTTCGCTGATCCTGTTGTTATTTTCAAGACAGGGTCTGGCCTGCTGGGACCTGAAAGAACGCTCCCTGATTAACGGTTTTGCCGAGCTGGATGACGTCGTGATCCTGTCCTTCAAGGACGCTGTCAACTGTAAACCCATCGTCGGCGCCCAGGTGCAACTGGGTAAGCTGGAATATGTCAACGATGCCCAGGGCTATGTAAAATTACCTGCCGCACCGTTCGATGAAATGATGGACGCCAGGACCAGTTTGAGTGTCACGCACCGTGGCTACATTCCCTTGAATACCGATCTGATTGTGGAAGCCGGTACGGTGGTCAATCGCAAGCTGGTAATGAGTCCTGCATTGCCTCCCGGCAAGGTGCGTTTCGTCCTTAGCTGGGACAATGAACCGGCTGATCTGGATCTGCACCTGAAAGGTCCCGGGTTTCATATCTCCTATCGTAATATGAAAAACGCCCCCAACCGTGCTCGCCTGGATGTGGACGAAACCGAGGGCTATGGACCGGAAACGATTACCCTGGATCGTATTGATCCCGGTGCCAGTTACAGCCTGTGGGTGGATAACTATTCCAATGACGCCAGAATCAGCGGTGTGGAGCGCGTGTATGTGTATGCCGGCGCGCAACTGGTGAAACAGATCGACCTGCCCGCTACCGCCAGCCGCGGTGTGCATGTGCTGGATATCGACCAGGGCAATTTCCGTGACATCAACCAGCCTTCTGCACGTCCTTGAGCCGGGCAGATTGCAGGCAGGTCTTTGCAAGACTGACGGGATGGTTGTTGGGTCCGCAAATGAACGCGAATGTAAAAGCAAAATCTATTCTACGGATGAAAAGCTAGCCACCGAGACGCAGAGAACACGGAGATAACGAATATTCATTCAAAAACATCTGTGACCTCTGGGTCTCTGTGGCAGATCTTTTAGTCTGTTATTGGCTCAGTGCGCCGCAGGCGCACTGACAAAATATTCGCGTTTATTTGCGTTTATTTGCGTTCATTTGCGGACTAACGCTTTTACCCTCCCGATCACTGCGCCAATTCGCCATTTATAGTATGATTCCGCTTTTACCGTATTCGCAATCTCAACACCATGACTCAAGATGTAATCGACACCATGCGGCAACTGGGACGCCAGGCACGCCAGGCGGCTGTATCTATCGCGCGCGCCAACACCGGGCAGAAAAACCAGGCGCTGCTGGCGATTGCGGATGCTATCGATGCTTCCGCTGCCACTCTGAAACAGGAAAACGCCAGAGACCTGCAGGCTGGTAGGGACAATGGTCTGGATATCGCCCTGCTGGATCGCCTGGAGCTGAATGACGCGCGCATTGCCGGCATGTCGGAAGGCCTGCGCCAGATTGCCAGCCTGCCGGATCCGGTGGGTGAAATCAGTGACATGGCGTATCGTCCCAGCGGTATCCAGGTCGGCAAGATGCGCGTGCCCCTGGGAGTGATCGGCATCATTTATGAGTCCCGTCCCAATGTAACCGCTGATGCTGCAGGCCTGTGCCTGAAATCCGGCAATGCCACCATCTTACGCGGTGGCTCGGAAGCGATTCATTCCAACCGCGCCATTGCGGCCTGCATTGCCACGGGTCTAAAGCAGGCGGCCCTGCCTGCGGAAGTTGTGCAGGTAGTAGAAACCACTGACCGGGCAGCGGTGGGTGCCCTGATAACCGACTGGGAACACGTGGACGTGATTATTCCCCGCGGTGGCAAGGGCCTGATCGAACGTATCAGTAATGAAGCCAAAGTACCGGTCATCAAACACCTGGATGGTGTGTGCCATGTGTACATCGACGCTCATGCGGACCAGGCAAAAGCCATCGCCATTGCCGTGAATGCCAAGACCCATCGTTATGGCGTGTGCAATGCGATGGAAACCCTGCTGGTGCACCAGTCCCGCAGTGAAGAAATCCTGCCACTGCTGGCGCAGCAGTATCAAAAGGCCGGGGTAGAGCTGCGGGGTTGCGAGCGTACCCGGGACATCCTCCCCACCGCGGTCGCCGCCACCGAGGACGACTGGTATGCCGAATACCTGGCGCCAGTACTGGCAATTCGGGTGATGGATGACCTGGACCAGGCGATGCAGCACATCAATACTTACGGTTCCCACCATACCGACAGCATCGTTACCGAAGACTACAGCCTGGCGCGCCGCTTCCTGCGGGAAGTGGATTCCAGTTCGGTCATGGTGAATGCCTCCACCCGTTTCGCGGATGGTTTCGAATATGGCCTGGGGGCAGAAATCGGTATCAGTACCGACAAGCTGCACGCTCGTGGTCCGGTGGGGCTGGAAGGCCTGACCACACTGAAATACATCGTCCTCGGCGATGGCCAGGTACGGGAATAGTGTTAAGACAGCGCGGCACGAGCAGCGCTGGTTCACCCGCCATTAACTTCATCTAACCTTGAGTGAGTAATCGTTACTATGAGTACAGAAGACGTATTGCATGCCCGCAGTGGTTCACGCTGTGAACTGTGTGGTGCTAGCGACAACCTGGCAGTGTATGCCGTGCCACCTGAAAGCGACGGCAGCGAAGACCAGAGCCTGTTGTTATGCGATACCTGCCGCGAGCAGATCGACAATCCGGACAGCCTGGATATGAATCACTGGCGCTGTCTCAACGACAGCATGTGGAGCCAGGTACCGGCAGTACAGGTAATGGCCTGGCGTATGCTGACTCGCCTGAGCACCGAAAGCTGGGCCCAGGACCTGCTGGACATGCTGTACCTGGATGAGGCCACCCTGGCCTGGGCCCAGGCCGGTGCCGCAAGCGCCACTAGTGAGGCGGAAGTCCGGCATATAGACAGCAATGGCAATGTACTGGCAGCCGGCGATACGGTCACCCTGATCAAGGATCTCAACGTCAAGGGTGCCAACTTCACCGCCAAGCGCGGTACCGCGGTGCGAGGGATTTCCCTGGTACCGGATAACCCGGAACACATCGAAGGCCGGGTGAACGGCCAGCAGATCGTGATCCTGACCAAGTACGTGAAGAAATCCGGTTGATCCGACCTGGGTCTGCTAAAAAGATAGTCACGATGAAGCCCATGCGTTACGACACCCGGGAAAACCGCGAGAATGGCTGAGCTCATCGGCATCTATGGTGGCACCTTCGACCCGGTGCACCTGGGGCATCTACGCCCGGCATTGGACGTTATGCAGGCCCTGGAGCTGCAACAGCTACGTTTCGTGCCCAATCGCCAGCCACCCCACCGGCCCCAGCCGTGGCTGGATGAGGTCCTGCGGCTGCGGTTGTTGCAGCTGGCTATCGACGAGGTGCCGGGATTTACGCTGGATACCCGTGAGCTGGAGCGGGACGGCCCATCCTACATGGTGGATACCCTCACCAGCCTGAAACAGGAATTCCCCGACAAAACCCTGTGCCTGATCATGGGCATGGATGCCTTCGCCGGTTTCAGTGGCTGGCATGACTGGCAGGGTATCCTGGCGTTGAGTCACCTGGTGGTAACCACCAGGCCGGGTGCGGAACTGCCCCCGCGGGGCTTGATGCCGCCGGAGCTGCTACGGTGTATCTGCACGGAAGGTGACAGATTCCATGGGGCAGGGGGACAAATCCTGATACAATCGGTCACACAACTGGATATATCCGCAACCCATATCAGGCGTTGCCTGGAACAGGGTAAAAGTATTCGATTTCTAGTGCCGGAGACGGTAAGAGGAGAACTGGAACAACAGTATGCAATTAAATGAACTGTCAAACCTGGTGGTCAAGACCATCGAAGATCTGAAAGGTGAAAATATCATCCTGCTGGATGTCAAAGGCAAGACCAGCGTTACCGATCAGATGATCATCGCAAGCGGCACATCCAGCCGCCATGTTAAATCCATCGCAAGCAATGTGTTCGAAGAAGCCAAAAAAGCCGGCGTCAAGCCCCTGGGTATGGAAGGGGAAGATCTGGGTGAGTAGGTCCTGGTGGACCTGGGCAATGTGGTGGTGCATGTGATGCAACCCCACATCCGTGAATTTTATGACCTGGAAAAACTCTGGAACTTCGACGACAAACAGGTCAAATCCAGGGACGTTGCCAGCCAGTAAACAGGCATGAAAATACATCTAATCGCGGTGGGGCAGAAAATGCCCGCCTGGGTCGAAGCGGGTTACCGGGAATATGCCCAGCGCCTGCCGCGTGAGCTCCAGCTGCAGTTGCGGGAGATCCCGGCTGGCAAGCGGGGCAAGAATGCCGACCTGCAGCGCATCGCCCAGCAGGAAGCCGATAAAATCCAGCAGGCTATTCCGCCGCAATCTCATATCGTGGCCCTGGACGAACGGGGCAGTAACTGGTCCACCCGCGAGCTGGCGGACCGGTTGCAGGCCTGGATGCAATCCGGTCAGGATGTATGTCTGCTGGTGGGTGGGCCGGAAGGTTTCTCGGCTGAAACCCGCGCCCAGGCCCACGAGCTCTGGTCCCTTTCCCGACTGACTTTTCCTCACCCCATGGTTCGCGTCATGCTGGCAGAGCAGTTGTATCGCGCCTGGAGCCTGCTGAGCGGGCACCCTTATCACCGCGAATAATGCATTATGATCCCTCAAACCATCCTGCTGGCATCCGCCTCACCCCGACGCAGCGAACTGCTGGATCAGATCGGCATCACCCATCGAATCCAGCCCACTTCCATCGACGAAACTCCAACACCGGGTGAAATCCCGCAGGACTATGCCTTACGCCTGGCCCTTGAAAAAGCCCATGCCGGTTTTCGTAATCAGGCCGGTGAAAAGCTGCCGACCCTGGGTGCAGATACTATAGTTGTGATAGACAATCAGCTGCTGGGCAAACCCGCGGATCGGGACCAGGGCCTGGCCATGTTGCGGCAGCTGTCGGGCCGAACCCATAAAGTCATCTCGGCGGTGGCCCTGTACAGCGAAGCATTTAAAGATAGCCGGCTGAGTATCAGCCAGGTGACTTTCCGACCCATGCGCGAGGCGGAACTCCAGGCTTACTGGGAATCTGGTGAGCCGGCAGACAAGGCCGGAGCCTATGGCATCCAGGGGCTGGCGGCACGATTTATTCAATATCTTGAGGGGAGCTATTCCGGTGTAATGGGTTTGCCGCTGTATGAAACAGCCCAGCTACTGGAAAGCTTACAGGACCATGCATAAAGAAATTCTGATTAATGTGACGCCGCAGGAAACCCGGGTCGCCATCCTTGAGAATGGTGTGTTGCAGGAGTTGTACCTGGAACGTGATCGCAATCGCGGCCTGGTGGGCAATATTTACAAGGGCAAGGTTTCCCGGGTATTGCCCGGCATGGAGGCCGCTTTCGTGGAAGTGGGCATGGAGCGGGCCGGTTTCCTGCATGCCTCGGATGTTGCCCCCAATGGGCGTGATAATAGCGACCGGCCCTCCATCTCCAGTTTGTTATCGGAGGGGGACCAGATCCTGGTGCAGGTGATCAAGGATCCGCTGGGTACCAAAGGCGCTCGTCTTACCGCCCACATCACCATTCCGTCCCGCTACCTGGTGTTCATGCCCAGCTCCAGCAATGTGGGGGTGTCCACCCGCATCGAAGACGAAGAAGAGCGCAGCCGCCTGCGGGACATGCTGATGAAGCACGAAAGCCTGCTGGGGGATTCCGGTTACATCATTCGCACCGCGGCGGAATCCGCCAGCGATGAATCCATGGGCATGGATATCCTGTACCTGAACAAACTGTGGGATTCCATCCGTGATCGTGCCGGTAGCACCGCTGCCGGTACCGTCATCCACGAAGACCTGCCGTTGTTCATGCGGGTATTGCGGGACATGATCGACGAAGACCTGGAAAAAATCCGCGTCGATTCGCGGGAAACCTATAGCCGCATGAAAAATTTTGCCGAAAAATACGTACCCGAAGCGGCGGAGATGATCGAGCATTATCCCGGCGAACGTCCCATCTTCGACCTGTACGGGGTGGAGGACGAAATCCAGAAAGGCCTGGAGCGCAAGGTACACCTCAAGTCCGGCGGTTACCTGATTATCGACCAGACCGAAGCCATGACCACCATCGACGTGAATACCGGTGCTTTTGTCGGTCATCGCAACCTGGAAGAAACCATTTTCAAGACCAACCTGGAAGCGGCCCAGGCCATCGCCCGCCAGTTGCGGCTGCGCAACCTGGGTGGCATTATCATCCTGGATTTCATCGACATGACCGAAGAGGAGCACCGCCGCCAGGTGTTGCGGGCGCTGGAAAAAGCCCTCGACAAGGATCATGCCCGCACCCAGGTATGTGAAGTCTCCAGCCTGGGGCTGGTGGAAATGACCCGCAAGCGTACCCGCGAAAGTCTGGAACATGTACTGTGTGATGTGTGTCCAACCTGCTCCGGACGCGGATCGGTGAAAACCGCGGAAACCGTGTGTTATGAAATTTTCCGTGAAATCCTGCGGGAAGCGCGCCAGTTTGACGCCCGTGAACTGCTGGTGCTGGCGTCCCAGACGGTCATTGATCTGCTGGTGGACGAAGAGTCCAGCAGCCTGGCAGAGCTGGAAGATTTCATCGGCATCCCCATTCGTCTGCAGGTGGAAAGTCTGTATACCCAGGAGCAGTATGATGTGGTTATTATGTAAACCATATTCACACCGTTAATCATCGTTTCATTTTGAATTCACGTTCGCATAAATTACGCACCCTGGTGATTACCGCTGTTGCGGTTATAGTGATCCTGCTGGCATTACTGTTCAGCCTGTTTCGCATGGCGGTGCCCTATATCACCGATTACGGTGACGACATTGAAGTGGAGCTGTCGCAAAAGCTCGGGGTGAAAGTTGAAATTGGCATGGTGGAAGCGGACATCCAGTGGCTGGTGCCGAGCCTGAAACTGCTGGATGTGAATGTCTATGATAAAACCGGGCTGCGGCATTTACTGCATTTTGCTTCCGTCAATCTGAGCCTGGACTGGTTCAAGTCCATCGAAAAAGGCAAACCGGAGCTGGGCTTTTTTTCAATCGATGGCCTGGACCTGCAACTGGCGCGGGATCGTCATGGGGTGATCTATATCCAGGGCTTTCCCGTTAAAAGCACGGGCAAGCAGCAGCCGGTGGCGATACCGGATGAAGTCATGTCGCTGCTGGAAAAATCCGACCTGTATATCAAAAACGCTACCCTGCGCTGGAGCGACGAATTACATAATCGCCAACACCTGGATATTACCAAGCTCAATATTGCTTTCCTGAATGACGGAAATCGGCACCAACTGTCGGTGGCGTTTGAATTGCCACCTCGCTACGGTGGCCCGATGGCGTTCAAAGCGAAAATTCATGGTGACTGGGCCAGACCCGGGGACTGGGATACCCAGCTCTACCTGAGCATGGAAAATTTCAGGCTACAGAAATGGTTTGATGATTACTGGCAGTTGTTTGATTTTCGCGCCAATGGCCAGGTGAATGCCAATGTGTGGGTAAACATCAAACATAAAACCCTGCAGAACGTCAGTGGCTACATGGAAGCCCAGCAACTGTCACTGCATTACCTGGCGAACGATATTCGCAGCTGGAACCTGGATCACCTGATGGGACAGTGGCGTTACACTGGCGACAGGCAGGGCTGGAATATGAATATCCGCGGGCTTGAAATTGAGCGTAACGGTAAAAAATGGCAAACCCCGGCAGCGATTTCCATCACTGATGACCGGCAGTTGCAGCAACTGGATCTGATGGCCAATTACCTGCGCGCTGAAGACCTGGTTTACCTGGGCGGGCTGGCCAGCAACCTGGGATTGCTGCAGGGCATCAACTGGGAAAATAAAGTTGCCGCCTATGCGCCCCATGGCGATCTGTACGATCTCAAACTGCACCTGCCCATGCAGCAGTTATCCGATGCTAGCCTGCAGGCTCGCATGCTGGGCGTGAGTTTAAAATCCTATCAGGGTACACCGGGTTTTTCCGGCTTAAGCGGGCAGCTGAATTACCAGCAACAACATGCCCGGCTGGATCTGGACAGTGGTGTGTCGGAAATCGATCTTCCCGGGCTGTTCGAAAAGTCCATTCCCCTGAACGGTATCAGGGGGCATGTAGACCTGGATTATGCCGGGCATGACCTATTGGTGTATTCCGATTATCTCGCCCTCAATACACCGGACATTAAAACCGCCAGCCGTTTTCATTTTGTTCGCGCTCAACAGCAACCCGCCAGTCTGGACCTGGTCACTCGCTTTGATCAGGGACAGGGTAAATCCATCGAGACTTACCTGCCGGTGAAAGTCATGAATAAGGCCAGTGCCAGCTGGTTATCCAGATCCATACTCGGGGGTGATGTTTCCGATGGCCGGCTGGTGTTTCGTGGTGATGCGGGGCATTTCCCGTTCAGGGATCATTCCGGGGTCATGGATATCTCTTTCCTGGTCGATAATGGCATACTGCAATATCAACCCCGCTGGCCAAAGCTGGATAATGTGCATGCCCATCTGCGGTTTCTGAATAACACCATGCGCATTGATGCCGGTAGCGGAAATATTTATTCAACCCGTTTCCACGACACCAGGGTCAGCATCGAAAACCTGGGGGACTCCCATCTTTCCATTACTGGACAGGTGGATGGCAAACTGAATGAAATGATTCGCTTTGTTAATAACAGTCCACTCACTAAACCGCTGGCATTTTTTAAACAGATACAGGCCGAGGGTAACAGTCACCTGGATCTGGCACTGGAAATCCCGGTGGCCGATACCGACAGCACCACGGTTAGCGGCAAACTGAAGCTGGAGAACAATCGACTGAGCCTGCCGAACCAGGGTTATGACTTCGATGGAATTGACGGACAACTGGGCTTTAGTGAAAAGCAGGTGCAGGGTAGTGACATTAAAGCTCATATCAAGGGTGACCCGCTGGATGTGGGTGTGTCCTATGTCGCCGATGAAGACTCTCCCCTCACACGTATCCATGTCAAAACACATACGGATGCTGCAAACCTGCTGGCGCCGGCGCCGTTCCTGACGGGATATTTTTCCGGTAAGAGTGACTGGCTGATGGATATCGATATCCCTATGCATCACCAGCAGGGACAGCCGCAATTATCCGTGCGTGCATGGTCCAGCCTGGCAGGTACCGGCATTGATCTACCTGCGCCACTGGGAAAAGTTACCACCAGTCGCCAGGCACTGGACCTGGATATTCGCCTGTACGAAGCCGGCAACCTGAGTGTGGATATAGCAGATGGTGATGTGTATGTGCTCAACCTGGAACGTAACAGGAAATGGTGGAAAGGCAGGCTGGATTCCGACATTCTGAAAGGCAATATCCGCTTTGACGGCGATCTCAGTGCGGATGAAACCATGAAGCTCGATCTGGACTATATCAACCTGTCGCAGGTATTCCCGGCTGACAATAAAGAGCGCAAACAGAACCTCAGCCCGGGTCAACTGCCACCCCTTAAGGTCAGTATTAAAAAACTCGACTGGAAGAAGTGGCAGTTGCAGGATCTTTCGCTGGAAAGCCATCGGGAAGCGAAAGGCATGATTATCGATCGCCTGGAAATCCATGGCCCGGATACCACGCTTACCGGCAAGGGACAGTGGATCAATACCTGGCGTACTCGCCAACTCACTGAATTACAGTTTAACCTGAGTAGTACGAACCTGGGACGGGCGCTGGATCAATTACACTTGACCAAAGCCATCAAGGACAGCAAGGGAGCCGCCCAGTTTAACTGGAGCTGGGAAGGGGCGCCTTATGCGTTTGACTGGAAAGACCTGGAAGGGACCGGCCACATATTATTACGTGATGGACGTCTAAAAGATTTTGATGCCGGTGCGGGCCGAATTCTGGGTATACTCAATTTTGAAACGCTGCTATCACTGGATTTCGGTAATCAGGTATCCAACGGTTTTGCTTTCGATAAAATGGAAGGGGGTTTTAGTTTCACCGATGGCAGCATCTACACGGATAATTTCAAGGTGGAAAGCAAGGTGGCGGAAGTGAAAATGAAAGGGCGTATCGGTATCGACAAGGAAGATTACGATCAGACCGTGACTGTTATCCCGGGAGTTGGAAGTACCCTGACCGTGATTGGAACGGTGGCCGGCGGACCATTGATTGGCGCCGCAGTACATTTTATCCAGAAATTGTTTGGCGTGGATCGACTGGCAGAATACAAATACACGGTGACTGGTTCGTGGGATAAACCGGATGTCAAACTGGTGTCTGCGCCGAAGCATAAAAGCACACAAACGGATGGTGATATTGAGTATGAATAAGCATCTAATTCTGGTATGTCTGTTTTATAGTGCAAACCTTGCTGCGGCCACACAAGTCCAGTTGAAGTACGAACAATGGGACATACCACGTCACGGTGAAGCTCTGATAAAGCAGCCGGATTTAGGTAAAATAGTACGAGCATGGGACGCACATCCCGAGATGCAGATTGAACTGCGCTACCCTGGTGGAGAAGAGGGTGAACTGTGGGTTCAGGAGCTGATGGACTGGATGATTGCACTGGCTGTGCCATCCAGCGCACTGGTTGCGTCACCGGGTAGTGGTGCAGATGATGTAATTAAACTGGTATTAATCGAAGGGTCTAAGAAGCATGAGTAAAGCGGCAGCAGTTCAAATGGCATCCGGGCCAAACATCCAGGCAAACCTCGATACCGCGGCTCGCCTGATCGAACAGGCAGTCAGTGCCGATGCCGAGCTGGTAGTATTACCAGAAAATTTCTCCTGCATGTCCATGTCGGATAAGGAACGGATTGCCCAGGCAGAAAAGCCGGGTGAAGGCCATGTCCGGGACTTCCTCAGTAACCAGTCCCGCAAACATAAAATCTGGCTGGTGGGTGGTACCGTACCCATGGTGAGTTTGATCCCGGGTAAAACCCGTTCTGCCTGTATGCTGTTTAATCCGTCCGGAGAAATGGCGGCTCGCTATGACAAGATTCATATGTTCGATGTGCACAACATCCAGAATTCCGGTGAAAGTTATAATGAATCGTCTACCACAGAGTCTGGTGATGCCACCGTGGTAGTGGATACACCTTTCGGCAAGCTGGGTATTGCCATCTGTTACGATCTGCGTTTCCCGGAACTGTTCCGCGTCCTGAATGATCAGGATATGGAAATCTGTGTCCTGCCTTCATCCTTCACGGCTATTACCGGCAAAGCCCACTGGGAGCCGTTACTCAGAGCCAGGGCGATCGAAAATCAGTGCTACATGATTGCCGCTGACCAGGGCGGTTTTCACATCAATGGTCGTGAAACCTATGGTAACAGCATGATCATCGATCCCTGGGGGAATATCCTGAACCGTCTCATGAGTGGTGCCGGTGTGGTGGTGTCAGAAATCGACAGGGATTTCCTGCGTAATACGCGCAAGAATTTCCCGGTGCTGGAGCATCGTCACCTGAATTGTAAAACCCAGTAAGCTACACCAGTTTTTTCTACAGTACCGCTAAGTTCAGGTTGTCCCATTTAGGGAAGCTCTGATTCATCCATCCGTGAATCATTCGCCTGGAGCGAATGATCGCGTCAGCCCCGAAGGGGTGAGCCTCATGGATGAGACGAACAATGATCAGAGCACGAAAAAGGTAAAATGCGATTTTACCTTTTTCTTCA
>Ga0114931_10004366_pt1 | contig 17641 bp, 13 predicted proteins | sample 2SBtaG_FD_89579 | JGI IMG/M metagenome (GOLD analysis project Ga0114931, IMG submission 89579) | Deep subsurface microbial communities from Kolumbo volcano to uncover new lineages of life (NeLLi) - 2SBTROV14_V59a metaG | ecosystem: Environmental > Aquatic > Marine > Volcanic | place: Kolumbo...
ACGTCAAAGTTTTTCACGAACGTGCTGAACTGGTGGGCATAAATGAAGTGCGCCTGCCATCCTCAGATAAAACAATAACGTTCAAGAAGGTTCTGATTGCCACAGGCGGGCACCCAAATCTCCCACAAGATATGGAGGGAGCCTCTCATGTCATCACCTCAGATGACGCCTTCCATCTTGAAACCTTGCCCCATAAAATCATAATTGTAGGCGGCGGATATATAGCTGTGGAGTTTGCCGGGATATTTTCCGGCCTAGGCGTGGAGACGACTCTTGTCTATCGCCGCGAAAAGATACTGCGAGGCTTCGATGAGGATTTACGCGATGGCCTGAGCGAAGCCTATCGCAAACGTGGCATTCGTATTGTACTTGAAAACGTTCCCACCAAGGTTGAAAAACGCGAAAACGGTTTGGTCGCCCATCTTGATAATGGCGGTAGCTTGGAAGCCGACCAGGTCATGTATGCCATTGGGCGAAGACCTAATGTCAAAAGACTGGGATTGGAATCACTCGGCGTCAAGATGGGCGAAAATGGTCGCATCATCGTCGATCGGTCTTTTCGTTCGTCGATTGAAAATATTTTCGCCGTTGGCGATGTTTGCGACCGCGTCAATCTCACACCGGTTGCCATCCGCGAAGGTCATGCCTTTGCCGACATGCAGTATGGAAAGATCGAACGTCATGTCGATTATGACATGATCCCAACGGCTGTTTTTTCAACGCCAGAAATAGGAACCGTAGGTTTAACCGAGGCACAAGCGCGTAAGAAACACGCCGATATTCAGGTATTCAAGTCGAAGTTCCGCCCAATGAAGGCAACCTTGTCAGGTCGTGATGAGCAAATGATCATGAAGCTGCTGGTTGATGACATTTCAAAGCGTGTCGTTGGCTGCCATCTTCTTGGCAAAGCGGCCGCCGAAATCGCGCAGATGGCCGCGATAGCCATGAATATGGGGGCAAAAAAATCAGATTTCGACGCGACGATGGCATTGCACCCCAGTGCAGCCGAAGAACTCGTCACCCTGAGCACGCCATGGACTGAAACCGATTGATTTTAACCAGTTCAAGGTACGAATTTACAAAAAATGCACAAGTGATGGAAAGATCCCTATCAATCCACACATGATCGAGGGAGCTTGGGACGAAGCATAATGAAACGACTACAGGGAAAAATCGCAGTTGTAACGGGCGCGGCCAAAGGCATTGGCTTGGCAATAGCTCAGGTATTCGCCCAGGAGGGTGCGCATGTCTATCTAACAGATATCGATGCCGATGGAGCAAAAGCGGCGGCAGATGCCCTGAACGAAAAAGGATTGGCGGCAGCCTCGCAGGCGGTTGATGTCTCCAAGGGACAGGATGTCACGGCTCTTTTTCAAACCATCTCAACCGAATTTGGCAAAATCGATGTTCTCGTCAACAACGCCGGCTTGAACGTGCGCTCCGACTTCAGGCATCTCTCCGATGCCGATTGGGAGAAAATCCGCGAAGTAAACCTGGACGGCGTCGTGCGTATCGCCCGAGACGGGTTCGAACTCTTGAAGGCATCAAAAGAGGGTGGCACACTGATAAACGTCGCCTCGATCATGGGACATCGAGGCATGCGCCAGCTTGCCGGCTATTCAGCGACCAAAGGTGCCGTCTCGGCACTCACGCGTGCGCTGGCAGTGGAATACGCCCCCTTTGGAATCCGCGTCAACGCCATCGCTCCGGGCTTTATAGAAACCGCCTTGACCGACCGCGTATTAAAAAACCCCGCCATCAGAAAGGCACTTCTCGATCAAACGCCTTTGCGACGGTTCGGCAATGGTCATGATGTCGCCAAGACGGCTCTGTTTCTGGCCAGCGAGGATTCAGCCTTCGTGACGGGCGCGGAAATTGCTGTCGACGGCGGGATGATGGCGGGCTTATAACAAAACATCCCTGCCAAAAACAAAAAAAAATATAAGGGTGCGTCAGCCGAGCATAACGCACCAATAACGCGACTTCCCCTGTGCAACAACCCTCACAACCCGACAGTGGCGTGATGAATACATTCACACTCCGGAAATCGTCTCACTGATGAGCAGATCCACAACGGCTTTTTGCGCGTCAATGAGCGTATCGCCGGCTTCCAGTCGTGCCTGTAACGTGGCGATCTGACGATCCGCACTTGTGCCTTCCCTGGCAATCTTGCGCGTGTGAGCGACTTCCGAAGTACAGCCCAGAGCCTCGGCGTCTTCTGCAACAAGTTCTATGAGTTCATCGACAAGATTGGAAAACGCCACAAGTTCGCCCTCGCCGAAGTCGAAAAGCCGGTCGGAAACAGCGTAGCGCTGCGCCCGCCATCGGTTTTCCTCGATAAGGAAGGCCGGATACGCACGCCAGCTCAGATTTTGGGTTCTACGGCGATAAAGCATCCGCAAAACACACACATAAAGCGCGGCAATCGCCAGCGCATCCTCCATACGAGGCGTGACATCGGTAATGCGCATCTCCAGCGTGGGAAAGCGTGTGGAAGGCCGCAAGTCCCACCAGACCTTGCTGGCATCTTCAATAATCCCGTTGTTGATCAAGACGCTGACCGTGCGCATGAATTCATCATAACTTGAAAAACGTTGCGGCAATCCCGTTCGCGGCAAACCATGAAAAATCGCCAGCCGGTAACTGCGCAACCCCGTATCATCCCCCTCCCACATCGGTGACGACGTGGATAGCATCAGAAAATGCGGGAGAAAATATCTAGCCTGGTTCATCAGGTCGATACGCATCTCAGGGTCTTCGATGCCCGCGTGGACGTGCATGCCGCAAATTGCTAGTCGCCGTCCGACACCGCCGAAATCGCGCGCGAGAATCTGATAACGTTCCTTCGGCGTTGTTTGCAGGTTGTGTTTCTTCGCAAAAGGGTGAGTTGAAGCTGCAATGGGGGCGACGCCAAACTTAAGGCAGGTCTCAGCTATGGTCTTGCGCAGACGGCCAAGTTCGGTGCGCGCATCCGTAAAATTCGTTAAAACGCGCGTTCCGATTTCGATTTGTGAGCGGAAGAACTCCGGAGAGACTTGATCCCCCAGGGCATTTTCACAGGCATCCATTAATGCTTGGGGAGCTTGGCGCAATTCGCGGGTCTTAATATCGACGAGATGGTATTCTTCTTCAATTCCGAACGTAAGAGAAGGTTCCTTCGGGGTCATTTAATGCCACCTCATGTTGCAGAGGATATGAAAAACACGCTCATTGCTTGGTATCATTTGTCCCTCCGGTTATTTTAACGAGGTACGACCCAAAAACGCTAAAAAACCTCTTAAGGGGACGCTTAACATGATCTGATCAGGAAAACGTCTTATGAAAATTTCCCCACCGGATCTGAAAAAGAGCCAAACATACGCGAATTTAGGGATTTTACTGCCGATACAAGCTCCAATCGGCCTCCCACATTAAAATGATTTTTTGGGCTGTCACTAGTGCGAACCCGCGGGATGTCTTATAAGCCCGACACAAATCATGAAAGCGCATAATGAGGGATTGCATGAGAACCGAAGAAATCTAAAAGCCCTTATTTCTGACAACAAGACCCTCATGGAGATCACGGCTTAGGCGTTCAGATTACCATCTGTTATGAAACTGGAGAATTAAGTATGGGGACAACCTGGTCCCGTGAAAGCTGGCAAAAAAAGCCAATCGTACAAGTACCATCCTATCCCGATGCGGAGGCAATAGGTGCCGTCTACAACAAGCTTTCTGAGTTTCCGCCACTCGTGTTTGCCGGTGAAGCGCGTGAACTCAAGAAGCAGCTGGCGGCGGTAGCAGAAGGAAAAGCGTTTCTACTTCAAGGTGGAGACTGCGCTGAAAGTTTTGCCGAACACACAGCCGACAACATCAAGGACTTCGTCAAGGTCTTCCTGCAGATGGCCGTGGTCCTGGGTTTTGCCGGCAAAAGCCCTGTCGTGAAGGTTGGCCGCATCGCCGGTCAGTTTGCAAAACCGCGTTCTTCTCCTGTCGAAAAGCGTGATGGTAAAGAATTGCCGAGTTATCGCGGAGATATCGTCAATGCGACGGAATTTGATGCGATCGCGCGTATTCCCGACCCCAATCGCCTGCTTAAAGCCTACCGGCAATCGGCCGCGACCTTGAATTTGATCCGTGCTTTCGCTTCAGGCGGATTTGCCGATCTTGAGTGCGTGCAACAATGGAACATGGACTTCGTCAAAGAGTCACCACGCGGCCATCTCTACAAGAAACTGGCCGATAGGCTCACAGATGCCCTTTCATTCATGCGCGTTTGCGGCATAACACCACAAAACACACCACAACTGCGCGAGACGATGATCTACACATCGCATGAAGCACTGCTGCTTGGCTATGAGCAGGCCCTGACTCGTGAAGATTCAACTTCACCAGGCGACTGGCTGGCAACCTCGGGCCATATGCTATGGATTGGTGATCGCACACGCCAGCCCGACCATGCGCACGTCGAGTTCTGCAAAGGCGTCCAGAATCCACTTGGTTTAAAATGCGGGCCAACACTTGAAGCCGATGGCTTGCTGCAACTTCTTGATATTCTCAATCCACACAACGACCCCGGCAGGATGACCTTGATATGCCGGTTCGGTGCCGACAAGGTCTATGATCATCTGCCCAAACTCGTGCAGGCGGTTGAGCGTGAAGGGCGCAAAGTTGTCTGGTCTTGTGACCCGATGCATGGCAACACCATCTCTTCGTCAAGCGGCTATAAAACCCGCCCATTTGACCGGATCTTGAAAGAGGTCAAAGCCTTTTTCGAGGTTCACCGCGCCCAAGGAACCCACGCCGGGGGCATTCATGTGGAGATGACCGGCAAGAATGTCACGGAATGCACCGGCGGGGCCTATGAGATTTCTGATGCCCAACTTAAAGACCGCTATCATACCCATTGCGATCCGCGTTTGAACGCCGACCAGTCCTTGGAATTGGCATTCCTGGTGGCCGAACATATGAAGGTGGAACAATCGGAACACGTGGACAAAACTTGAAAACACCATTTTGAATCTGATGAATCGGCACCGGCAGGTTGTTTGAAGTGGGATCTTGGAGCAATATGATTGGTCAAAGGAAACAGCAGAACGTTGTTTCATTGTGAGTGGCTTTTGGGGGGGGCGGCGAGATTGCTGTTTTCTTAGTTTAGCAAGGGATGCGTTTGACATGGAACCACTGGGAAATGCAAAAGCACCTGACGCGTCAACCGGTAACGCAATGCCAGAAAGCTGGCCAATGCCTGTTGAGGCATTTCTCAGCGGCCCTTATCTCAATCGTTCCGATGTGATTTTAACCCGCAAACACCGTGGTTTTAGTTCCTGGCTTATCCGCTGGGCAACGCGTAGTCACTTTTCTCATGCCTCATTGGTTTTCCTGGTGCCCCACCTTGAAAAGGGTTTCAACAACACCTTTGTCATTGAAAGCGCATCCAACGGCGTCGATCTATCCAATCTCCGCGATTACCTCAACGAACAAAGAATGGTTGTCGGTTTCAAGCGGCTGAAAGGGCAATGGTTCGACGAGGATATTCGTTCCCTGGTGCGCGGCCGGATGCTCAATTCAATTAAGTCCTCCTATTCCTACGCAACGGCCTTGGCGATTGGTTGGTCTTTCTTCAACGATTTCGGTTTCGGCGTACGTAGCAGGATCTATGGCGCACGCAAGGCGATCCAGGGACGGCGCCGGCAGAATTGGCACCCCCCCAATTCGTTCATTTGTTCAGGGCTCGTGCAGCTAGGTTATATCGATGCCGTGAGCGAACTTATCAGCACCGGAAAATTGGAGCCGCGACGAATTTCAGAAGTCGTGATGCAAAATGATCTGACCCAGTTCCTGCCTGAAGATTGGAACCAATTCACGCCAGCCGAGCAGTTCGAGATCTTGTGGGATTTTGTGGCCGGTTTTGAGGACGTTCTGGAAGCCATAACACCTGAAGAAATTGCCCTCTCCAAAGCCTTGCAGTGGACCTATGTGATGCGCGATGGTCTCATACATAAGGTTCATTCCCAGGAAGAGGCCGAGAGCCTGTTGGAATTGCCCTCACACGCATGACCATGCTTTTCTTTCTTGTCTCGATGCCTGTCAGCCATTTTGCCTCCGTGACGCTCCACGTCGCCATGAATAGATCAGGCTAGCCCCTATATCTGAAGCCAACAAGGGCTGAATACGCATAAAAACATGCCAACGTAACAACAGGTACACGTCTCCTGCCAACCCGATGACACGAACAAGAAACGCCTTGAAAATCGCACTTGCCCAACTAAACCCCACCGTCGGTGATATCCCCGGCAATGTCGAAAAGTTGATCGACGCGCGCGCGCGCGCCGCGCGATCGGGCGCGGACCTTGTCGTGTTTCCCGAATTATTCATCACCGGTTACCCTCCCGAAGATCTGGTCTTGAAATCATCATTTCAAAGTGCAGCACGCAGCGCCGTCGAAGACCTGGCCACTAAAATAGGCAACGATGGCGGCCCAGGTATTCTGCTCGGCACCATCTGGCCGCAAGACGACCGCCTGTTTAATTCGTGCCTTTTGATTGACGATGGCAAACTGCAAGCCATCAGCCGTAAAGTGCATTTACCGAACTATGGCGTGTTTGATGAAAAGCGCGTGTTCGACGAAGGCCCGATGCCGGGACCTGTGAACGTCCGCGGCGTTCGCATCGGCGTGCCCATTTGCGAGGACATCTGGAACGAAGATGTCGTCGAGTGCCTGGCCGAGTGCGGAGCGGAAATAATCATCGTCCCCAACGGTTCCCCCTTTGACAGGACAAAAACGGATCTTCGATTGAGCATCGCCGTAGCACGCGTTCTGGAGTCCAAATTACCGCTGATCTATGTCAACCAAATCGGCGGACAGGACGAACTCGTATTCGATGGCGCCTCTTTCGTCCTGAATGGCAACAACAGCCTGGCCGTTCAGCTTCCTTCCTGGGAAGACGACCTGGTTATCACGGACTGGACAAAGACAGACAAGGGATGGACATGTACGTCCCAAAGTTACGCGCCGGCGATTGAAGGTGACGCGGCGGCTTATCATGCCTGTGTCCTGGGTCTGCGCGACTACGTCAACAAAAACAATTTCAAAGAAGTCGTGCTTGGCTTGTCGGGCGGCATAGATTCAGCTTTTGTTGGCGCCTTGTGTGTCGATGCACTTGGACCAACGCGCGTTCATTGCGTGATGCTGCCTTATCTCTACACCTCAAAGACGAGCCTGGAAGACGCACGCTCCTGTGCCGATGCTCTCAAGGTTCGCTATGACACGATCGACATTTCGCCCGTCGTATCCGGCTTTAAATGCGCTCTTTCCAAGATGTTTGAAGGAAGCGATCCCGGCGTTACAGAAGAAAACATCCAAAGCCGGGCACGCGGCACCATCCTAATGGCCATATCAAACAAGTTCGGGGCCATGGTGGTAACAACCGGCAACAAGTCGGAAATGTCCGTAGGCTACGCAACCCTTTACGGCGACATGAACGGCGGTTTTAACCCCATCAAGGATCTCTACAAGACCGAGGTCTATCGCTTGGCACGATGGCGCAATGCCAATGTGCCCAAAGGCGGATTGGGCGCGTCAGGCGAGGTCATTCCAGAACGGATATTAACAAAGGCACCCAGCGCGGAACTTCGCGAAGGGCAAACCGATCAGGATAGCCTGCCACCCTATGACATCCTCGACGATATTTTGTCGTGTCTCATTGAAAACGAGATGCCGCTTTCAGACATAATAAAACGCGGGCACGACCCAGCCGTCGTACGCCGCATCGAACACCTGCTTTACATTTCGGAATATAAACGCCGTCAATCCGCTCCCGGCGTTAAGATTTCAGCAAAGAATTTCGGACGTGACCGGCGCTATCCCATCACCAACCGCTTTCGGGACCTCTCATCGACAGGAGAAAACGGCAACTGATGAAATTTCACCTGTGAATTAGGCCGATTCCAACCCTTTTGCGCCAATATTGGAAAAAACGACGAAAGAACCAATGATCCCGGCGCCATGACCAGCAGTTATTCATTCAATTCTCAAAGACCCATGTGGAGTGTAGCCTACAACGCTCCAAGCCATGATGGAGCCACGTTTGAAGAGGTTTCTTCATGGAACGCGGAAAATGACGGTCTTCCTGACATTACAGATGAATATCTGGTACTGGGAGATCAGCAGGTACCAACGACCTCAATCAAATCCTATTCAGTTCATGAAGTCTATGAACGCGATACGGATGGTCTCCTTGCCGCCGCCGGCGTACTCATGAATCTGGCCATGATATTCCTCATCGGTGTTATGGCTTTTGGATGGCGCCAAAACTTCCTCATCGCGGTCATATTGATGATGGCCTTGGGATTGGCCAGTCTTCTTGAGCTCTTTAATGCTGGTCGAAGCCGCTACCAGAAGCTTACGATTTACCACGACGAAGGCGCGCCCATAATATTCACCTGTGCCGATAAGGGACACATCGACGAACTTATTTCATTTTTAGGAAATCGCGCCGTTCCCAAAATTTAAGTTACGCGTTTTAAAAGCAGCCGTTGTCCCTCGCCATTAGAACTCTCAACCCCTTCATTTCTTGCCTTTCTCGCGAGGACAACAGCACGACGCACCCCCTTTTCCGAAGATCGACAAAATTTTATCTATAATTGAGCAAAATACCCTCGCCCATTTTTTTCTGACACTAACCCGGCAAGCGTACATTTGGCAGCTGGTGAGCCCCTGATGATGTCACTTACAGCACTCAACGGGGTTGAATTCATGGTTCAAAGTGGGTCTAAAAAACAAAAACATGGCTGGTTATTCACAAATTGCCGACGGGATTGGGGCACGCCCGGTCTATGACTATGACCCCGGCTCAACATTTTTTGATGCCGGCATACCTGTTGGCCCCGGGGTCTTCAACATCATGGACTTTGGTGCCATAGCCGGCCAAAACGTTGACAACCGGCCGATGATCCAGGCTGCCATAGAAGCGGCGGCCGACACAGGCGGCGGTGTCGTTTATATTCCACCTGGCATATTTGGTATCGCCGGCGACCCGATGAATGAGGGCGCGGTCCAGGTTTATTCCAATGTCTTCCTCAAAGGGGCCGGCATGGGACAATCCACCTTGCGTTTGGTCGATGGGTCGTCTGGCGACATAACAGGACTTGTCCGTTCACCGTGGGGTGAAGAGACCACGAACTGGGGCGTTTCCGACCTGTCAATCGATGGTAACCAGGCAAACACCACCGGCAAGGTCGACGGATTTTTCACAGGCCCCGTCCCCGGCCAAACGATTGCCGATAGCGATGTCTATGTCGCACGCGTGGAAATTATGGAAGTCTCGCGTTACGGCTTTGATCCCCATGAATTGACGCAGAGACTATCAATCAATGATAGCGTAGCCCACAACAACGGCGTTGACGGCTTTGTCTTTGATCGCATTGCTGAAGGCGAGATTTCCGGTAACGTTTCCTATGACAACGCCCGCCATGGCTTCAACGTGGTCACAACCTCCGAAGACCTCGTTTTAACCAACAACGTCTCGCACGACAATGGCGGTGCCGGCTTTGCTCTGCAGCGTGGCAGTGAAAACATCCAACCACCCCATAACATCGTCATCGAAGGCGGTGCGAGTTTTGGCAACGGACGCGAGGGCGTTCTCGTTCAAATGGCCAGAGAAGTAGCTGTTTCAGGGATGGACGTGCACGATAACGGCATGAGCGGTGTGCGCCTTCTTGGTGCAGAAAGTGTTATCATTGAAAACAACCAGGTCCACGATAATTCGCAATCGCAACACGACGGTTTTTCCGAAGTCGAACTGCAAAACTTCCAAGATACCGTCTTCAACCAGACCTATGACGCCACCGGCAACACCGTTTCAGGAAATACGATCTTTAGCCAAGGCCCGGTCAAAAGCAGCTATGGCATCGAGGTCGACGACACCATAGACCCACAAGCAAACACCATTATTGCCGAAAGCTCCATCACCGGCACAGCCCGCGGCGCCACCTTGCTGACCAGTTCTTTTTATGACCGGGAAATCTCAGGCAGCGACTTTGACGATACAATTATCGGCACCAACGGCATCGATTATATAACGGCCGGCGCCGGAGACGATCAGATAAAGGCCCAGGACGGCAATGACATTGTCTTTGCTGGCGACGGTGATGACACGGTTCTGGGTGGCAAGGGTAACGACGAACTTCATGGCGCAAACGGTGACGACACCTTGAAGGGCAGCTCCGGCGTCGACAAGCTCTATGGCGAAGCCGGCAACGATACACTTCGCGGCGGTAATGGCAACGACTTGCTCAACGGCGGCGCCGGAGATGACGACCTGAGCGGCGGCAAGGATAACGATGGCTTTTTCGGCGGCGGCGGTAATGACTACATCAAGGGCGACAGCGGCAATGACACCGCATTTGGTGATGGCGGCGACGACATACTGATCGGCGGCAGCGGCTTGGACACGCTTTACGGCGGCTCGGGACGCGACACCTTGAAGGGTGGCAGTGGCGACGACAAGCTGTTTGGTGGCAACGATGACGATGTCTTAAAAGGCAATTCAGGAAATGACCGGGTCTTTGGTGATTCTGGAAACGACCAATTGTTCGGCCAAAAGGGCAACGACATCCTCGACGGCGGCCTCGGCAATGATAGCATCTCGGGCGGCTCAGGCAATGACACCATATTCGCAAGCACAGGCCTTGACACCATCGACGGTGATGGTGGCTATGATACGCTCGACTTTTCAAACATCACGGCGGGCGTCGACATCAACGCCAGCAGCAAGCAGGCTTCCGGTCCGGTAACGACAAGCTTCGACAGCATCGAACGTTTTATAGGTTCAGACTTCGCTGACACCTTCCGTGGCAGCGATAAAGTCAACACCTTTGAAGCCGGGGCCGGGAACGACACCATCAGATCGGCAGGCGGTGCCGACGTTCTCACCGGCGGTCAAGGGGATGACACCTACATCTACTTTGCCCGCGACGTTGTCGATGGAAACGGAGTCAATCGCGGCGTCGATACCATCACCGATTATGCGCAAGGAGACATCATCGACGTTCGCGACATCGCCAAGGGCGACGCCAACGCTGTATCCTTGAGCGTGGGCAGCCAGGGCGTAACGGTTTCAGCCCTCATCGACGGCACGTTCCAGGACGTCGCCGTGCTGGGTGGCGTTCAAGATGTGAATAGTGTCAGCGTCATGATCGACGATGGGTTGTTCGCCTAACGCCCGGGTACCTTTAAAACCTTCTCCAGCCCACCAAAACCGTGAAGCTTGTCATGGGCCCGCACGGTGATTTCCTTAATGCCTTTTGGAATTTTCACGCGAGCAAGGGCACGCGTGAACGGTTGCTCGTCAATATGCGGGTGAACCAGCGGCCGCACGGCAATCACCTTGCCATCAGGTGCAACAACGTCAAACCGGTTGGCAAAATGTGCAAAACTCTCATCATGATGGCGGATCGTAGCAACGACGACAAAGGAGCCGTCCTTCATGGGCTCCAACCTCGCAGCGATAACATCGGCCTTCCCGGCCTGGGCATGGGTTGCAAATGCCACAAGGCCGGCCCACAACACCAGCACCATGAGGCTCAATTGATTACCCCGCATCACGGTGTCTCCAGTCTTTTTTGCATCGTTCCACATTAACATTTATCAAAGAAAGCCCTTAGATTATTTTTGGTGCCGCCTGAGAACGGTTACACTTATGGCAAATCATATGCGCACACTTTGGCAGCGCAAGGTTGTTCCAGCATCAAATTCTAACGCAAAAGGAGCTTGAAAGATCGTGGCGGCAGGCGGATCGATGACGGTTATTTTCATCGCCATGGGGGCAAACATAACCATCGCATGCGCCAAATTCGCGGCCGCTGCGTTGACCGGATCTTCGGCGATGTTTTCCGAAGCCATCCACTCCCTTGTCGATTCTTCAAACCAGGTCCTCCTGCTCACCGGCATCAAACGCGCACAAAAAAAAGCCGACGAAAAACACCCCTTTGGCTATTCGAAAGAGCTTTATTTCTGGAGTTTCATCGTTGCGATCCTGCTGTTTTCATTGGGCGCCGGTGTGTCGCTATATGAAGGTATCGAGAAGTTCTTCCATCCCCATCCCATCAAATTCCCAGAAGTCATCTACATCGTTCTCGGTATCGCCATCGGCATGGAAGGATTTTCAACCTACAAGGCCCTGGCAGAATTTCGTAAGCGCCATACCGAAAAAAAACTGGTGCGCGCACTTCAAAAATCCAAGGACCCCGCACTCTTTGCGATTGTACTTGAAGATATGACGGCCATGGTCGGTCTGTTTGCCGCCCTTATAGGCGTTCTTATCTCCGACAAGCTTGGCTACCTTCCCGCCGATGGCATCGCTTCCATTATAATCGCGATCATGCTGGCATCCGTTGCCGTTTTCATGTCCATTGAAATCAAAGGTCTCATCATCGGTGAGGCGGCCGACCCGGAAGTGCAAAAGGGTATTTTCAACATCATCATGCGTGAAGCAACAGGCGCTGGACCGATCCTCGCGATAAATGAAATAAGAACGATGCACTTGGGCCCGACTGACATTCTTCTCGCATGCAGCGTTGATTTTCGCGACGGCATAGCAGCGGAAGAGATCGAAGCGACAACGCACAAACTGGAACAGACGATCAAAGAGAAGTACCCCTCCGTTAGGAAGCTCTTTATCGAGGTTCAATCAATCGCGTCCCATGCCATGTCGCTAAGGCGTGAAGCCGAGCTGGAAGGGCACCCGAAAGACAAAGTCAAGACACAGGAGGGCGCAACCAGACGCTCCAAACAGGAATCCACTCCCGCCCCCGGAGAAGAACCAGTCGCGCCAGCAAAGCAGCCCGAACCTTCCATCGGCGAAACAGAAACTGAGTGTAAGAATATAAAGAAAGCCCCCGACACTGAAATAACGGGTTCACGTACTCCCGATCTAGCGAGTTTGCCGCTCAATCGCAAAGCCCGAAAAAATCGCCGCAAGGCTCATAAACGCGCCAAAAAGAAAAGATGAAAATTGTATTTCAATAATAAGCACGTCCGATCATCCCGATGACGCGACGACGACAAAATTCATGTCCAACTGAACAATGATCGCCAGGCATTTCCCACTTCCCCGCCCGGCCATCCATTAACACCGTTGGAACATCGTGTTCTGGATAACAGGTCGCACCAGCAGGTCGCTCGACTAAAACGAAAGCCATAACCCAAACCTGCCAACTCCAGCACACCCCCACGATTTGCATTCCCGGACGCCGTGACAGCGGCGAGCCTGGATCTTCCCACCTCGGCAGTTGGTTTAGGCCTATCCAAGCGCATCGGCATAAGCCCAGGACTCTCCAACCGCCGCGGGAAGACCCGGCTCGAACACGCATCTTACCGGTGCTCCTTCATCCGGGAATGCAAACCGTAGGGTTCGTGGGAAAATCTGACACATAACCTTGAGCCAGATAGTTTGCGAATGAAACGCACTTACTTCAACCGAGAGCATGAACCAGCCACATGAATAAGGAGCCTGAGACGCTCCCCGACAATGGCACTTTTCATAAAATCAAAAAGGAACGTGCTCTACTCGCGCGCATCATCAAGCAGCGACCCAAAACTCGATCGCAGTTTGTGCAGATGCGCAAGCCCGGAGTTGGTGATCTCGTACATGCCGCCGGCGGGCTGATGGATAACGCCGACCTTCTTCAACCGGTGTAGCTGGGAGACCACCGCACCGGAACCATCCTCGAAACCCTTGGTCTTCAAAACGCTCAACACTTGTTGCAAGGAACACGCACGCGAATCGCGCGACAAAAAATCGAGAAGCGTCAACTCCCGCAGACGCGATCTTTGATTGCGCCCTATGTCATTGAACGGGTCGGTAGTCTCACTCAAATCCTGAGACAGGGAAGCTAGGCTCCCGTTGGCAGACCTGTCTGAATCAATGGGACGTTTCAATGCCGCATGCAGCGCACGATGCGAACCAGAAAACTCACCGCGAGACCCTAAAATAGTATCAACGACGATATCCAGCGCATCAAGCTTATGACGAAACTCGGCAATGAGTTGCAACACGTCATCTGGGCGATCATTGGCCCGCTCATACATCGGCTGGAACAGTTCACGGGCGAAAACATCGGATGCCTTGGCAACGAAATCGGTGCCATTCTTGATCGATCCAAAATGTTCATCGGTGGCCATCATAAATCCTCGAACGCATGAACAGGAATCTAGCTGGCAACCCATGACCAATCATAGCCTGCCTTCCATTCCATTGTGCCACTGCTCATGCGTTGCCACAACTTTCATTTCATTTGATACTTACCATCACATTTCATACGATTTGAACAGAAAGACATAAGTGACTGTAATATATGTAAATTATGGGTTTCAAATTTCTTAATATTCCAAGAAATACAGAAAGGCAGGAATTCAGACGATTCACTCCGATCCATTCAAAGCATTGTCTTGCAAGTGACTGATTTCATTCAACTCCTACATATTGGGCCTGGCCTGAAAAACAAATCCCGCCAGCCTTCCCCGCACCATTCATTTGAAACAGCCAGCCGGAATATGGCCCAAAAGCGAAAGATCAAAACTTGAGGTTTCGCTCGCCGCCAGTTCCGGCTTTGGGGACGGCCATGCGTTTTTTATTCAATGCTCTTGCGGAGGTCTACGAGGTTGACCCAAGCGTCATCGATTTGGTGCTCTGGTTTCCTCATCTGACATGGGGCCAGTTTCTGGCCGCAACAATTGGCGTGATGATCTGGAGCTGGGTGTCAGCGCAGGTGTCAAGGGCCATGGGTAAAATCCTGCGCCGTTACGCGATCAAGCTCACGATAACTGTGATCTTACACCTCGCCAAATGGCCCGGATTTGGATACCTGCACCGCCTCACGCGACAGTCTTGGCTCACCACCAGCTCCTATGGAACGGAAAACGGAACCCGCAAAAACACGGACATAGTCCATGAGCACAAAAAAGCTAATGCCTCTTGTTCATGGCCTTGGCCATCTGCGAATTCAACCTTCGAAAGTCCTGCACCAGCGCGTCGCACGCTCTCTCATCGCCGTTGCAGTTCACGTCCATATGCAGCTTCATCATATCCCCATCCTTTACAGGCTGGCGGCAGACGACGGCTAGGTGGGCTGGGATACCCGGCAACGTGAAAGTCCACATCGTCGTCGTCTTGGGATCCTGATAGGCCACATAGTATTGGTCACGATGCACTACGGGTAGTTTCTCGACTTCAGCCAGTTGCTTGAGCAAATCTTCAGGCTTCGCCCAGTCACGTCCGCAAAGCTTCAAACCGGCCTCGGCCGGAACTGTGCTGACAGTTCCAAAGCAAATCGCTGCCACAACGATTACTGCCAATATCGTGCAAAATTGCGCTCTCACCTGTTTCTCCCTGATTATTTTGATCTTGCCCCGCTCATTCAAGCAAGGCTTTTGGAATCGAGCTTAGCAACACACATATACCCTGGCAGGAATATGGCGCAAAAATTTCACACCGGGCAATCGGGTAAAACAGTCGTCTCAACAAACAAAGACCCGTAGGGATGCGTTAGCAAAGCGTACCGCACCAAGAACTGCCTATTGGGCTGGTGGAATAAGCATTCCATTCATCGCAGGCGATGCGCCACGGCCCTTTTCAACCGCCCGAAAATAGAGCATTTCCGGTTTAGATGGAAGCAGCTCTGTTAGACCATCGGCACACAAACCAACCCCGAAGGGTAAGCTCCAGTTTCTGCTTTCCCGGACGGAGGTGCACCGTTAAGGTGCACGTTCGAGCCGGGATCTTCTCCCGGTTGGGAGAACCCGAAGCTTATGCCGATGCATTTGGTAAGTCTGTAGCCAACAGTCACGTGCGAAGATCCCGGCTCGCGCACCGGTGCAGGCGCAGCACACTTATTGCCATGGGAACAGGCCGGTGCTTGGCCGGGAAAGCAGGTGGTGGGGAAAAAGATCAATCCTTTGATTGACGCGCCTCAATGATCCACTTGAACTTGGCACAAATCACCCCGCCTCAGCATGATTCCATCCAGGCCTGAACTAGCCTAGACGTGATGACCCCTATAGTTGGCCGACCGCACCCTGCACTGAGCACATTTTGGGTTAAGCCCGACTGTCCGATATTTCAAAAAACATCACCTGATGATTAACCGACAGCCCGTTTGATGCCAGCCTCGATGGCCCCCAGAGCCTCGAAAGCCTTGGAGCCATCCGGCCCCCCGGCCTGGGCCATATCCAAGCGCCCGCCACCGCCTTTGCCACCCATGGCACCCGCGCCCAGGCGCACGAGATCAACGGCACTCAGCTTGCTGGTGAGATCATTCGTAACCCCGACCGCCAAACCCGCCTTTCCATCTTCCGAAATTCCCACGATAGCGACGACACCAGAACCGATTTGTTTCTTGCTATCGTCAATAAGCCCTCTCAGATCCTTCGGGTTCAAGCCTTCAAGCACACGCGCCCAATACTTGATGTCACCCAAGAGCTTGATATCGGCAGCTCGGCCGCCGCCACTTGCCGGCGCCCCCGCACCGCCTCCCCCCAGGGCTGCGGCACGTTTCGCATCACTGAGTTTTTTCTCAAGCTGTTTGCGCTCCTCTAGAAGCGCGCAAACCCGTTGCTCCAGATCTTCAGGCCGGGCACGCAACAGGGACGCGGTTTTTTTTACACGCTCATCTTGAACACTCAGGTAGTCACGCGCATGTGCGCTCGTCACGGCCTCGATGCGCCGAATCCCAGATGCAACGGCAGTTTCGGATAGCACCTTGATCAATCCGATGTCTCCGGTTCTGTTAACGTGCGTGCCGCCACATAACTCCATCGACCAGCCACGTCGCGCGCCATGCCGCTGTGAAGGTGCCCCATTGATGGTATCTTGCACCGGCGCGCCCATGGCGACGACACGAACCTCATCGCCATACTTCTCGCCAAAGAGCGCCATGGCACCCGATTTCATCGCATCATCTTGCGACATGACAAACGTTTCAACGGCAGCATTTTGATCGATGATGGCATTCGCAAGCGCCTCGACTTTTTTGATTTCATCGCACGTCATCGGCTTTGGGTTCGAAAAATCAAAGCGCAATCCCTCAGGAGCAACAAGAGAGCCTTTCTGCGCGACGTGCGTTCCCAGAACCTGTCGCAGAGCTTCGTGAAGAAGATGCGTGCCGGAATGATTGGCGCGAATGGCTGTTCTGCGCTCACGATCGACAAGCAGTTCAACGGCATCACCGGTTTTAAAACGGCCACGCTCCACATGACCGATATGCACAAAAACATCACCCAGCATCTTGCGCGTTTGGGTAACGACAAATGTCGCATCATCGGCCCCCTTGATAAAACCCTGATCCCCGATCTGACCGCCGGACTCCCCATAAAACGGCGTCTGGTTCAAAACGATCTGCCCTTCATCGCCCTTCTTCAGGGATTTGGCCTGCTTACCTGATTTGACGATGGCCTTGATTTCACCCTCAGCGGCTTCACGCACATACCCGAGAAAATCCGTTGGCCCGACGGCCTCGCGCACATCAAACCATACGGACTCGGTGGCCGCTTCCCCCGAACCTTTCCAGGCCTTGCGCGCTTCGGCTTTTTGCGCGGCCATGGCGGAATTAAACCCTTGCCTATCGACCTTGATCCCACGCGGGCGCAGCGCATCTTCCGTTA
>Ga0114931_10004367_pt1 | contig 17640 bp, 13 predicted proteins | sample 2SBtaG_FD_89579 | JGI IMG/M metagenome (GOLD analysis project Ga0114931, IMG submission 89579) | Deep subsurface microbial communities from Kolumbo volcano to uncover new lineages of life (NeLLi) - 2SBTROV14_V59a metaG | ecosystem: Environmental > Aquatic > Marine > Volcanic | place: Kolumbo...
CTTAGTGAATTTTGCGTGATGCAGATCCTGCCACTGTTGCCGTTGGAATCGACCCCTCGATGGCTGGTGGGCGTAATCGACGCGACAATGCTAACGCTGCTGATGGTTCCCTTGTTCGGCTGGCTAATTATCCGCCCACTACAACGCATTGTTCGTGTTCGCGCCAATCTGCTCCGGCAGTTCATCGCCTTGCAGGAAGAAGAGCGTGGGCACACTGCCCGCGATTTGCACGACGAAATCGGGCAGTCGTTCACATCGGTGTTGATTGGGTTGCGTACGATCGACATCACTACCGCAAGAGAAAATCTTCGTTCGCGACTGGACGAATTGGCGGACATGGTGACCGGCACGCTGGAAGAGGTGCGGCGGCTAGCACGCGGACTGCGTCCCGCGGTGCTCGACCATCTAGGGCTTATCCGAGCAATCGAGCAACATCTGGAAGACTTCCAGGCCTCCCATGGAATCGACGTGGAGTTGGTCGCCCCTGATCTGGCGACGGAACATCGTCTTCCTTCAAATATCGAAACGGCCGTTTACCGCATCGTGCAAGAATCGCTAACCAACACGGTACGGCATGCGGGTGCGAGTGCGGTAGGAATCTTCATGCACATCAAAGACCAGAGGCTATTCGTCGAAATCACGGACAACGGCCAAGGGTTCTCGAAACGCCGGATTCGCGCGATGTCCAGTACCGGCGTGCTTGGCATGGCGCAACGCGCCGCCGCGCTGCATGGAACTCTCCGAATCGACTCGCGAAGGGGCCGTGGTACGCGCGTCCTATTGGAATTTCCGCTAGCGGAAAGGTGGCCCTCATGAGCAGCTTCCGCCTGGTGATGGTTGACGACCATCCCTTGTTTCGCTCCGGGCTCCGTCTTCTGCTTAAAGATGTTCCCGATATTGAAGTCGTGGGCGAGGCGACCACCGGCCAGGAGGCGGTGCGGTTGACTTCGGAATTGAATCCGGAAATCCTGCTGTTGGATTTGAATCTGCCTGATACAAGTGGCATTACCTTGCTGGCGGAACTCAAACGCTGCTCACCCCAAACGCGGGTGATCGTGCTCACGATGCACAACGATGCAGCCTTGGTTCGCGCGGCCCTGGCCGCTGGTGCCCGGGGGTATGTCGTGAAAACAGCCGCAGATACGGAATTGATGACCGCCATCCGTTCGGTGATTCGCGGCAGGACCTTCGTCGACGTCGATCTCGATGGCGATCAACTGGGTGCCCTCCTGGAGAACGATCCGTCACGCTCGGATACCGGGCAAGGCCCCTTGAGTCAACTCAGCAATCGCGAACGTCAGGTTTTCGAGCAATTGGCCCGAGGGCACACCAACCAAGAAATCGCCGACGTTCTTGACCTGAGCGTCAAAACCGTCGAAACCTACCGTGCGCGGATTGGGGAAAAATTGGGTTTTCGCAGCCGCGCCGACCTGATTCGGTTCGCCATCCATGCCGGTGTTCTGGGGGCAAATCCTGGGGACGCCTGACAGTTCTCGAGACTTGTCAGGGTTGTCCTGACATGCTGCCGGAAATTTTTCTGTTTTCCCCGATATGAAAATGCTATCTAATAGCTTAGCTTTCGTTGTTGCGGGCCATCTACCGGTAGTTGCCGGTGGATTTTCGGGGCAAGTCCAATGGGCTTCAATTAAGTGGGCTTTGATTCGTGGGCATTGAGCAACGCTAATGACTTCGTGAATTGCCAGTCACTTGCCGCCTCGTATTTGGATTTTGAATTCAAATACGGTTTGGCACTCTCGGCTCGAAGCGAATCGAATTGAATCGATTCCTTGTCCTCAACCAACAGCCGTTCTAATCCCTGGCAACGCCTTTGCATCAACTTCGCCCTAATCCGGGCGTGGTTTGTTCACACGCTCTCTGTCCCTGCGCGAAAGATTCTCCGATCCTTCCCGCGGAGGGGGTCTCGTGGAAGGCCTTGCCACATCAAAAGGAAACGCGGAAATGAAGCAGAATCAGAAACGTCGAGCAACATTCACACCCGATTCCACGGCAACGATGGCACGATGCTCGTTTTCTTTCCCATGGGTTGTGGGAGCATTGTTCATCATCGCGGCGATGGCGGTCCCCGCCCAGGCCAGCAGTATTTTTGGCACCCTCTCAAACTTCGATACCTACAACCCAACCCCCGAACCGGCCGAAGGCTTTGAAATCGAATTGGAAGGAGTTCATTCCTCCGATATAACGCGCACTTTTCCCGCGCACTTTGAAATCGAGGATATTGCTGAGTATTCCGACAGCACGGGCTTCGCGGGAGTGCGTATCAAGTACCTCAACTATTTTTTTCACGATAGCAGCGGCGTGGATCACTTCTCCGTGAACCCCAATGCTAATCCTCAGAGCACCAATGGGCACTTGGCCGTGAATATGGTCGATGTCGAGCACTTCGGCTTTTCGCTGCGGGGCGGACAGCCAACGGCCACGCGCACCTACTGGCTAGACAAGCTGCCCGATGGTTCCTTTTCACGTCTCAACGCCTCGCCGCTTCCGATTCCAGTGCCAACTTGGTCCTATTCACCGCCGGCGGCTCCAGGGGACGCAGCGATGGTTCGGGCGGAAATTCAAGTTCCCGAGCCAGAGGTCGTCGTGCAGAGGCCCGATTCAATCTGGGTGAAGACGTTCAAGACCGAATTGGATCGTCAGGTCGACCTTGACGAGCTGATGTCGGGGCCGGGAATCGTACCCCAGGACGCGGGCGAAGTGGAGGTCGAGTGGGAGTTGTTGGAAGGTGGGAAAATGAAGGCCAAGGATGTTGCCCTCGGCGAAAACGGCGAAGCGGTCATTCGACGGTATGAGTATTTCGAGTACACGGGACCTTACGACTTCGAACACCAGCCAACCTCGCCGTTTCTGGAAGACGACACACTTGATCCGGTGGCCTTGGGCGAAGTGGGTGACTTCTTCGCGGCCAACATGGTGGCGGCCAATATCCTTGTCCCAGAACCAAGCACCTTCGTACTTCTGCTGACTGGATTGAGTATGTTCGGCTTCCACTTCCTCCGCCGTTCTCGAACAAGCCGTTCGTAAACCGTGTGACGGAACAACGCCGAAGAATGCCTTCGGTTCCCGACCATCGCTCACTTCAAGTCGCGCAGCATTTCGGTGGCGGCGTTCAGGCCACAGGCGCCCATGACGCCGCCGCCGGGATGACTGGCGGCGCCACAAACGTACAGGCCCCCGACGGGCGTGCGGTGATCGGCCCAACCCACCACGGGACGCAGGCAATACAGTTGCCGCATGGTCATCGCGCCTTGAAAGATGTTGCCGCCGGTGAGGCCGAATGTTCTTTCCAAGTCCAACGGGCTAAGCACTTGGCGATGCAAGATGGCCCCCGGCACATTCGGCGCGTATTGGGCTAGCGTCTCGATACAACGGTCCGCGAACGACTCCTTGATCTCGTCCCACGTGCCCTCGGCAAGGCCATAGGGGGCATATTGCACGAACATCGACACGATGTGCCGGCCCTCTGGCGCGATCGTCGTATCGACGCTCGTCGGCATCGTCATCTCAAGAATCGGATGCTCGCTCGGCCGACCATACTTCGCACAGTCGTAGGCGCGCTCCAGGTATTCCAGCGAAGGACCGATGTGTATCGTGCCATGGTGATGCGGTCCAACGCCTTCGCCGCCGACGCACGTGAATCGCGGGGGTTCCGACAGCGCCAGGTTGATCTTCGCCGATGCCGATGCGTAGTCGATCTGGCGGACCGCTTCGCGAAATCCCTCGGGTAATTCCTCGGGTGGGATCAAGCGTTCGAACGTCCAATGTGGGTCAAGGCTCGACGCGACCGATCGGGACATGAGTTGAGTACCGTCTTCCAGTTCAACTCCATGGGCTTCACCATCGCTCACCAAAATTCGCGCTACGGGGGTTTCGCGACGAATCTCGACGCCAAGATCGCACGCAGCATTGGCGATCGCGCCGGACAGGGCCCCCATGCCACCTTGCACGAACCCCCAAACACCTCGTGCGCCACCGGCTTCCCCCATGACGTGGTGCATCAGGACGTAGGCGCTGCCCGGTTCGGAGATCGAGCCAAAGGAGCCGATGATTGCGTCGGTGGCCAATGTGGCGCGCAGCACGTCGGATTCGAACCATCGTTCCAGAATCGGGCGTGCCGCGCCGGTGAGTAACTCGATTGCGGCCGGTACATCGCGTCCCAAAGCCCCCAGCGATTGGGCCATTCGCCACAACTTACGGGTATCACGGAGACGCTTCGCCAAGCCGATCGTTCGCCACGCCCGGGGTAGCGGAAGGGGATCGGGAGCGGTTTCCATGAGTGCCGGTTCGATTATCGAGGCGACCCGTTCCAACAATACTTCGTAACGCGGATACGCCTCCGCGTCGCGTGGGCTGAACTTTGCAATCTCGCGTGAGTTCAATCCCGGTTCCGGACCGAGCAACAGGCTGCGTCCATCGGGCAGCGGCGTGAACGACGAAGGGCTGCGGGGCAAAATCTTGAGACCGTAGTCCTTGAGTCGCAACTGCTCAATGATCCGCGGCAGTAGTAAACTCACGACGTAGGCCGCTGTCGAAACTTTATAGCCGGGCCACGGTTCTTCCGTCGTGCATGCGCCACCCAAGACATGCCGCCGCTCGAGCACGCAGACGGTCTTTCCAGCGCGGGCCAGATAGGCCGACGCTACGAGTCCGTTGTGCCCACCGCCAATGATGATCGAATCGTAACGCTTGGCTCCAGGCATGGAGAATCTCGTGCATGGCGGTCATTTGTTTTGTGAAAGGGGGGACAACGCGGTCGACGCGCGCGATGTGCCACTTCTACACAATCGCCCGTTGTGGCTTCAGACGTTCAACAAATCTCAACACGGCATTGCATTCATACCCTCCCTAGCGACAAGATAGGCTGCCATGAGCGAAGCTTCGCAAGCAGCCCCACCGCCCAAGAGCCCAATCCACACGGCCCGACTCTATGTACTGGCCGCCGCATTGATGTGGAGTACCGCGGGTCTCTTCGCCAAGGCTCCGCTGTTCGACGTTTGGCCGGAGGAAGTCCGGGGCACATTGTTGTCGTTCTGGCGGGCATTGTTTGCCGGGGTATTGTTGTTGCCGTCGGTGCGAAGACCCCGCTGGCGACCTCAATTGGCCCCGCTGGGGTTTTCGTTCATTGGGATGAATGTTACGTATCTCTCGGCGATGAGTTTGACGACCGCCGCCAACGCCATTTGGTTGCAATACACCTCGCCGTTTTGGGTCTTCGTGCTAGGGGCCATCTTTTGGCGAACTCCGCTAGCCCGACGCGACCGACGACCCCTGTTGCTGGCTGCCATTGGAGTGGCGCTCATTCTGTACTTCGAACTAGGCGGCAAGGCACACGTTCCGGAGGGTGATTCATCAAACCGCATGGGAATTGCCTGTGGGCTGGCTGCCGGGGTGTTCTATGCCGGGGTGGTGATGGGCATGCACGCGCTGAAAGAAGAGAACGCCGTGTGGCTGGTGGCCTTCTGTCACTTGGTTACGGCCCTCGCGCTGTCGCCCTTGGTGTTGTATGTTGGCATGCGCCCCACGATCAACCAGCTACTCGTATTGGCGATATTCGGGCTGTTTCAAATGGGGGTGCCCTACTTACTGTTGGTCCGTGGGCTGCAAAGCGTGACGCCTCAGGAAGCCTCGCTGATCGCGCTGTGCGAACCGGTGCTGGTTCCGCTGTGGGTCTGGTTGGCCTGGAGTTATCTACCCGACTGGTGGACAATCGTCGGCGGGGCGTGCATCCTCGCCGGGTTGCTGTTGCGCTATCGAAGACCAACCCGGGTTTCGTGAGTTCCGGGAAGAGATGAAACCCGCTCGGTGTTAACCAGGATAGGAAACGGGGATTGGCGTGAAGCAGAGGATCGGGATGATCAGGCTGGCGTAGCCGAGAATCGTTCGTCCGCGGCCCAATTCCACGGTGTCGTCGGAAGTGGGTGGATGATCGAGCCCGATGAGCAGCACCAATACCAACATCACGACAAACTGATAGTTCGCGGTAATCACCATCGCGGCAATCGCGGCGATTGCCAGTAGATGAGCGAGCGTGTGGGCATGCCGCCCCATCAGTGCGTAGGTCACATGACCACCATCGAGCTGACTCAGTGGCATCATGTTGAGCCCCGTCAGCAACAGCCCGAACCAACCAGCCATTAAATAGGGGTTAAGGATTAGTTCCGTGCCGAAAGGCAGATCGCGGAGCCACCAAATCAGCAATTTGACGAATAGCGGATCACCAAAGTGAAGGACGTGAGCGCCTCCAGGAAGCTCAGGCGCCACATTGGCATTCAAGATCCCGATACAGGTTACCGGAATCGCGACCACCAACCCGGCGAGTGGACCGCTGATGCCGATGTCGAAGAGTTGCAGACGGTTGGAGTTCGCTCCCTGCACAATCACCGCGCCCATCGTGCCGGTGAGTTGGGGCATCGGAATAAAAAATGGCAAGGAAGCCGGGACATGATGCCGCAAGGCTTGCAGAAAATGGCCCATTTCATGGGTGAGCAGAATGCCCATCACGGCGAACATGTATTCGAGACCGCCGGGCTCCCCAAATTGGAGCGTCCCAACGTAGTAAGTCGAATAGCAGGTGGCGAGAAACAGCCCCAGCGGGAGCAACACCCGTCGCCGCGGGGGTGGTTCGGGGCGTGGGTGAACGGTTTGGTAGCTGGATATCGACTCGGCACGCATCTCCAGCGGAAGCGACGGCTCCTGGAGCGTCGAAGGGTTCTGACGACTCTGTTCCATACGATAACGTACCGGGGGGAAGTTGGATTTCGTGGGAGCGGGCAGCCACCAAACATACCACACTCCAGTACGTTGGCACCACGTCCGTTGATCGCTCATACGCCCGTGATCTTGCGAAAAAAGGCAAAATTCTTCAAATATTCCCCCGCCTATGCTTGCGCCGATACGGCGATCGCTAGTAGATTTCGATGCTCTTCACGGCATCCCCGCCACCGCTGCGGGCGGCGTAGACACAGCGTTCGGCGCTTTCGAGCAGATTACGAAAGGGAAAATTCTTCGAGACGCAGGACACCGACGCTGCCCCGACACTGATTGTCGCCATGGGGCCATCCTCGTCGGTTGAGGTGGAATGAGCCCATGCTCGAACCCGTTGGGCCAAGTCTCTTCCCAGTCGAACGGCCTGCTGGCGATCACAATTCGGCACAACCAAAGCAAGGCGTGCATCGCCCACCGCGAGACAACGGCTCCCTGGCTGGTCGACTTGTTGGCACAGTTCGTGTAAGTCGTCGAACAACCCGCGGCTTCTGTCGACCCCCAGTTGAAAGACCAAGGTCTCGTACTGATCCAAGTCGATCAACAGCAAGCTGAGCGGGCAGCGGGCTTGGCGACAGGCGGCGACCGCCGCGGTCAGTTGCGCGTTGAGTCGAACATCATCGGTGGCGCGTTGCTTCGTGGTGGTCGTCGAACCGTTAAGTTGCGTTGGGGGCGCGGACTCCGGCGACCTGAAAGACGACATCGATCCGGCATCGGACGTCGTGCTGTTTGTCGGGGCCGCATGCTCACGTTCGTCCGCCAAGCGGCCAACCGCTTGTGCCATGGTCTGCATTTCGTCCAAAGCCTTCAGGCTTTCCATTCGCCCGATGCGTAGCTGCATCAACTCCGAGGTAACGTCGCATGACGTCGAGGCCATCTGTCGATGAGCACTTGCCACGATGTCTCGGTAACGGAGCCCTGCCGGTAAGTCGAGCGAGAGAACATCGGATAGTTGCCCGACATTGTCTTCGACCCGTTCGACAAGGTCTCCCAGTTCCTCTTGGCTCAGGGAGTGATGAAGCCGTTCGCCGATCGAGATCAACTCCGGAAACGCCTTGGGATCTTCATCAACCAACACGCGGGTGACGAGCCCTGCCAGATGAAGGATGTAGGACAACGTACGATCGGGAGGGTCGAGGGTCTCGATTTCCGGAGGCAGTTCCGACAGCGCGATGGCCTCGATCAACGAGGCGGGAAGATTCCACTGCGAGAGCAACCGCGAGGTTAGTTGAACGTGGTCGAACCCCAACAGCTCTCGTTCGAGCGATGTCAACTCGGCCCGTTCTTCAATGGTTCGGGCGACGAAGTCGGTCACGGGGTTGCCAATCTGTTGGATCATCACGAGGAGTCCCAGATCGTGGAGCAGGCCTCCCAGAAAGGCCTCGTCGCCGGGTCGCTTCCAAATCGACTCGCTAATTTCTCGGGCGGCGACTGCCTTGGTCAGCGCGGTCGTCCAGTAATGTTCGAGTGTCGACGCGGAAAGATCGGAGAACAACCGATCGGGGAGGCTGAACCCCAGCACCAGCAGCTTGAGTGGTTTGATGCCCAGCAGCGTGAGTGCTTGGCCCAAATCATCGATCCCCTGGCAAAGCCCAAACAGCGAACTGTTGACGACTCGGAGAAGGCGCGCCACCAGTGCGGGATCGTTTTCGATACAGGCGCGGATTTTCGCGGCGTCGACTTCCTCACCGCTGGTAAGCATCAGCACATCGGCGGCGACCGACGGCAGCGTGTAGAGCGTCTTGGCACGCTCGACGATTCGTTCGAAAGAGTCTTGGTGCAGCATCGTGGATCTAGGATTCAGAACGTGTGGAGAGCAAGTAGGATGGGTGCTCGTACCCGTCTTTGACATCAAAACAAGACAGCGCACGCAACCGGAAAGACTTCAACCATCGTGGCGGTCGGCGTCCTCCGGCGAGTTAAACACGTCGGCAGTACAAACTTAGCTCAGACGTGGCCAAGCGGCGGTTGTCTGGACGATGAGTTTTTGAAACCTTCGGCTTCGGCACGCTCGATTGCCGCACGACCCGCGCCGCCGGCGCATGTGGAAGCGAAAGGGGGCTTGGGACCACGCCTTTGACGGGGGCTACTCGATGGCCAGATGTTTGTATTCCCCGTTGCGCCACCGTTGCAAATCGCTTCGATACCAGCGTGAGAACAGGCTCTCGCTGGGCCCACCTGGCAGATTCGTCCATGCCTCGTCCGTCGACAGATCGGTGACGAAGTGATAGGAGGGGGCGAACGTCGTCTCTCGCGTGGCGGACCGCAGAAGATGGCCTTGAAAGGGGGTTGCATGACAGCCGGGCATCGGCATGTCGGCGGTATGGAAGCCAAGCGCCCGGCCCACGAAGCGGTCTTCAAAGAAACGATTTGAAAAGTAAAACGCGTTGGCGATCGACCAGGGGTCAAACTGTTGGCCGACAAGTTTTTCGGACGCGTGGCGAATCATTTGGCCCTTATCGCGATGGCGCCACCAGGCCGACTCTTCCTTATGAAGCAATCGGTCGACGCATTCGATTACCATGGTCGAAAAGCCGACTCTTGAGCCCAGATACAACATCCGTCGCCAGCCGATGCCGCCCCGTTCGTCTGGCTCTTCGCCGAAAATCTCCAGCAGTACATTGCGATAGAGCCGTTGAAAAATAGTCGGTTCCACGCTCTCCGGCGCGTAGTTGTAGTCCCACGCGGCTAACTGGTCCTTAATCGGTCCCTCGGGCATGTGCGGAAGAAATATCTTCAACAGCGCGCGGGCTTGCGTGCTGATGACGTCGTATTGCAGCGACTGCATGTCTTCGATGGTGGCCCGGGGCATCTCCTCCAGACGCTCGTCGATTCGAAGTTTCCGCCAATCAGGCACCGGTAGCGTGATCAGGATGGGGCCATCGGGAGGATTGCAATCTTCGTTCGCCGCGGCGACGAATCCCTCGGGCGGGTCGTAAATCCGCGGCAAAAGCGTCGTGGGCATCGTGCCTTGCCAGTGGTTGGCTTCGTCCCACATGGGGAGTGGAATCACGCCGTTGTGCTGCGGGGCACGCTGTGGAAAGCACCCATTGGCTTGACGACCGATGTGTCCTTCGGCGTCGGCCACAATCCACGACAACGTGGGCTGTGGACATTCGCGTATCACATCCAACGCTTCGAGTGTGGTTTGGCAATCGATCATCTCGAGCCAAGTCACAATCGACCGTCCGGCACCGATAAACTCACCGGTCCACTTCCAAGAGAGATAGTAGCCGGGGCCATCTTTCAGGGGATCGCCGTCGAGGGTACCGACATCATTGTAGAGGAAATGCAGTGTTTCGGGCTCTTGGCCTTTGTGAGAGAGCGTTTCGTCTCGGACTTCGAAGTCATGCCATGTGTCGCCGCGGCGGTATTGCACGCGTGTCTCGCCGTCTTCTTCTCCGTCGTCGACCGTGCGGCAGTCTTCGATAAAATAATCGCTGTTATCGCCCCGCAAATACGTGACACCCCAGGCGATGTTGCGTGTTCGCGCGGTGGCGAACAGAGGACAACCCGGCAACGTGGCCCCCATGACGTAGTTGTCGTCCCACGCCAGCGAGCATTCGTACCAAATCGACGGCAATCGGTTCACTTCAAGATGAGGGTCCGACGCCATCAGTGCCCCGCCGGTTTCGCTGCGTCGCGCGGCCACGGCCCAGGCGTTACTTCCCGCTAGACGCGGCAGATCGGTAATCAATTCCAGCGCTTCGTCGGATAACTGCCGGCTTAGATGGACCTGCCGCAGCAAATCGAAGTCGGCATCGTCTAGCGCCGGCGAAAAGAGTTCTTTCAGGCGATCTTCGCTCACGCCGGCGTGAATCAGTTCGAGCACAAGTCGTTCGTTCTGTGCTTGGCCGATCGCCAGGCCCCCGAAACTCAGCAGCTTGCCGATGAGCAAGACAGCTTTCTGATTCCACGGTTCAGGCCGAAATCCGGTGGCCCACATGGGAAGCGATCGCCACGATTGCTTGAGGCCGTCGTTCACTCCCTGGCAGTAGGCCGTCAACTGCCCGAAGGAAACGTCGTCGAAATGATCGACTTCGCTTTCCAGATTAAGGTGCAGGCCGACCTTGCGAAAGAAGCAATCGGTCTCATAGAGTTCCGGACTATCGGCGATGGCTTCCTCCGAATTACCCGCGGCCACGGCCCGACCGAAGAGCATTTGCGTGGGACGATCCGAAGCGTGCATCATGCCCAAGCCATAGAGCGTGTCGGCCAGAGTCGCCGCGCGGACGTGAGGAACTCCATTTTCGTCTCGAGCCGCGGTGAAGCGACGGCTCGCATTCTTGATGTTAATCGGCTTCATCATGCGCGGCGGCGAAGGGCAACATCGGACAAGCGAATACCTCTTTCGAGCGGTAAGCCCCTGGGGACCAACAATAGGACCGCCCACACGGTGCCAGCGGCGATTTCCTGGAGCCCAGATGCGCCGGCGAACTAATACGATAATATAGGTCGATTTGCCATTCGACGCACGTTCGATATTTCGTCCTCCGCCCCGAGAGTTCCATTGTCACCATCGACGCAGGTAACCGTACGGCCCACACGCCCCCGTTCGCGACAATCCGGCGCGGTCGATCGGCGGCAGTTGCCCGCGGCGTTTTTCTTCGTTAGCCCCTGGCTACTGGGGTTCGTGGTACTGATTCTCTATCCTTTCCTCGCTTCGCTGTACTGGAGCTTTTGTCGATACGATCTTCTCTCCGCCCCCGAGTGGATCGGAACGGAAAACTATCGACGCTTGCTCGACGAATTGCTCCACGGAGGGCGATTCGCCAAGGCGCTGTGGAACACGGCATACTTTGCCCTGGTGTCGGTGCCGTTGTCGATTGTGTTGGGCGTCGCGCTGGCGGTCATGCTGTCGTGGAATATTCGATTCCGCGCGGTCTTCCGCGCGGTGTTCTTCTTGCCTTCGGTCGTGCCCGTGGTGGCTGGGAGTGTGTTGTGGCTGTGGTTGCTCGATCCTCGCGATGGCTTGGTCAACTATGTGTTGTCCTGGTTGGGCGTCGCTGGTCCCGACTGGTTCAAAAGCCCCCACGTGGCGTTGTGGCCGTTGGATTGGATTCGCGGCACCGCGGGCGTCGGATCGAAAGACGCGCTGGCGCTGATGTCCGCTTGGGGGATGGGAAACTTCATGATCATCTATCTGGCGGCCCTCCAAGATGTGCCACGCCAATTGTACGAAGCCGCTGAACTAGACGGAGCCAATCGGGCGCAAAGGTTTTGGCACATCACCCTCCCGATGCTCTCGCCGGTGATCTTCTTCAATCTGGTGATGGGCCTCATTCAATCGGTGCAAGCGTTCACGCAGGTGTACATCGTCAGCGATGGCATGGGCGAACCGCTAGGATCGTTGCGCGTGCTTTCTCTGCACCTCTTTCTTTCCGCGTTCAAGGAACTCGACATGGGGTATGCTTCCGCCATGGCTTGGGCCTTGTTCGTGGTCATTGTTGTCTCGACCGCGGTGCTGTTTCGCTCTTCCAGGGCTTGGGTCTATTACGCCGGAGGATCGCGTTGAATCCCGGATCTTCTAGATCGCGCGCGCTACGCGGCATCGCCCTGACGATCGTTGCCCTGGGGATCGTCGTGCCCGCGCTAGTCGCCCCCGGTGGACGCTCGAAACCGGTTCCACCCGGTCGCCGGGAAGTTGTCTTCTGGCATTTTTGGGGCGGTCGCGATCGGGCGATCGTGGAAGGAATTGTCGACCGCTTCAACGCTTCGCAAACGAAACACTTCGTGCGCGCCGTTGCCATGCCGGGGGCGAACCTGGACTTGAAGTTCTTCTTGAGTGTTACCGGAGGTGACCCGCCCGACTTGATGAATCAGGATGATCCGGTCGTGGCCGATTGGGCCATTCGCGGAGCCCTCACGCCGCTGGACGAAATGGCTTCGCCGGCGGAGATCGCGGCGCTGGAGAACTGGCTGTTTCCCGCGGCACGCAGTTTGGGAAGTTACCAGGGGCGGCTCCACGCTCTGTGCAACGGGCTCGATGTGCGCGCCTTGTACTACGACCAAAACGTGCTCGAACAATTCGGACGCGAGCCACCCGAGACGATCGAAGCGCTTGATGCATTGGCGCGGCTTATCGCTCCGCCGGGTGGCGACAAGCGGCGGCGACGCTACGGATACGTACCCGACTCTCGCCGGCTGTGGGCATGGGGTATTGTGTTCGGGGGACGGTTCTACGATCCGGCCACGGGGCGCGTTACCGCCGACAGTGAACCGGTTGTTCGGGCGCTGCGGTGGATGGCGTCGTACAGCCGGCTCTACGGCGCTGATGCGCTGTTGGCATTTCGTCAGGGAGAACAAGCCTTGACCGGAGCGGCCTTCCCGCTGTTGGAAGGTCGCTACGCCATGCTCATGGACGGGCAGTGGAGGGTCCGTGAAATCGAAGAGGCGGTTGCGTCGGCCAAAGTCCGTGGTCGAGAGGTTCCGCGAATTGGCGTGGTGCCGTTGCCAAGATTCAAGGACGGACCAACCGACGCTGGATGGGTGAATGGGAACTTCTTCGTTGTGCCGCGTGGTTGCAAGAATTCGGAGGGGTATGGCAATTCATGAAGTTTTGGGCAGGCTTCGGAGGACACGAAACGGAAGCCGCGCGGGCGTGTGTCGCCGGAGGTTGGATTCCCGCATCGGCGGAAGTCGTTGCGCAAGATGTGTTACAACGCTAACTGAAAGACCATCCCGAGTTCGCGACGTTCGTCTGTCTGGCGGCAAGCGAAAACCAAATTCCCTGGCCTGCGATTCCCGTGGCGCGGTTCTACGACGATCAGCTTCGCAAGGCGGCGATGGCGGCCATGTATGAAGGAGCCGATCCACGGAAGGTCTTGGAGGAAGCAACACGACGTGTGCAACAGCGGTTGGAGGAGGTGCTCCAACATGAACGCTAAGCCGCACCCGTTGGGATATGCCGTGTTGCTTGCGATGGCGATTGTGTTCGCCACGCCACTGATATGGATGGTCCTCTCATCGTTGAAGCCCCAAGAACAGCTCACCTCCGATCCGCACCGAATCCTTCCACGCCAATGGCGAGTGAGCAACTACCGCGAAGCCGTCGAGGCCATGCCGTATTTTCAGTACCTTCGCAATTCGCTCGTGCTGTGCTTGGGTAGCGTCATCGGAACGCTCTGCTCGTGTACAGTGGTTGCTTATGCCCTGGCACGTTTGCAATGGCCCGGGCGAAAGGTTGTGTTCGCCGTGATGATCGCCACCATGCTTCTGCCCTGGCATGTGACGATGATCCCTCGTTTTCTGCTGTTGCGCGAAATGGGAATGTACGATTCGCTGGCCGCTCTGATCGTGCCGACTTTTCTCGGCGACGCCTTCTATATCTTTCTATTGCGGCAGTTTTTTCTCGCGATTCCCGAAGAACTTTCCGAGGCGGCACGTATCGACGGCTGTGGGGAATGGTCCGTGTTTGGGCGGATCGTGCTCCCTCTGAGCCGGCCCGCGCTAGCCACCGTCTCGCTGTTTCAATTCATCGCCGCCTGGAACGACTTTGGAGGCCCGTTGCTCTACCTCAGCGATCCGGCCCGATTCCCGCTGGCCTACGGGCTTGAGCGGTTCATCAGTTCCTATTCGAGCCAAACGGCCCTGCTCCTGGCGGCAGCCGTCTTGTTCACGATGCCCATCGTCGTGTTGTTCCTGTTTACGCAGCGAACATTTGTCGAGGGCTTCACCACCAGCGGGCTCAAGGGATAATGGGCAACCGCGACGGGTCGTGCTAGATTACATACTGGATAAGTGAATGTTCCCGATAGTGGATTGCGAGCAATCAATCATCGCGGCGAATTAGGCACGGAGACGGAATCTGGCACATGAAGCACATGAAGCGACGAAACGCTAGCGCCCCGACAACCCTCCATCGTCCGCGATGTTTCTTTCTGGCGATCGGAATCGCCCTGTGTGTTGCCCTTTGCGCCGCGATCTCCCAGGCCGATCACCTGCGGCAACTACAAGCCGACGCGATGGCCAATGGCCATGCCGCGTGGGGACACTGGGGCCCAAAAATGGATAAGTACAACGGTTGGGTTCAACACACCAATCGCTTGATCCCCGTCTACACCTTTGGCATGAACTTGGACGCGTTCCAAGGTGCCAACAGCGCGTATCGCGACCCGAAGAGAATCAAGGAACTGTATGGGCGGTTGCCCGAGGAAACACTCAACCCGAAAGCTGAATACTTCGATCAGACAGATGTCTATCGCCTGCAACGCGCGGCGGCTGCCGCTGGAAAAAAACACATCATCGTAGTCATTTTCGACGGCACGGATTGGCAAACCACGCAGGCGGCGGCAATCTACCGTTCCGGGAAGATCGCTTACACCCAAGGACGTGGCACGGGACTGTCGTTTCTCGACTACGGAGGCACCACCACGGACTTCGGATTCTTTGTTTCCAGCCCTCACAATCAAGGCACATTGCACGATGTCGATACCCAGAAGGTTACGAATCCTGGCGGGCGAATTCGAGGGGGCTATGTCGCGCGTCTGGGTGGGGCGTATCCCTGGACCCCCGGCGACGACCCCCTGTATATCATCGCCAGTCGCGACACGAGCATCCAACACGCCTACACCGATTCGGCCGCATCGGCCACGTCGATGTTCAGCGGAATCAAAACCTACAACGGCGCGGTCAATGTTGATTTCAAGGGGCATCCGGTGACGCCCATCGCGCGCGAGCTACAGCAGCAAGGTTTCGCGATTGGCGTGGTGACCAGCGTGCCGGTTAGCCACGCCACGCCCGGCTGCACATATGCCAACAACGTGCATCGCTACGATTACCAAGATGTTAGCCGCGATTTGTTGGGTCAGCCATCGGTCGCACATCCCAAGACTCCGCTACCAGGGGTCGACGTTCTGCTGGGAGGTGGTTGGGGAGAAGACGTCTCGAGAGACCGCCGCCAAGGCGATAACTTCGTGCCAGGGAATCAATACCTTACGGATGCCGATCTTGAATCCAGCGACGTGGAACATGGCGGGCGTTATCGGGTCGTGCAACGTAGCGCCCAGGCGGAAGGGCGTGCCGCGCTACTTGCAACGGCGTCGCTGGCAGCCCAGAACGGGCAGCGGCTCTTGGGGTACTTCGGCGGAAACCATGGCCATCTCCCCTTTCGCACGGCCGATGGCGGGTTCAACCCGGTGAATGGCATTCGCCGCATGAACGAAAACTACACTCCGGCCGACTTGCGTGAAAACCCAACCTTGGCCGACATGGCCGAAGCCGCGCTAACCGTGTTGGAGACCAACCCCTTGGGGTTTTGGCTTATGATCGAAGCTGGCGATGTCGATTGGGCCAACCACGACAACAACATCGACGCATCCATCGGGGCGGTCATCAGTGGCGAAGCGGCCTTCGATGTGGTGATCGATTGGGTCGAAAAGCACAACGCCTGGGACGATACTTTGGTAATCGTGACCGCCGATCACGGACATTATCTGGTGCTGGAAGATCCCTCGGTTCTGATCGAACCCGGCGAGTGAACACTCCCCCCCGGCCACCGAATATTGTGATCGCTAAGTCTAAAGTCAGCTTGGTTCGTTTCAGTTGCCACGCCGACGCAAGAGGAAGAGACCAAGCCCTAGAGCACCGGTGATCAGCAGCGTAAAACTCGCGGGCTCAGGGACCACGATGGCGTTGATTTCAAACAGCCGCAAGCCACCGGCGGTGCTTCGTGTGAGTTGCACCTCAAAGTTATCGCCGGCCAAGGCTCCCCCGTCGAATGCCCGTTGAATGGAGATGGGCCCACCCCCGTAGCCGTTGAGGTCGATCGTGTCGACAACGACTCCTTCCACGAGGAAGTTGACCAGTTCCGTGCCCCGAAAAGAGTGTTGTACGCCGGTGTCCCCTGCAACAACGATCTCGTAGCCGCCAATTGAGACAATCGATGTGGTGTCCCAGGCGATCGAGTCAATTGTTTCCGTTCCGCCTTCAAGAACATTGTTGCCGTTGTCGCCGACTCCTCCGTCGGCGAAGAGAAACGTATCGGGCTCAATGGCTCCGTTGTTGTTTCCGAAGGCGTCTTCGGGGTTGTCGCCACCCAAGGCAGACGACACGACAAAGTTGGTCGCCAACCCGGGGGCTTCGTCCCCTTCGCCAATATTGTTCGTGGTTGCGTTAAACAAAAACGGATCGATCACCGCGTTGCCGGGCAGCGCATCTGGAACGATGGCATCAATCTCGGAAATACGAGGTCCAGCCGAAGTCGTTCGCGTCGTATTAAACTTGAAGCCGTTGCCAAGCTGTGGCACGCTAAACACCCGGTCGAACACACCAGCGGCGGCGTTGTTATCGAACAGGTCATCCTGTTCTCCGGCAACCGAGAATCCAATCAATTCCGTGGCGCGGGAGGGGCCACCTGAGTCACCGTTGACGGCCGCCCGGTATCCATCAATCAGAACCAACGACGTCGTATCCCAACTCAGCGTATCAACCGTTTCACCACCATCGCCGAGAACAGCGTTACCATTGTCGATGACACCACCATCGTTGAAGATGAACGTGTTCGGCTCAACCGGTCCGTCGTTGTTGCCAAAGGCCCCCTCTTCGTCGTCCGTGCCACCGGCAACTTGACCACTGGAAGCGAAATGGGTCCCAAGCCCCGGTGCCTCATCGCCACCACTGTTGCTGATCGCATTGAAGAGAATCGGATCGACGACCTGAGCACGGACGGATGAGGTGGCAATCAAAGAGGTGGCGATCAAAACTGCCATTACTATGATTAGGGATCTCATGCGTGGCTTCATTTTCTACCTGCGATTCTTTCGAATGTCTTGCCCAAATGATGAATTCAAACCGTGCCCCCATTTAGAGAGGACGGATCTCCAAGTCAACGAAGCGACTTCACTCGTCGTCCAAAGAAGA
>Ga0114931_10004368_pt1 | contig 17637 bp, 23 predicted proteins | sample 2SBtaG_FD_89579 | JGI IMG/M metagenome (GOLD analysis project Ga0114931, IMG submission 89579) | Deep subsurface microbial communities from Kolumbo volcano to uncover new lineages of life (NeLLi) - 2SBTROV14_V59a metaG | ecosystem: Environmental > Aquatic > Marine > Volcanic | place: Kolumbo...
CCTGCATCCACAACCAGAGATAAAAACCACACAGCGCGGCCAGGGCCAGACCGCCGACAAGGAAACCGGTGACCGAACCGGCGCGGTAGGCCACGCGCAAGGCCTGAGACATTCCCCGCTGTGAGGCGGCAGCGGTGCGTACGTTGGCGCGCACGGAAACACTCATGCCGATGACCCCGGAGAGCCCCGAACAGAGCCCCCCGATGAGGAAACCGAAGGCGGTGGGCCAGCCGAACTGTGGCGTCAGCCAGAGAATGGCGAAAATCACCAGACCCACTGCGCCAATGACGCCATATTGGGTGCGTATAAAGGCACCAGCCCCCTCGCGGATTGCCAGGTAGGGGGGCTGCAGGGCTGCAGCGCCGAGGGGTTGACGAAGCACCCACCAGGCACACCAGGCGGCATACAGGATACCGAGAATGGCTGCAATGAGACCTAATTCCAGTAGTATCGTCATAGCTACGCCTTGTCAGATGATGGCACGCGATTGCCTTAACAGACCGTCGATTATGTTCGCTTCACCCAGGTTTCATCCGGGAGCAAACAGAGTACGCACAATAAGTGCGTAGATCAAGGCTGACGGCCTGAAAGAACAGACCTCGGGTTAATACGATGCACACATCGAGAATAGATAAAAAACAGCCGACAAAATGTAAAAAGAATAACCGCAACACCCGTGTATATCAAGGCAGAAAACCGGAAGCCTGGATATGCCTGATTCATCCGTCTATCCGGCCTCAATTGGACCCGGGCAATAAGGCCGCTTATTCTGCTTATACCCCGAAAGCGTGCGAGAGCGCTTCCGCCCGGTTATGATGACGGCCTTTGGTACCATCGCTGACATGGTGCCGATCGCGCTGGAGCTGGCAACGGGGCTGGAACGCACGTCACCACTGGCCGGCGTGGCCGTGCGCGGACTTATAGGTCGGCACCCTGTTAACGCTGCTGTAAGTGCCTATGTTTGCCTATGGCTTTGATAAAGAGTCGGCAGACAGGGTGAGGCAGAACTTCTGTGGCAATGGTTACGGTAAATACGTAACCTGTGACTAACCGAAAAAATCGAACGAGAAAATTATGACGGTTAATTAAAAATATATTGTGGCCCTGTATAGCTGTGTGGCCGCTTTACTCTCACTGCCTGTTTCCGCGGCGCCAGTGGATGATCCAGCTTACCAATATATGGACAATAGCTACTGTGGTGCCTGTCACCAGGTAAAACGTCGTGGTGAGAATATAGAAGTCGATGCCGGGGTGAAGAATGTCGGGGCAGGCCATCCTATCCCTGGTGGCGCGACCTTGAGAAATATTATTCTGCTGATAACCGCAACAGATAGCCAGGGCAGGTCCTTATGCCATACCGGTAGCAACAAAGAGCTGCTGCCAGCACTTGCCGGCAAAGGCAAGGGCGATGGAAACTATGCCGGGCGCAGCGGCAAAATGTTCGCCCGTCCGTTTGCTACAAAAACCGGTATGGTACCAGCCGGTGGCTTTAACGCCGACCATATCCTGTTTGATACCCGAATCTGGCCCGGCGATACAGATCATTCGGTCTACCACTTCAAGGCCAGCGGTGCCGGTGCGGTCACTATTAAAGCCAGCCTGATTTACCGCTGGGCCTATAAGCCACTGGTGGATAAAAAAGGCTGGAAGCAAACCGATATTATTATGACCAGTAAAGCGCTGCAAAAATAAGTGCAACGCTGCTCATGGCCAAAGAGTAAGCCAGGAGAGTAAGCCATATGCCCGAATATCAAATCAGCACCCGGCGCAAAGATGCACATGGAAGTGTGGAGCAGTGTAGGCAGGCGGAAATTATTATGGATACCCTTGTCGATGGTAGAACCGATGCCTTTAATCCCGCAGAGCTGTTACTGACAGCGAGGAAAGCTATATCAGAGTATCCCTGGGTCAGAAATAATACAGGAAACGGTAACCGAATAACCATATCGGGATAACGAGAAACTGGAGAACAATAATGCGAAATATACTGCGACGGCCAAACCTCACCTATACACCGTTTTTATTGCCGCTTATATTGCTGCCCCTACTGGGTGAATGGCTGTGGCGGGTGTACGACCCGGATTTTTTTACGAATGAAAAAGAAGTATTTCTAACATTCAATATTGTTTATATTGTCATTACACGACTGCTCCTGCTGGATGTGATGCTGTTTTTGTTCAGCCGATCCAAACGCGCATTACATGTCACCCTGATTCGAATAGTTGGTCTCTATCTTGAGATCACACTGATTACTATTTCGTATTTTGCGCTGATGTTTTATATTTTTGGTGTCTTCCTTCTATTTCAGTACAACGCAGATATTGCCGCTGAACAACTGGCTATTATCAAGGCGCACGATTTACTGGTCGCCTTTTATATATCCACCGTGTCCTTCACCACGCTTGGTCTGGGCGACTGGGTTCCACAAAGCCTGAACGCCATGATGGCTGTTTCCACCGAAGTGATTCTGGGGGTTGTGCAGGCCGGTGTCTTTATGGCCATTATTATCTACGCCCATCAAAATAAAGAAGTGCTGTCGCCCGGACATGTATAGCACAGAGAATTATCCTGCCAGCCTATTGCAGGTCAGAGTCCAGGAGTCAGGCTATAGCGAGATAAAGGGAGCGGGCCAGCGGGACTGTCGTCACCAGGCTGACATCGATGGTCACGATCATGGAGAGGAGAAAGGTTACAATCACCAATTTAACGGGCTGGTGTCCGTCCCTCTAAACGCCGGGCAAGTCGGGGCGAGGAGACCCCTGTTTTCACCCCCCGCTGGAGCCATCCTGTCCCTGGCCCAGGGACAGCGACATCCGAACCTCGATGGCAACGTCAAAAGGGTACTGGCACGCTATTGTGTACCACCCGATTGGCCGGGCAGGGCGGCGGTGCAGCATAAACTCTGGGCTCTGGCCGAGGCGTACACAACGTCGCAGCGGGTAGGGGACTACAATCAGGCGAAGATGGACCTGGGTGCAATGCTTTGTACCCGGGTATCGCCGCGCTGCCGGGAATGCCCGGTAGCCGCTGATTGCCGCGCCCGGCAGCAGCAGCGGCAGGCTGACTTTCCGGGACGCAGGCCACCCGGGGTATTGCGCGGTACGCGAGGTGCAGATGCTCCTGCTGCGCGATGGCCAGGGACAGGTGCTGCTGGAGCGGCACCCTGTTCAGGGGGCCCGGCCCCGCGCCGGTGGTTCGTCTTTTGCGAGAACTTGAACAAGAGGATTCTGCATGAGCCATATCGTCAACTGCGTAAAACTCAAGCGTGAGGCCGAGGGCCTCGATCGCCAGCCTTACCCTCGCGAACTGGGCAAGCGCATCTATGAGAACGTCTCGAAACAGGCCTGGCAGGAGTGGCTGCGTCACCAGACCATGCTGATCAACGAATATCGCCTGAGCCCGGTCGATCCCAAGTCACACAGTTTTCTCGAGGAGCAGATGGAGAAGTTCTTTTTTGGCGATGGCGCGGATGCGCCGCCGGACTTTCGCCCCGAATAGCCTTTGCTGGATGTGACGAATCCCAGGTCGCTTGATGAGGACGCGCAAGACCTGATTTCAACTTGCTTCACATTTCCCTAAAGTTTTAATTCCCGCTGCCGCCAAATCGGTCAGATTGTGGCGATAGGCTGTGTGTCGCCGCTCGAAAAGTTACTCAGATAGGTGAGGAATTAGGCATGAAAAAGCAGGCGGGTTTTACCCTGATCGAACTGGTGGTGGTGATCATCATCCTGGGTATTCTGGCGGCGACTGCGCTTCCCAAATTCATGAATGTTACCGACGATGCGCATCACGCAGCGGTGGCGGGTGTGGCCGGCAGTTTTGGTTCCGGCGTGGCAATGGTGCACGCACAATGGGTAGCCAATGGGCTTAGTACCGATGCAAACAACATCAATGGCTTTGGCAGCAACAATGTGGATGTCAACGCCAATGGATGGCCAACCGATACAGGTAACAACCGTGCGATAGCGGATGCCACCGATTGCGTGGAGGTGTGGAACGGGGTCATGCAGAATCCGCCAACTGTTGCCACTGCTGCGGGTTCCGACTATCTGGAGACCGCCAGTGCAGGTGGTCAGTATTGCGTATTCACGTATCAGAACAACCCCGGGACATTGCGGCGCTTTGTTTACTATGCGAACAATGGAAATATTGTAGTGACCAACCCCTGATAGCGGCCCTGGCGCCCCGAGCGCATGCAACGGTCTGGAATATACGAATGGACGCGGCCCTGTGGCCGCGTCTTGCCGTTGCACGCGGGATTCACCCTGGTCGAGCTGATCGTCAGCGTGTTGATCCTGGGTATCCTGGCGATGACAGCATTGCCCCGTTTTGTCAAGACATCGGCCTTCGAAGAGATGGGATATGCGGATGCAGCCGCCGCTGCAGCGCGTTATGCGCAAAAGCTGGCCATGGCCTCGGGCTGTGATACGCGCTTCCGACTCGACGCCGGTGGCTATGCACTACTGCAACGCACAAACAGCTGCGACAGTGGCGCGCTGAGCAGGCCGGTACAGCGTCCCGGCGCGGGAAACTGGGCAGCTCCGCTCCCGGGAGGTATCGTGGCCGGTGGTGGTGATATCTACTTCGATGGCGATGGCAGTCCGCATCGCGCCAGTGATGGTGCACTGTTGGGCGCCACCACCACATTCTCCCTGGGCTCACACAGCTTTGTGGTTGAGCCGGTAACCGGCCTGGTACACAGGCCATGAGGTCATACAGCAGGCAAACAGGGGCGACCCTGATCGAGCTGGTTATCTCGATTGTGATCATCAGTGTCTCGGTCACCGGGGTGATGATGTTGATCACCCGGCTGGCGCAATCGAGCGCCGATCCCATGGTGCGTACCCAGGCTGCCTCGGTCGCCGAGGCCTATCTGGACGAGATCATGGCGCGCGCCCTGAATGACCCCGGGGGCGGTGAGACCGGTGGTCCGGAGGCGGGCGAGACCCGTGCCACCTACGACGATGTATCCGACTATAACGGCCTCAATGACAATAGTGGCGCATTCGATCAGTACGGTAACCCGGTGGCTGGGCTCGAGGGTTACAACGTCTCGGTACGGGTGACCCCGGGTTCGCTGGGCGGTTCGCCGGGAAAATACATCCGCGTGCTGGTCACCTGGGACGGAGACAGCGATTTCTCACTTCCGCTGTCCGCGTGGAGGCTGAACTGATGCGCCGGTCACGTGGATTCACCCTGATCGAGCTGGTGGTGACGATAGTGCTCGCCGGCGTGCTGTCACTGGCGGTAATGCAGTTCATCAGTGCACCGGTGGATGCCTATGTCAGCCAGTCACGACGCGCGGCCCTGGTGGATGAGGCGCAACTGGCAATCCGGCGGATCGCTGGGGATGTGCGCTCCGCAGTGCCCAACAGTGTCAGGGTAGGCTGCTCCGGACGTTGCGTGGAACTGCTGCACGCGTTCAGCGGCGCGCGTTACCGTGCCAGCCCACCCGGTGATGAATTGAGTTTCCTGCCTGCGGATGCGGACGACCGCTTCGAGGTGCTGGGACCGCTCAACCCCGTGGCAGGTCTCGGGACCTCGGGCTCTGCCAATGCCTGTACCGAGGGGCTGGCTGCCTGTGTGGTGATCTATAACACGGGCACCGCCGGTACGAATGTATGGGCCGCCGACAATGCTGCGACATTACGCGCTATCGGCGGTACGCCGCTGCTCGTTCAGTTCGTCAACAGCGGCTTCAGTTCCGGTCTGCCGGCCTTTCCGGCCAGCTCACCGGAGCAGCGTTTCTACCTTGCCGATACCGCCATCACCTATCTGTGCGATCCCTCGACCGGCACCCTGCGCCGTTACCAGGGCTACAGCCATGCCGCCAGCCAGAGCGCGGTGGATACGCACGCCGAGCTGGTTGGGCGCAGTAATCCGGCAGAACATGCCCTGCTGGCTACCCGGGTCAGTCAGTGCACTTTCCGCTTCACCCCGGGGACGGCGACACGCAGAGGCATCCTGGGACTGCGTCTGTCGCTCAGCGAGGCGGGCGAGCGTATCACCCTGCAGCAGCAGACCCATGTGGATAATTTGCCATGAAGCCGGATACGCGACAGAGCGGTTTCACCCTGATCAGCACCCTGTTTCTTCTGCTGGTGGTTGCCACGCTGGGTGCCTACATGGTCAGGCTCTCGACCGCGCAGCATGTCTCCAGTGCGCTCGGGGTCAATGCATTGCGCGCACACTATGCGGCAGAGAGTGGTATGGAGTGGGCGAAGTACCGCATCACCCACAGTGGCCTGTGCCCAAGTGTTGGCAGTTCCGTCAGCCTGGAAGGCTTCACGGTCAGCGTGCAGTCCTGCAGTCTTACGCTGGTGACTGAAGGGGCTGCCACTTATTCACTGTTTGACATCCAGGTGGAGGCAAGACGCGGCGCATGGGGCCAGGCAGAGTATGCCAGACGTCGCCTGCGCGCGACCCTGAAGATATAACCTGGGTTTGCCTCTATCTATCTGTGTGACAATCGCCCTGGTCAACTCCAGGGGGTATCCATGTCAGAAGCGATCGATCGGCAGTATCGCCAGGTCCGTTTGATCAATGGCCTGCTTAACGCTTCAGCCTATCCGCACCCGGTGGAGCAGGTCCGGCATATCGAGACCCACATCTCGCACATCCTGCTCGCGGGTGAGTTTGCCTACAAGGTGAATAAGCCCCTAAATCTGGGATTCCTCAGTTATCTTGAACTGTCGCAACGTCGTCACTACTGTGAGGAGGAGCTGCGCCTGAACAGCCGCACCGCCCCTGAAATCTACCTCGACGTGGTGGCGATCGCCGGCCCTCCCGATACACCGCACATTGTCCCTATCGAAACCCCCGACTGCCTGGATCGCCGGGAGCGGGTTGCTGAACACGAAGGTCCGATAACCCTGGTGGTGGATACAGGCGGAGAGGTCGATATCGATAGCCTGGCACGCCGGATACGTCGGCGTGTCGGCGCACAAGGGTGATCGCAGGTCGCCGATCAGTGGTGTGCAGCGGATGACAGATCCCACAGAGGCAGGAACACACCCAGTGCCAGCACGGTGACCATGATGCCGATGATGACGATCACGATGGGTTCTATGGCATCGGTAAGACGTTTGAGATCGTATTCCACCTCGGCCTGGTAGTGTTCGGCGGTCTCTTCCAGGAGGTCATCGATTGCGCCGGACTCTTCGCCAGTGGCCAGCATCTGCAGTACCAGCGGAGTGAACAGGCCGGTGGCGGTGGCGGTACGCGTGATGCTCTCACCCTTCTCGATGCCCTTGCGCATCTCCTGGATGCGCTCGGCCACAAATACGTTATCCACCACGCCGCCTACCACCTTGAGTGCATGTACCAGTGGCACGCCGGCTCGCAGCGTCATGCTGATGGACAGGGCAAAGCGGCCCATGATGGCCTTGTATATGATCGGGCCCACCAGCGGCACCCGCAGAATCCAGCGCGACCAGAAACGGTCACCATGGGTTGTGCTCAACCATTGACGCAGCCCCACCAGGCCAGCGAATGCTCCCAACAGGAGGTAGAGCCAGTTGGCCTTGAAGAAAGCTGAGGTGGCGATCAGAAACTGCGTCATCAGAGGTAATTCGGCATGGAAGCGGGCAAAGGCATCGGCGAAAGAGGGGATCACCCAGATATTGATGATCACCATCGCAACCACGATGGCGCCGATTACAATCATGGGATAACGCAGTGCAGTGCGGATACGTTCGCGGGTCTGCTTTTCTGTCTCGAGATAGTCGGCCAGGTGGGCAAAGGATTGTTCCAGGCGACCAGTGCTCTCACCGACCCGGACCATGAAGATGAACAGGGGATTGAACAGCGCGGGGTGTTGAGCCAGCGCCATGTTCAACTCACGTCCCTCCTGCAGCTGCCTGAGGATATCAGCCAGGGCCTCTTTCAGGCGTTGGTTACGGGTGGTTTCACTCAATCCCTTCAGGGCGCGCAGAATAGGTACCCCGGCCTTTAACAGGGTGCGCAGCTGGCGGCAGAACATCACGATCTCTTCCAGGCGTACCTTGGGCCGCAGCAGCTCGCGCGCACGCTCCAGTATGTCCATCGAGGGCACGGTCGCCGGACCGATGAATACGGGGGTCAGGCCGCGGTTCCCCAATTGGCCAGCCACCTCGCCGGAGGAATCGGCTTCGAGTGTGCCGCTAACCCGTTCACCACCGGCATCCCTCGCACGGTATTCAAACAACGCCATCTCAGCCTTCCTGTTCGCCGCTGATACGCATGACTTCCTGCAGGCTGGTGACCCCCCGGGCCGCCAGTTGCAAGGCGTTATGTGACAGGCTGACAAAGTCGGGAGCCCGGCGTGCGGCCTGTGCAAAGCCATCGATATCCTGGTTGCGCAGGGCACTCAGCAGCTCGCCGCGAATCTCGAGCAATTCGTAGACCCCGACACGCCCCCGGTAGCCGGTATGGCCGCAGTGCTCACAGCCACTGCCCTGTTGCAGACCCGCAATATCGGCCTCGGGATAATAGCTGTTGAGCCAGGCGCGTTCGTGTTCATCTGGCTGGTAGGGCAGCGCACAATCCGGGCAGACCCGCCGCACCAGGCGCTGTGCCAGTACGCCCTGGAGGGCGGTAGCCATCAGATAGCCCGGTGCACCCATGTCGAGCAGGCGGCTGATGGTGTCAAAAGAGCTGTTGGTATGTAGCGTGGATAATACGAAATGGCCGGTAATGGCGGCACGCAGCCCGATCTGCGCGGTCTCGAGATCGCGCATCTCGCCCACAAGAATAATATCCGGATCCTGGCGTAGTGCCGTGCGCAGCACGCGGGCAAAGGTCAGGCCTATCTGCTCGTGGATCTGTACCTGGTTGATCCGCGGCAGTCGATACTCCACCGGATCCTCGGCCGTGATGATCTTCGATTCAGGGGTATTGAGTTCGTTGAGCGCGGCGTACAGGGTGGTGGTCTTGCCGCTACCGGTCGGGCCGGTTACCAGGAGCATGCCATGCGGTTTACGGATCAGGTCGCGGACTCGTTCTCCAAGTTGTGGTGGCATGCCGAGCTGTTCCAGAGACAGGATGCCGCCGCTCTGGTCGAGCAGGCGCATGACCACCCCTTCACCGGCGGCAAGCGGCATGATCGATAGGCGGATATCGACGTGGCGCTGGCCAATCTTTAGTTGAAAACGGCCATCCTGTGGCAGACGTTTCTCCGATATGTCCAGGTCGGCCAGCAGCTTGAGGCGTTGCACGAGTGCCGGTGCAATACGCACCTCGTTCATTATCTGCTCCTGCAACACGCCATCCACACGCATGCGGATACGCAGCACCTTTTCTTCGGGTTCGATATGAATATCCGAGGCCTTGGCGTGCATGGCATCTTCGAACAGGCGTTGTAACAGCCGGAATACCGGTGCCTCGTCTTCACCCGAGGATTGCAGCATCTCGCCCAGATCAAGATCTGCCTGGGACAGCTCATCCTCCAGCTCGCCAGCCAGGTCACTGAGATCATTCTCGCCGCGGTACAGTCTGTCGATGGCCTCGATCAGTTGGGATTCGGGTGCCACCGCCTGGCGAACCCGTTTCTTCAGCAGATGCGCGACTTCATCATACGCAAACAGATCGGTCGGATCGGCCATTGCAAGCAGGACATCGCGTTCGCGCTCTTCGACCAGCAGTACCCGGTAACGCCGCGCAATACTCTCGGGGATCTGGTTCGCAATCGCCGGCTCGATTTTCTGCCGCGACATCTCCAGCAGCGGGATTTGCAGCTATTGCGAGAGAAACTCGAGCAGGCGATGTTCACTGATGTAGCCGAGTTCGACCAGGGCAGCGCCGAGTTTTCGGCCACTGTGCTTCTGATCCGCAAGCGCGGAAAGCAGTTGCTCCTCACTGATAATGCCATTTTTCACCAGTAGGTCGCCCAGGCGCATCTTTTTCAACGGGCTTTGAGGCCTGTTTGGCAGTGCACTCATTGCAGTGCCTCCAGGCGCTGTCTGGCAAACTGACGCACCTCGTCGCCAAGCTGTGGGTAGCCCAACACCCTGCGATAGGCAGCAGCGGCCACGGCAGAATCTTTTCCATCCTGGGTCAATGCGAGACCGAGCCAGTCACTTGCAATCGCACCAGGCAGGCGGGTGAGCCGCTGATACAGCTTGCGAGCCTCGCCGGTACTGCCGGATTGTTGCAGCAGGCCGGCATTAAGGCGCAGGGCCTGTCGGTTGCCCGGTTCGCGCGCGAGCAGCCGCTCCAACCCGGCCAGTGCCCGTTTGGGATGGCCCTGTTCGATCAGCAGGCGTGAACGCAGCAATTCCAGGCTGCTGTTTTGCTTCAGGATGCGAAGGCTTTTCTCGATCTGGCCAAGCGCCTCTGCCGGGCGCCCGCTCTGGACCATCAGGCCAATCAGCAGTTCATGCGCGGCGGGCTCACGCGAGCCTTTTGCCAGTAGCTCTCGCAGCAGTTCCTCGGCGTGGCTGAGTGCGCCCTGGTCGATCAGCTCGCGGACCTTATCCAGGGGCCGGGTAATCACCGTCTTGTGAAGCCTGGGCCGAGCAGTGGACTTGGTCTGAGCGACCGGTTTTGCCTTGTCGACCTTTCGCGGCCTCGGCACCACGGGCCTAGGTTTTTTGATATGCAGGGGCGGGTACGCGATGGATTTTATATGGGTTTCAGCAGGTGCCGCAGCAGTACCTGCGGGTTCGGTTTTGACCGGGGTCGGGGTACTTAGCGGTTCCGACGCAGGGGCCACGGACGGCTGATCCTTCGTCACAGCGATACCTTTCGAGCCAATGGGCGAGGGCGGGGCAGGTGTTACGATCGTGGCAACCGACTCGATCGCTTGATGTGTTCCTGCGGGCTGGGGCTGGATGGTCCGGGGAGGCTCACGTAGCCACCACCATATACCGGCTGTAATAAACAGCAGTACGCAGCTCACGAAGGTTATCAATGGCCATTTGTACGAGCGCTTTGACGATCGTTGCTCCACCTGAACGGTGTTATTTGCAAGTCGTAATGAGGGCCTTGCTGAAAGCGGCTGCTCCTGTGCGTCGAGATCACGCAGTACCTGGTTGAGCAGACTCATCAGCCGATTCTCGCGGTCCAGAGCAGGCTGGCCATGGCCAGCGACGCACCAACCGCTGTAGCCAAGCCACGCAGGCGATTTACCGGTATTTGTGATCTGATGGATTCAGTATCGGAGACCGCACGGATAAGGTGCTTGCGTGCAGGCCGGGCTGTGCCTTCACCGTAGCAGGCGAGCAGGGTCTTGTGTGCCAGAATGTTCAACAGGCGCGGGACACCCCCGCTGGCCCTGAACAGGCGACGGGCGAGCGCATCATCGAACAGGGTTGGCCCTTTGTATCCGGAGACCGCGAGACGATGCGCGAGGTAACCTGCCACCACCTCGGTGCGCATCGGATGCAGCCGATAATGAAAGCCGATGCGCTGCGCCAGCTGGCGCAGGTCCGGGCGGGCCAGGCGCTCATCGAGCTCGGGCTGGCCGAGCAGGACCACCTGCAACAGTTTGTTTTTTTCCGTTTCCAGATTGCCAAGCAGGCGCAGTGCCTCCAGGCATTCGTGCGAAAGGGCCTGGGCCTCGTCGATGATCAGTACCACCTGGCGGCCTTCGCGCCGCTGCTCCAGCAAATGCGTATTGATCGCCTCGATCAGGTGGTGTTGACCAAGGTTGCGTGGCAGCTTCAGACCGAGCTCGCCGGCCAGTGCATGGCGCAGTGCGGCCGGGGTTATCGCCGGATTCGGTATATAGGCGGTGACGAAGCGCTCATCATCTTCCAGTTCGTTGAGCAGCTTGCGGCACAGCAGGGTCTTGCCGGTACCCACCTCGCCACTGACCTTGATGAAGCCCTCGCCGAGTTGTAGTGCCACCAGCAGGGTATTGAGGGCATCCTGGTGATCGGTGTTGGCATAGAAGTAATCGGTGTCCGGAGTCAGTGCGAAGGGTGACTCACGCAGCCCGAAGAATTGTTTGTACATCAGTGGGCGACCTCCCCGAGTGTACCGAACACCACGGACTCACCACCATAATGAAACCCACGATCGAGAGCGTTGAAGCGGTGTTCCGAGGCAGATATGTCGTCACTCCATGCACGTGGGCTATCGATTACCAGTGGCTTGAGCAGGATGACCAGCTCGCTCTTGCGTGAGCTCTGTTTGGTATGACGGAAGGCAGAACCTAAGAATGGAATATCACCAATACCTGGTACCGAGGCGGTGCCCTCGCTGGTTTCTTCCTGCATCAGACCACCGATCACGATGATCTGGCCGCTCTGGGCGTAGACGATGCTGTCTGATTCGCGCACCCTTGACTTGGCCAGCGGCAGGCTCTGGGTATTGTCACCGATGGCGAAGGTCTTGGTTTGATCGGTTACCTCGCTGACCGACGGATGGATGTGCAGGGTCACGCCGCCCAGGGGATCGATCTGCGGGGTGACATCCAGGGCGATGCCCGAGAAAAACGGGGTAAGGGTCACATCCGGTGACGTGGTGGTAGCCCCTGCGCCGGTGGTCGTGGTGGTCGACACATCGGTGACGAAGAATTCGTCTTGTCCCACCTTGATCACGGCCTTCTGGTTGTTGACCGTGGCCACGCGGGGGCTGGACAGGACCTGCACATTCCCCTGTGACTCCAGCAGTTCGATAAAGGCGGCAAAGCTGCCGGTGCGGATCGCCGCACTGAAAACTCCGGCGAAGGCCTGTGCGGCCAGGCCGATGATGGCGCTATAAGCGGCAGGGTCAAGGTTGCCGGAGTTGCCTGCGATACCACTGGTACCGTTATTTGAACTCAAAACGGTGCCACCACCGGTCTGGCCAAAGGTTACACTTCCTTTGTTCGGCAGGCCGGCCAGCTTGCCCCAGTTGATCCCGGACTGGAAGCCATCATCCAGTTGAACCTCTAAGATCTTTGCCTCGAGGATCACCTGGCGCTGCAGAGTGGCCTGCAGGGAGCGCAGGTAGGCGGCAACCTCGCGTTGCTCGGTCGGCATGGCGCGGACCACCACGATGCCGGACTGCGGAGACACCACGATCGAACGGCCCTCTGCATTACCGACCAGGGTTGCGAGGCCTGCCTTCAGTTCACTCCAGAAGTCTGCCTCGCTTTCGGTGATCACCTTGGAGGAGGGGAGGGTCTCCGACGTCGAGCTGCTGCTGGTGCTGTCACCGCTGCTCTCGGATCCGGAGGACTGGGTCATCTGTCCGGAGCTGACCCGCATCTCGGAACTTCCGCTGCGTTTCACGTTCAGGTAATTGATCTGGTAGATGCGTGACTGCAGGCGTGCCGGCATCACTTCGAAGCCGCCTGCGGTCTGCTGGTATTCGTAGCCATAGACCTGGCGCAGGGTCTCCATCACTTCGGGGATGGTGACATTTTTCAGGCTCAGCGAGATATTGCCACTGACATCCGGGTGGACCACCATGTTGTAGGGTGTGCCGTCGACCAGGCTCATAAAGAAATCGCGTGCTGCAACTTCGGAGACACTGATGTCAAAACGCTTTTGTGCGCGCCGGGGCGCTCCCAGCTGTACCTGCATCGGGGGAATCAGGGCGGCGGTCACCTCGGGTGGCGGCGCCGGCCGGGTACTCTGCCCATTTCTCTTTCCCTCATCCAGGGTATCGCGGATCCGGTCCAGGGTGGATCCGTCACGCGGTGCCTGGGTCTGGCAAGCAGCCAGCAGGGAAAGTAGCAGGATACTCAGGATGATTTTCATGGTTTGATATCTTGGGCGAGTCTTTTCATGGACGAGAGGCCCAAGTGCAATTGGATACTGCCTGTTGGCCCGGTCAGCCTGGCACTGGTCGTGCCGATGGCGGTGATTCGGTAGTTGCCAACGGTGTCGCCGACAGACAGGCGCTGGCCATCGATCAGTGCACTGTGCTTCCGCCCCTGGGCAAACACCGCCTGCAGGCGCGGGAGCGAGGGTGTCTGCGGGGTCCTTTCCTTGGCGCTGGCTGATGCCGGCTGGATGAGAGGGCGGGTAGGGTCGAACAGGGGTTGTTCCGCAGACGCGGACAACGCGGGTACGGCCCAGATCAGGGTTGCCAACAGGAGGTATTTATCAGGCACCGATCCAGTCCTCCGAAAGGCTGAGTGTATGCAGTTCGAGGCGGATCCTGTTGCGTGGATATTTCTCAGTGTGGAGCTCGAAGGCATCCCAGTAGATACCACCGGACAGCTGCTCCAGTTGCTCAAGATAGCGCAGGGTATCCATATAGCTGCCCTGGAATTCGAGTGCAAAATCATGTGCGAATATGGGTAGCTTGGGTCCGTCTTTCGCCGTGTTCAGAGGGCGGGTCTTCAAGGTACGCAGGCTGATGAGCTGCAGACCCTCCTGCCTGGCAAGTATCTGCTGCAACAGTTCAGCCATGCGCGATGGTGTGATCAGTTCGTCAGACAATTGCTTGAGCCGTGTCTGGGTGTTCTTTACCGCAAGGCGCAGCTGCTCAGTCAGGCCAAGCAACTTCTTGTTTGGGTCGTCGGTCAGCTTGTCCGTGGTCTCGTTGGCCTGTTGGGTCAACTGGGCCAGGGTTTGACGTTCGCTGGCGAGCTGGCTTTGGACGGCCTTGAGGTCATGTCGTGCGCTACCAATGATCAGCTCACCCATCTGGAATAATACAAAGGCCAGGGCCAGGAACACCATGCTGCGTTCGCGTAGGCTGAGTTGTTCAAAACGATGCAGTATGGCTTTAACCCTGGCCATCGGTTTTCTCCTTTTGCGGATGGCTGGTTAGCTCGAAGCTCATGCTGCTGTCGTGATCCGGGGCATCGCGTAGAAGCCGTGCCCGACCGAAGGTGAGCCCACTGAATGCCGGGTCGCTACCGAGGCTGCGCAGCATGCGGGGCACCGCTGCGGCGTCGAGGGCCGTGCCGCCCAGGGTCACCTTGTGGGGCTGACCGGAAATTCTGATGTTACGCAGCCATAGCTGATCCAGCGGTTGGCGGGCGAGGCCACGCAGGATGTCAGAGTATCCCTTGTGCATCTGTCTCTGTTCACCGGAGATCAGTGCGAGAACCTTTTGCAGCGAGTCATGGCGTTTCTCCAGACGCTGCTGTTCGGCCTGTAGCAGTGGGTCAGGTTTGCCTGATGGCACGCGGGTCCGCAGGGTGGCGAGTTGTTGTTGGCGCTGTTGCACCTGCGCGTGCAGTTGCTGATATTGGTGTTTCAGGTCGAGTGTCTGCCAGCTTATCCAACCCCAGCCCGATAGAATCACCAGCAGCCCCAGGCCACCCAGCCAGGCAAGTGTGCTGGTACCCACGGGTTGGGGTTGGCGGGCATCACGACCGACCTGGTAAAGGTTGATTCGCTGAGGTGGAGGGTTCAGGCAGCGCATGGCATTTCCCTTATCGCCGCGCCCATTGCCAGCAGTGCCCGCCGTCGTTGTTCGTCGCTGAAGGCCTCGAGCCCGTCGATGGCGGAGAGGTCAAATGATACGACCGGTACCGACAGGTAGATGCCGGCGGACAGTACAAAGGCGGCCTCGACCTGGTAGGAGGTGGAAAGCACCTGGAGTCCGTTTACCGGACCGCTGGCGTATAGGCTCTGGAAGTAATCCAGAGACCGCTGCACCTCGAGCAACAGATCATCCATGTCGGCCTCTGTCTGTTCGTTGTCTTCAAATAGGCCTGAGGCAATATCGACCTGGCGGCTGAGGTAGATTTCATTGCCATGGCAGATCTCGATCAATGCCCCGTGCGTGGACAGGTAGAGATAGGCAAAGGTCTGTTCCTCCTGTGTATGCATGACCAGATCACGCATCGCCATTTCCGGTATGTCGACCGCCCTCAGTTGCTTCGATGGGACGGCATCGATGATTTCATTCACCTTGTCGGGACGTGCGGCAACCACGTAAGCCAGGCGTGCGGCCCCCGCCCGCTGGCTCTGGGGCAGGTTGAAATGGTCTATCAGTGCTTCGTCCACGGGGAAATTGATCATGTCACGTATACGCCAACGGAGGGCCTCGTTGACCTCTTCCGGCGGCAGCTCCGGGGCCTCGAGCTGTACCAGTGTGTAGTCGCTGTGTGAAAGTACAGTCGTAAGGGGGGTGTTGACTGAACCGAGGCCACTCAAGGCCGTGCTGATCTGTTGCTGACGTGGCAGATTGTCCGGAGCCTCGGACAGTTGCTCCAGGCGCACGCCACCGCCAGGCAGTGCCCGCATCAGTGCTGCGCGAGCACCGTTCTGGTGCAAGCTGAGCCCGGTATACAATGTATTGTCAGATTTTTTGTTTTTACGACTTAACACTCACTTTCTCCCTCTGGGCCTTGGTCCTATCGGGGCTGCATGGGAATTAGCGGCATGTGAGCAGATTACTTTAGGAATTTATTGGTGGATCAAGAAACACATAAATCCGCTGTCAACGCAATTCTAAAATGTCCTCTTTCCTCCAAAGCTGAAATGTCCCCTTCTGGGTTGGTTCAGCGCAGGGTTGTCGGAGGGATGTGATCTCCACTGGGATGTAGGCCGGCCCCGTTGCGGTCACCAGCGGCTTAGCGCGAACGCCTCCCCCTGGTCGAGCGCCACCTCCAGGGTCTCGCCAAAGGGGGAGACGCGGATGATACGTAACAGGCTGCCGGGCAACACCCCATCTGCGCCAGCCGCTGGGCGGTGGTGGCATCGGCACCGAGCGCGCGGGTGATGCATTGGCTGACCTCCTGCTACTGCCGGCGAGAATCCCGGTCAGTCATGATCCGACCCCATGATGCGTCCCACCAGCCAACCGTTGACGACCGAAAACAGGGCCATGTAGAAGGTCAGTATGAGCATATAGCCGAGTCCGAAATATTGGGCCATGACCGGTAACCAGGGCAGTTTGATGGAACGGGCGTAGAGGAAGGCGGCGATCAGGGCGGGACGCATGCCCTGCTTTCGCAGCTCCCGCAGCAGGGGATACCAGGCATAGACCGGACCGTGAGAGAGGATACCGCCCCCAACGGCGATGACCCAGCCCCTGAGGCCACTGTCCCGGTCGGCCGCCCGGGCAAGCCGCTGATTCATACCCTGGCCGAGATTCATCAGCCAGAGGAAGAGAAACACCAGAATCAGCGCCGGTAGCAGGGCGTAGCCCATCTTCAGGAAGTGCCTCAGACTAGCGGTGGCATAGCCCGCATCGAACAGGGCGATCAGCAGATAGAGTAGGATCACGCCCAGCAGGAACCACCAACCACCCCGTCGATGGCTCGTGGCGCGGGACTGGGCGGGTGCGTTGGAAATCGGTTCAGACATGCAGGGTCACCAGGGTCAGCCAGGCGATCACGAGCGAGAGGACAAAGGCGATCAGGTTGCGCCAGATGGAGAAGCGCCAACCCAGCATCACTGCCTCGGCGGGCAGGGGGACGATGCCGACGGTGACCCAGGCGGTCATGAAGGCGGTAACGGCCATCAGATCGACCCCAGCCTCCTGCAGTTCACCTGCAAGCAGGTAACTGACCACCGGCTGGCCGGTGGAGAGGCTGGCGATAAAGGCCGCGCTGAGCGAATCGATATAACTGCCATGCCCCAGCAGCCCCAGGTGGATGAGTTTGGGGATGAGTTGCACGATCAGGCTGGCTAGCAGCAATACCCCGACCAGTACCGGCAGCAGCTCCCAGAAGGTCCTGGCGGTCTGCGTTGCCGAGTGGGTCAGGCGGACCCTGTCTAGCATGAATCCATCCCCATCAGTGACGGGTGACACCGTTGCACG
>Ga0114931_10004369_pt1 | contig 17636 bp, 22 predicted proteins | sample 2SBtaG_FD_89579 | JGI IMG/M metagenome (GOLD analysis project Ga0114931, IMG submission 89579) | Deep subsurface microbial communities from Kolumbo volcano to uncover new lineages of life (NeLLi) - 2SBTROV14_V59a metaG | ecosystem: Environmental > Aquatic > Marine > Volcanic | place: Kolumbo...
AGCTACTCCACAGCCCAGAACGCCACACTTACGTATGGCAACCTGTGCTGCTCCGTCGGGCCAGGGCCATGGTTGGCGAAGCCAACCACGACCCAACCATGGCGCCGACGCTTACTTTCTACATAGCCGTCCGGATAAAAAGATTTATATACATGCCAGCACGGGAGTCCTTCAGGTGGTCCTATGGAGAAGGCGATTCTCGCAATCACGCTCATCGTTGCGTTCGTCGGTCTCGTCGGCGTGCTGAGCTCGTATGACTTCACGAAGGCGACCGACGCGCTTGGCTCCGGCATCACGGGCAATGTGATAGCTGTGCAGTCGCAGCAGTGCGGAGGATGCTCCGGCTACAGTCCTGTCTGCGCGCAAAGGAACCACCGGCTGATTACGTACGAGAACGCGTGCGAGGCGAGTTGCGACAACGCGGTAGTCGTGGCTCAGATGGCATGTGAACGACTCCCTCGCATTCAGTAATTACCGAATAGTGGTTACAGAATAGAAAAACTTATATACTTCTTCTCCCAGTATACAGAAAAGCAGAATATTCACCGAAAAGATTATAAAGGGTAAAACCCGGGGGAGTACATTGGGGGAGACGCATACACCTTCCGATGCGAGGGTGTTCTGCATACCAGTATGAGTCAAAAAGCACAAGACGGCGTGCGCAACAAAAAAACGAACGAGGCACTCACTATGGCTATGAAGCTGAAACTCACAAAACCCACGAAGAAGATGACTGAGGAGGTTGTGACCGAGTTGGTCGGCGAGCATGCGCTGCCCATCGTAGACTTCCTCCGCGGTAAGACCAAGATCAGCGAGTTCATCATCGCGGAAGAGCTAGAGCTCGAGATCAACGAGACGCGGAACATCCTCTACAAGCTCTTCGAGCACAACATCGTCACCTTCCTCCGGAAGAAGGACCGAATCAAGGGCTGGTACATCTGCTACTGGGACCTGAACGAGCATATGGTGCCGCAGCTCCAGCGGAAGCTCAACGTCCAGAAGCTCGAAAAGATGAAGGAGCGCCTCGCCAAGGAGCAAGAGGGTACGTTCTTCCTGTGCAACAATGCCTGCTCACGCATGGACTTCGACAAGGCGATGGAGTTCCAGTTCAAGTGCCCTGAGTGCGGCGGCCTGATGAGCCAGCAGGACAACGCGCGCACGATTGAGTTCCTCAAGCAGCGGATCGAGGAGCTCCAGAAGCTCGTCGAGTAAACATCTTCCTTAAATACCCTTTCCCTTTCTCTTCGGATCCATGGAACTCCTCCCCGGCATCGTCGCCGATGGCACCGCGCTCTATCTGGACGGCGCTCGCGCACTCGTCCTTTCCGATCTCCACATCGGCTACGAGCAGGAGCGCCGCGCGGCCGGCTTCCTCCTTCCTGAGGAGCAGAAGCGCTTCTTCCGCCAGGAGCTGGACCGACTGTTCAAGCGGCATGACATCCGGACGGTCATCCTCGCCGGCGACGTGAAGCACGAGTTCGGCCGGATTTCGGACGAGGAGTGGCGCGATGTCCGCGACCTTATCCTTAGCATCCGGGAACGCGGCGCCGACGTAAAGGTCGTCGTCGGCAACCACGACAACCTCATCCGGCCAATCCTCGATCGCCTCAGCATCCCGCTCGTCAGGGGCCTCATCCTCAAGAACAAGAATCAAGATATCCTCATACTCCACGGGGATGAACAGTTGAAGACGTTGGTGAAGGAGGGTTCATTGGAGAAGGAGGGCCTGGACGTGGACGTCATCCTGATCGGCCACGAGCATCCTTCCTTACGGATTACGGACGGCCTCCGAACCGAGACCGTGAAGTGCTTCCTCGTCGGCCCGTACCGTCACGGGCGCAAGAAGTATCAGATGGTCGTCATGCCGTCGTCGAATCCGCTCGCGTTCGGTACCGATGTGCTGCGGGAGCGGCCCTTGGGGCCGCTCCTCGACAGCTTCGGTGGATTCTCTGCCTTTGCCGTTCTCGATGAGAGGGTTTTGGCGTTCGGTTCTCTAGAAGTGATGCAAAGGCGCGTCAGCTGATGATGGTGGTCACTGCCTCCTCTTCCTTGTCGAGCATGCGGCACTCTTCCTCGCGGATGGCGAGCTGGCCGTCCGGCACGCGGCTCCGGTTGAAGCAATAGCCGTTGTAATGGTACAGCGCCGGGTTGCAGTGCATATTTTCGCCTCGGTGGTCTGGGTGGGAAAGGAGTTAGGGAAACTACTTGTCACAACGTATTCAGGTATACTGAAACGTATATTGGTATACTACTATATAAATGTTGCGATTGGGGTGGCTGCAGTGACAAAGGTTGAGGAACCGACTCGCGGGTGTTCGGTGTGCGGCGAAGACGCTCGCCGCGCGTGGCGCGGACGCAGTTTCCTTGCACGGCCGGCCACGGAATCAATTTGACCGGCGAGGAAGACAGTGGGGAAGACCGAGAGGAGCGCCGGAACGGTTAACGAGATGGTCATCGCGGCCTATCCGGACTCTACAATGTCCGGACTCAACAACAATATTTATAAAGGACTGTTGCGGGGTTGACCATACACTTTGAGGTGAGGTGACTATATGCGGCTCAACAGGCGTGCTTCTCTGGAGATTGGCATTAACACGATCGTGATTCTCGTCATCGCGATGATGCTCCTCGGGCTCGGCATCGGCTTCGTGCGTGGCCTGTTCAGCAAGGCGAACCAGCTGCCCGGGCTCATCGACACGAATTCCTGGGAGAACCCGCCGACGTCCTCCGAGCCGATCAAGCTCACTCCGAGCAGCATAGAGATCAAAGGCGGAGACACTAAGGATGTCAAGGTGGGGGTTTACAATAAGGGAGTGTCGACGAAATCCTTCACGGTCGGCATCCCGACCTGCACCAACGGAGCGGTGCCGGATGTGAAGGCCGTCTCGGCCGATATCCACTCTGGCGAGAGCCGGAGCTTCAAGGTGATCATCGCGGCGGTCAATGCCTCGGATCCTGCTGCCCCGAAGCTCCCACCGCAGAAGTACATCTGCAAGCTGCAAGGTATCGAGGTGGATGCGAGCGGCAACGCAATCTCTGGTGGCACTACGTACGACACGCAGTTCATCATGACGGTGACGAGCTAGGAGGCGATGCAGCATGGCGAAGATCAAACGGCATCTGACGCGGCAGGAGGAGTTTGATATCCTCAAGCTGATCCTGGACAAGTTCCTCTGGCTCGGCGTCCTCATCATGGGCTACGGGTTCTATCGCATCGTTAGCCTCAGCCAGGACCTCTGGTACTGGCTTGCGGTGATGCTCGGCGGCGCAATCCTCCTGCTCATCTTCATGGCGGTGCTCGTGCGCGAGTACAACTTCATGAAGAGTTAACCATTCCTCTCTCTTTTGTGGTACGAACGATGATGCGGAGATCCGTACGGAACCGTCGCGGCATGGAGCTCGCGGTGAACACGCTTGTCGTCATCATCTTGGGCATCATTATCGTCGGCGGCGGCATCGCTCTTATCTCCACGATCTACACGAAGGCGGTCCAGCTTCCCACCAACATGGATAAGCAGACCGAGCAGCAGCTCTTCAGTATCCTGCTGTCCAGCAAGCAACGCATCGCGGTCCTCGAGAACGTCCAATCGGCCAGCCGGAAGGATATGGTCACCTTCCCCGTCGCCATCCAGAACCAGCTCGAAGGGGTGGATGCTACCTTCAAGCCGGTCGCCGCTGCGAATGCGAGCGTCGCTCCGGACCCGTTGTGCATGACGAGCTCCCCAGACCCGAAGAAATGCCCGCGGATGGAGCTACTCAACGCCTCGTTCACGCTCAAACGCTATGAGAACAAGCCGTTCTACGTCGGCATCTACATCCCTGCCAGCGCCAAGGCCGGTGAGTACGTCTACCGCGTCGAGGTCTACAACACGACTGCGAACGGCGAGATAGTCGGCTCGACGCCGCCGTACGCCTCAGCGAAGCTCCACGTCAACGTCCGTTAGGTAATCCGTCGAACTTCAGAAGCCGAGCAGCGCTTCCAGCGCCTTCTCCGGATCCTGCGCCTTCGTGATTCCTGACGCGAGCAGGACGCCTTTCGCGCCGAGCCTGAGGGCAATCTCCACGTCTTTCGCCGTGTGGATGCCTGCGCCGACGAGGATCGGCGCCTCGATGCGGCGGACCGCCTCAGAGATTACCTCGGGCTCCGCCTCGGAGACCGAGACCTTCCCGGCGATGAGCTCAGGCGGCTCGACCGCGACGAACTCGGGCTTGAGCGCGGCCATGCTCGCTCCCTCGTCCGGCGTCGCGGCGCAGATGATAATCTTGAGGTCGGCTTCCTGGCACTCCTTCGCCGACGTTACAAGCACGTCTGCTGGGAGCCGATGTTCGCTGTGGTTGAGGAGCGTGCCCACGGCGCCTTCCGCCTTGACGTCCTTTGGGAGGATGAAGCCGGTATTGCGTCCCGGGTCGATTGCGTCGACGTGCTCCGCGTAGACGGGGAGCGAGACCGCGCGCGCGACGCGATAGATGTCGGCCGCCTGGACCGCGAGCCGGATATCCGCCTGCCGTTTCCTGGCCACCTTCTCGCAGATCCGCGCGAGTCGTTCCGCATTCGCTCCAGTGGCTTGCGCGTACGTCTTGAAGTTGATGACAATGACTGCCATGGTCCCCTTTGTCGGATCGCTCCTTTATTAAGGCTGCGGCTCGAGCGTATAGACCCTGGCCGGCGGGAGGATGAGGGTGATCCACGGATGTTCGAGGGGCTCTTTCGCCGTGACGTCAAGGAGCGTCCCTTTGACAATACTCTCGATGGGTGTCGACGTGTCCGCGAGATTGACGAGTCGTGTATAGATGTTCGCCGCTGTCCGGAGAAGCGTCCGCCGGTCCGGAAGGGCGTCGAGGATGACAATATGGCCTCCTGGCCGGATCAGTGGCGCCAGCTGCTGGAGAGCCGCTTGCGGCCGCTCTAGCGCGGTCAGCGTGTAAGCCATGATCGCGCCGTCGAAGATTCCCTCGATCGGAAGCGCCTGGACATCCCCTTGGACGATGGCGACGTTGTCCATCTCGCGGTGTCGTCGCAGGCGCTTGAGCTGTCGAAGCGCGACTTGCGACAGGTCGATAGCTACATAGTGGTTCTCATCACGGTAATACTGCAGATGCCTGCCCGGTCCGGGTCCTATGTCCAGGAATCGTCCCGGTCCTCTGCTGTGGAGCGTGGCGAACGCCGCTTCGAGCCCGGGCAGCGGATCCATCATTCTTCGGAACTTCCGTCCGAGCGCATCGTATCTGTTTCGGATCCTATGCGGATTGAGCAGCATGCCGAATCGGGACAGTCGACAGAATATAAACATTTCTATTTTTCCTTACTTCTTGGTGATAAATAAAAGAGCCCTGCGACGCCGATCGCGGCCATGAGGAGTGAGAGCCACTGGCCGACCAGAAGGCCGGTCGAGGCGAGCGTGAAGTCAGTCGGGTCGGGTGCGCGCCAGAAATCCGTTATGAACCGGCCGACGGCGTAGAGGATGACGAAGAGCCAGAAGAGCGTTCCTTCCCTGAGCCGCGTTCGAACGCGGTCGTACGCGTAGAGCGGTAGGAGGATGAGAAACGTGACGAGGTTCTTGGACGCCTCGTAGAACTGACTGGGATGACGGCAGCCCTGGACTGTGGGGTTGTTCGGATACTTGATGCACCACGGCACGCGTGCCGCGTCCGCCACGCGTCCGGGCAGCTCGCCGTTGACGAAGTTCGCCAGACGGCCGAAGACGAGCATCAGCGAGAGCGGCAGGACGAGGAGGTCTCCCAGCGCGTAGAACTGGACGGCGTTGCGGCGCGCCCACCAGAGTCCGACGGCCACGGCGCCGATGAGGCCGCCGTGGAAGGACATGCCCCCCTCCCAGAGGAAGAAGATCTTCCAGGGTTCAGCAAGATAATACGCGGGATTGTAGACGGCCGCGTAGATGAGTCGCGCGCCGACGAGCGTGCCGACAATCAGCCAGACCATGAAGTCCTCGGTCTTCGCGACATCCAGCCCTTTAATCCTGCCCTGCTTCGCGAACCGGATGAGGAGCCAATAGGCGACCAGGAAACCCAGGACGTAGACGAGCGAGTACCATCGCAGCGCGAACGGGCCGAGCTGGACGATGACTGGATTGAGCCCGTACGTGAATGTCATTGCGCCTGAAAAGAATGGAAGAGGTTAAAAATTTTTATCCGAAGTGCTTTTTGATCTCCTTCTCGAACATCTCCTTCGGGTATGCTCCCGAGAACCGGCCGACCTCCTTACCATCTTTGAGGAAGACGCATGTGGGGATGCCGCGGATGCCAAACTGCGCGGCGAGCATGCCGTTCACAGGCTCCTCGGTGTTCACCTTGCCGAAGACGATGTCTGGATGGCTCTTCTCGGCCTCCTCGAAGATTGGGCCGAATATCCGGCACGGGCCGCACCACGCCGCCCAGAAGTCTAGCATGGCCTTACCGCTCTTCACTTTGTCGAAATTTTCAGGGGTAATGTGCGTTACCATATTAGATCACCTCTTGAGTGTGGCGTGGACGAATAGGGGGTGTTTTAAAAGGATTGTGCTTGAGGGAAGAAACGTTCGGTGAAGATGCACTCGCGCTTTCCGTTCTCATCTCGTTCATCGCGTCACCGACGCGGCGCTCCTGCATGTGCTCATGCACCGAGCCTACAATCGCTCATATGTCGCGCTCATATGTCGCTTCCGCGCCAAGGAGTCGGTGGCGACGCTCTTCAGACGTTCAGCTTCTCGATCGCCTCGTCGACCGTGACCAACGACTCCTCTCCCGAGGCCATCACCTTCAACTTGACCTTGCCCTGCTCAAGCTCCTTAGGACCGCAAATGAGCACGTACGGGATGCTGTACGCGTTCGCATAGTCGAGGTTCTTCGAGATCGCACGGCCGTTTAGGTCCATCTCCGCGTTGACGCCTGCGTCGCGCAAGCGTTCGACAATGGGCACGCATTCCTGCGCGTTCCTGATCGGGATGACGTACGCCTTTGTCAGGGTCTTCGCCTTCTCGCGTCCGCGTTCGGCGAGGACGTCCATAATCGGCTCGAGGCCGAAGCTGAATCCGACCGCGGGGAGCTCGCCCCGTCCGAGGAGTTCGCCGACCATCTGGTCGTAGCGACCGCCGCCGCAGACTGAGGAGGTCACCGTCGATCCCTGAACGAAGCCCTCGAAGACCGTGCCGGTGTAATATGTGAGGCCCCGTGAGAGCGCCGGGTCGTACTCCACGTCCTCGACCCCTTCGAGATAGGAGAAGAGTCCCTCCAGCTCCTGTAGGCCCTCCGTCTCCTTCCCCAAGAACTCCTTCACCTTACCAATCTTTTCATTATTGTTACCTTTCTGGGTGCTGAGCGTGACGATAAAATCAACGCTCTTCTCGGGGATGCCTTTCTCCTTTAGCTCCTTCTTCACCTCGCCGAGGCCGACCTTCTTGATCTTGTCGAGGACGAGCATCGCCTCTATCGCTTTGCTCTTCTTGACGCCGCCCTTTGCGAGAAGCTCCTCGAGGAGTTTCCGGTTGTTCACGTTGATCGTGACCGGGATCCCGAGCGCCCGGAACCCTGCGAGCGCGACCCGGACGCATTCCGCGTCGGCGAGCATCGAGGAGGAGCCGACGACGTCCGCGTCGTACTGGTAGAACTCGCGGTAGCGACCGAGCTTGATCGGCCCGTCGCGGAAGACGCGGCCGACGGCGTACCGCTTGAATGGTAGCTTGAGCTGCGGGTTCATCCCGACGAAGCGCGCGAGCGGGACCGTGAGGTCGTACCGCAACGCGAGGTCGCGGCCGCCCCTGTCCTTGAAGCGGAACGTCTCCTTGAGGATCTCTGCGCCCCCGGCGTACTTGGCGCCGAGCACGTCGAACCGTTCGAACATCGGCGTCTCCAGCGGATTGAAGCCGTACCGCTCGAAGACGCTCTTAAGCGCGCCGACGAGCTCATCCCTGAGGAGCTTCTCCTCCGGCGGGAAGTCGCGGACGCCTTTAGGCAGTTGGAGTTCCATGATGATTCCTCACGATTGTTTGTCTCTCTCCGGCACGTATTTTTATTAGTTACTGTTTCTGGAAAAAAGAAGGGCCGCCGGGGGGAGTCGAACCCCCTTCGAGAGATCCACAATCTCCCATCATAACCGTTAGACCACGGCAGCCATGATACTTGCCCCGGCAGAGCCCGCGCTCATCCGGGGCGAACGATGCACGAGAAGGATCTGCGAGCTACTTGCGTCCTGGCCTGCAACAATGAACGCAACCAACTCGGGTCATGATGTGCCGGAGAACACAGAAGCCCTTTATAAGCCTTTCTTCTTCCGGGGCTTAGTAGAATATTCCCTACTTCCGACCAGAACCTCTCTTCGTCGGACGGGGCTTGGTTGCCTTCCGCTTGACAGCCTTCTTCTTTGCCGGTTTCTTCTTTGTCGCCTTCTTCTTGGGTGGGACCTTCTTCTTGACGGGTGTCCGCGTGCTCTTTCTAGCCCCTTGTCTCTTCTTCGTTGGCTTCTTCGGAGCCCTCTTCACCGTCTTCTTGACGATCTTCTTGGCTGCAGGGACCTCGGCTGGCAACCGTTCGACCGCTTCCGCGAGATCCTCCTTCGCGTGGCGTATCTCTTTGAGTGTGTTGGCCATCCGCTCCGAGAGACGATCGAGCAACCGTTTCCCCTGCGGCAGGGGCTCGTTTGTCACGGGACGTGCGCGTTCGTGCGGCCGTACCGGCTCGATGATTGAGAAATGCTTCCTAATCGTCTCGTGGATTTCTTCACGCGCGTGCTTGAAGACGATGTGACGCTTCTGGAAGAGGAGATTGCATCGCTTACAGTAATAGCCGGTCTCCGCAGTGCCCAGGACGTCGCCTGTGCAGATCGGACAACCTTTCGTGACGCGCATACATAGTCCTACGGTGCGGACGAGTATATAACATTTCCGTCGGCTCTAAGGTAAAGAGCTGTTCCTTGGCGCGTTAGCAGACGGACCAGATGGACAGGTTATGGGATCTCCTGATCATCGGGAAGACGAAAGAAAAAGTGGTGTGCGCGGCCCCTTTGTTCTCCACGATTCGGGAATCGTTGCGCCGGGGCGCGACCGCATATGGTGAAGAGCACCGGAATGAAGCACGGATTCAGACCAAGAGGAGTAGGAGCCCGAGGACGAGGAGCGGCGCTTCGGCCAGCGCGGCGCGACGCGCGAGGACCGTCCACGGCTTCGCATGCTCGGCGAGCAGCACGGCTACGGAGAGCCACGCGATGAGCAGCAGCGCGATGGCCGCGTGGGCAGCCGATGACGGCACGGCATCGAGGGACCGCAGCACGAATGCGACGACGACAGCAGCAAGCGGCGCCGGTGGCGTACGGAGGCCGAGGAGCAGCACGAGGATGAGCAGCGCAAGCTGTGCCCAGAGCGGCACGAGGAAGTACGCCGCGACGCCCGTCGCGAGGAGCAGGCACGCGAGCGCGAGCGGACGCGCAACGCGTTTGCCGACGGGCAGTTCGTCGTCGCGGAGCGAGAAGAACGGGACGGCTACGGGAAGAAGGATAAGGAAGAGGAGGAAGAGCATCTTATGATGAGTACGTGCCGCCGCACGGCACGGCCTGGTTGATTCCGGTCATGTTGATTGTCAGGTTGCCGTTCCCGAAGCCCGCTCGGTTAACGGTCCCGTTTCCGAGGAGGATAAGGTTCCCGTCGCTGTCGAGCATAACGACGCAGAAGTCGTCCTGGAGCCCGAGCTTCTGCTTGAGCGCAGCGTAGTCGTCCACGCTGGAGCCGACGGTTTGCTGGAGCTTCTGCTCGTCCACGGACGACCCGTTGACCAGGCCGAGCTCCGCGGTGCTCGCGAGTTTGTCCGCCATCACCTGGGCCTCTATCTTCAACTTCGTCTGGTCGCGCTGCGCCTCATGACCCGTGAAGTAGTAGAAGATGCCGGCCGCGAGGAGGAAAATGAGAACCGCGATGATGAGGTCCATCGACCAGACTTGCGCCTTGCTCAACCCCTGGGTGCGCCGCTCATCCATGCATTTCCCACGGAGCGAAAGGTTAAAAAACTTTTCCCTTTTTTCGACGAGAGGCGCCTTCCTCTCGGAAAGGCACGAAAAACATAGAAAAGTTTATAAATGAAACACGGTTCATCTATATAAATTTAGCGCATCGTGGCCTTGGGGGATATTTAAGGCTTGCGAGAGAAAAGGGGGTTTTCAGCCATGGCCTTCGTCAAGAAATGCCCGGAATGCGGGTCCATCAATCTTCTGCTCAACAAAGACAAGGGGGAGGTCATCTGCCGCGACTGCGGTCTTGTCGTCGAGGACAAGATGGTCGACTTCGACCAGGAGTGGCGCGAGTTCGATTCGGATGCGGCAGCCGCCAAACGCAGGACCGGGGCACCGATCAGCTACACGCAATTCGACCAGGGCCTCGGCACGGACGTCGGCCGGAAAGGCGACCTCTACGCCCTGGACTCGAAATCCAAGTCCAAGTTCTTTCGGCTCAGGAAGTGGCAGCAGCGCATCTCCACCGCGATTGAGCGCAACCTGAAGCTCGCGCTGTCCGAGCTGAAGCGCGTCTCGTCCTTCCTCAAGCTGCCTCGCTCCGTCGAGGAGGAAGCCTCGCGGATCTACACCCTCGCAGTCCAGAAGGGCCTCGTCCGCGGCCGCTCGATGGAGTCGGTCGTCGCGGGCGCGCTCTATGCGTCCTGCAGGCGGCACGACGTTCCTCGGACGTTGGATGAACTGTCGGAAGCCAGTTCAATCGAGAAGAAGGAGATTGGCAGGACGTACCGATTCATTACCCGTGAGCTCAGCATCAAGATCCTTCCCTCGAACCCAGCGGACTACATCGCGCGGTTCGCGAGCGCGCTCAAGCTCACGGCCGAGACCCAGTCGAAGTCCGTCGAGATCATCGAGCGGGCGCAGGAGATCGAGCTCACCTCCGGAAGAGGGCCGACTGGTATCGCGGCCGCCGCATTGTACGTCGCCGCGCTCATCAACGGCGAGAAGCGGACGCAGCGCGAGGTCGCCGATGTGGCTGGCGTCACCGAAGTGACGATTCGGAACCGGTACAAGGAGCTCCTCTCCGAGCTCGAGTTGGAGAAGGAGATCAAGAAGACCAAGAAGAAGAAAGAGTAACCTGGCACACGGAAACCTGCAAGTTTCCTTTGCGTTCCTCGCTTCGCTCGCGCGTTCCTCACACGCGCTTCGCCTCCTTTTATCCCCGCGCTGAAGCCGCGGGGCGTTCACGAACCGAAGCACGCGTAAACTATTTCCCGTACTTCTCAAGCAAGAGTCTCGGCTTATTCGTCATGCTGCCGCAGACACCATACTTTCGCAAGCGTTCATTCCCTTTCAGATCATCAACATTGACGACAACAACGTCAATATCGCGCGCGTTGAGTCGTTTGATGAGCCATCTGCTTACAGGAAACAGGCGTGGTACGAGATTGACAGATTCGAGCGGTACCCGTTTCTTGCGGATGACAACCGGCAAGCGAAACGCAAACCATCGAGGCAACCCCTTCTTGTAATCAGTCCACACTTTTGGTGGAAAGCTGTAGCTCAATCGCAACTCAGGCGCAAGAGCGTGAATCGTTTCAAGGCTTTTTGCCATCCATGAGACAACGAGGATATTGTTTTCAATTCCGTGTTTTTTGATGAGCCGTACAAGTTCTTTCTCCCCTCCGAACCATTTGATATCGACCTGGAATTCCTTGCCTTTCCCGTATTTCTTGAATACCGCAAAGGCTTCATCCAGCAACATGAGTTTGTTTTTTTGTGCTGTTTTCGCAGGTTCAGTGGATATCCAATGGCGTTTTCCCTTCGTTTTGTAAAAAGGGGGATGATAGCAGACGAGTTTTCCGTCTTTACTAATCCGATAGTCGATTTCTACCGCATCGACGTTGCTCGCTAACGCTTTCTTGAGTGCAGGAAGAGAATTTTCTGGTTCGCCAAAACCACGGCAGCGATGCGCAATCACGCGCAGTTGTTCTTTCACCATCTGTGTCGTACCTGTTCGAAGTTACTGACCTTTCCACAGGCATTCATTTTTATACCTTCCTCTTTAAGAAGAGAGACTTTCTCCTTGATGGCTTCTCCTGTTGATTCTCCTTTGAAGCCACCGATGCTCCCATTAGCGGCAACGACGCGGTGGCACGGGACGCGCGGCGCGTACGGGTTGTGGTGCATCGCCTGGCCGATGGCGCGCGGGCTCGTGCCGCAGGCGTGCGCGAGGTCGCCGTACGTCGTCACGCTCCCTTTCGGCACGATGCGCAGCTTCGCGTAGACTCGCTCCTGGAACGGGGTGGTCTTAGGCATTCCGTACTCCTTCCATGATGTGCTGAAAGGCGTGGTCCGCCTTTTTTGTGTCTGTCGATTTCAGCGCATCCTTGTAGGACTTCGCACTCTCCAACAGTTTCCTGGCGTCGATGCGCAGCCCTTTCGCACGGAGCGCGAGCGTGAGCCGCGTCCCGGTGAGGAACTGGCAGAACTGGGTGACGTTCTTCGGCGAAGTACTCGCGCTGCACCGCTCGAAATCGATTAAGTATGCTTCGCCGGACACGGCGATGATGATGTGCTTCCACGGCCGCGTCATCTCCTCCTTCGTGACGCCGGCCGCGTCCATCGCACGGCACTGCTGGAGTACGGAGAGGAGCACGTCCCGGACCGCTTCCTTCTCTGCGGCCGGCAGCCATTTTCGGAACTCGAGGCCGTCGACGTACTCGCGCACCAATTCCCCTTTCATTTCATCGTAGCGGATGAACTTCGGTCCGACGCCGACGGTGTTGAGCCGCTCCGTGTACGCCGCCTCGTTCGCAATCGTGTCCGCCGCGCTCGCGGGGTTCTTCACCTTGACGAGGACGGTCGTGTCGCGCTCCTCTCGGAGGTAGGTCTCGCCGCGCTTGCCCTTCGCAAGGAAGGTATCGTTCTCCTTCTGTCCAGTCCCTGAGGCCGGGGGCGCTTCCGTCTTGTGTGCCATCTACTCACCCTCTCCATATCCGATAGACGTAAAGCTGCTCGAAGAAATGTGCTTCCATGAGGATCTCCTCGGAATGGTATGTCCTCTTCTTGAGTTCCTGGTCTATCCGTTCCTTGTTCGTCAGGCTCGAGAAGAGGAGCAGTATCTGGCCGCCTGGCCTGAGATGCGCGCGCGCCTCGTCTAGGAACCGGACGATCAGCTCATAGCCCTGCGCGCCGCCGTAGAGCGCCTGGTGCTCGTCCGCAGGGTCCTGGGGCAGGTATGGTGGGTTGAAGATGATTGTGTCGAAGGACTCATCGCCATCAATCCCCTGGAAAAGGTCGCTCCGGAGGATTCTTATCTTGTCATTGGCGTTGTTCTTCTTGAGATACTCCAACGATTCCTCGTCGATGTCGACGGCGAGAACGCTCGTGACCTCGTCCTTCGCGGCCGCCGCGGCTGCAAGGATACCTGAGCCCGCACCCATGTCTACCACGTCGCCGCGCGCGCGCGCCATGACCGCGCGCTTGAGCAGTTCGCTGTCCTCCTGGGGTTCGTAGAGGGGCATGGACCTCCGGATGCAGGAAATGTATAAAAAACCGCCGGCGGTGACGGAACAGGTCCGGAAGGAGGAGGGATAAGGATAAGAAGCCCGTCCGCATCCGATCACTCATGCTACGGAAGGCCTGGCCCATCGTGCGGAACGCGCTCTTCGCGACCTCGCTCGCGCTCAACGGCTACGTCCTCTACGCGGTCCACGAGACGCGTCGGGTACGGCAGAGCGAAGCGTTCACGCAGGCGCTCGGGGCGATAGAAGCGGCAGGAAGGATCTACGACCGCATCCAGGCAGATGCGGCACTGCGCGCGGATCTCGCCACGTTGGGCCAATCGGCGCAGTACCTCACGGAGCACCAGCAAGAGATCACGAAGGAGCTGACCGATGCGTACGCGCCGCTGCGGCCGTTCATGCCTGCTTCGGGAAGGCCTCATCAACCGCAGCGATATACTCCTTGACGCGGTTGACGATGCTGTCGAGGTAGTATTTCTCGACGGATTCTGTGAAGATCGTGGAGAGCCGCGCGTTCTCGCGGACCCGGTAGTTGTTCTTCACCTTCTCGACGAGAAAGAGGTCGCGCAGCCGGAGCAGCTGCCGCCGGATGTTGGACGGAGCAATGCCGAGTAACTCGCGCTTCTGCTCCTTCCGCTTCACGACGACGCGCTTCTCCACCTCAGTCGAGGTCAGCTCACGTTCCGCCTCGAGAATGACTTGGAGGACGTCGACGATGATGTCGCGCGAGTCCCCGGGCTGGAGCAGCCCGAGACTGAGACAGAGCTTCCGGACGAGATCACGCCGCGAGATGTTCGCAGCCGGGCGCTCGTACTTCCTGAGCGTCAGTTCGGCCAGCGGAGTATCGACGCTTATCTTCTGAGCCACAATCACTTCCCCCGTCGACTTGTTGGACAGAAGCGGTTTATATACTTTTCGGAAAAGACTGAAAGTTTTGAAAACCGAGAGGAAGAAATAAGCAAAGCGCCGCTAGAAGAAAACACGCGCGCCGCGGAGAAGGAGCGGCATAGAGGAATGGGAACGCGGATCTCCTCATGCGTCCGGCAACTTAGACCTTCTTGAGCGCGAGCCGCGCAGTCTTCCCCTTAATCTTCGCCTCGGCGCGGTGCGTGTGCTCCTTGCTCGCGGCAGCGAGGACGAGCCGCTTCGCACCGGTGCGCTGTGCAATATCCTGCTCGAACGCCTTGACGCTGCTCACGAGTTCCGGCGCATCGATAACGAGCTCGATCGCGTCGCTCTTCTGCAGGCCAGCCTCCTTGCGGAGCTGTTGCACCCGCCGTATCAGCTCGCGCGCGAAGCCTTCCGCCTCGAGCGCCGGCGAGAGTTCGGTCTTGAGGAAGACGCTTCCCTTCGAGAACGTGCCCCTCGACCATCCCGCGGGCACGTCCCGGCTGAGCGTGAAATGCTCCAGCTTGAATGTGAAACCATCAGTCTCGATCTTCCCGTTCTCCGCCTGCTCGAGCAGGCCCGCGAGCTTCGGTGCGTGCTCTTTGATGTACGCAATCGCTTTCCCCGTCTCCTGACCGAACTCCTTCCCCAACGCGCGGTAGTTCGGTTCGACGATGAGCGCCGCGTCCTTGAAGCGCGCGAGCGTGATGTGCTTGACGTTTGCCTGCTGGCGGAGCAGCTCGTCGAGGTCCTTGACTGCCTGCCGGACGAGGTCGTCCTTTGTCTCGACGACGAGCTCCGCCGTCGGCCATCGAACGCCGAGCTTCGCCGCGTCCCGCGCGGAGAGCGCGGCGCCGATTACGTCGAAGATGGCCTGGAAATCTTGCTCGAGCTTCGGCGCAATCGCCTTGTCATCGAACGAGGGCCAACCGCAGAGATGGATTGATTCCTCCGACAGTGCGAACGGCTTCCGCAGGTTCTGATAGACCTGTTCTGCGAACATCGGCGCGACGGGCGCGAAGAGCTGCATCGCCGCAACGTAAGAAGTGAACGCCGCGTACAGGACAGCTTCCTTCTCCTCGTCCGTCCCGGTCGCGAGCTTCTCGCGGACGAGCTGGATGTAGTTCCTGCTCATGTCGAGAAGGAGTGATTCCACGAGGGCGGGAACCTCGTTGAGCCGATATGCGTCCATTCGTTCCGTGACTGTCTTGATTGTGGAGTGTGTCCGGCTGAGGAGGTAGCGTTCCTCGACGCCCAACGAGTCAGGAGCGCTCTTCCTGAACCGCACGCCCTGGACCTCCTTCAGCTCGAGGAGCAGGTTGTGGAGGTTCCAAAAGATTGTGAGGTTGCGGTGCTTGAGCTCGACGTCCGCGAAGTTGTAGTTCATGTCAAGCCCCGGATTCGCGGCGCCGATCGCGTAGTAGCGGAACGTGTTCGCGCCGTACTTCCCGATTACCTCGTCCGGGAGGATGTAGTTGCCGAGGCTCTTCGACATCTTACGTCCTTGCGCGTCGTTGATGAAGCCGTGCATGTAGACGTCCGTGAAGCAAGGCTTGCCAAACGCGATCATGCTGGCGACGTGGAGCAGGTTGAACCAGCCCCTGATCTGGTCCTTGCCTTCGAGGATGAAGTCGGCAGGGAAGAGCTTCTCGAACGTTTTCGTGTCCTGGAGGTAGTCGAGGCAGTTCCACGAGACTGTGCCCGCGTCCACCCAGACGTCGAGGATGTCCGGGATGCGCGTCATCGTGCCTGTGCATGCCCCTTCGGTGCACTTCCAGTGGACGTCGTCAATCCAGGGCTTGTGCAGCTCCTGCGGCATCTCGCCCTTGCCGGCGTGTCGTTCGAGCTCCTCCTTGGAGCCGATGACGACGTAGTGGCCGCACGTGTCGCATCGCCGGACAGGAAGGGGTGTGCCCCAGTAGCGCTGCTTCGTGATGCTGTTGTCTCGCAGGTTCTTTAGCCAGGAGTCGAAGGCGTTGTACGCCGCCTTGGGTACCCACCTAATAGCGTCGTTCTCCGCGATCATCCGCTCCTTGAGGTCCTCGACCTTGAAGAACCATTGGCGCGTCGCGCGGAAGATGACAGGGCTGTGGCAGCGCCAGCAGTGCGCGTAGTCGTGTTCTACCGGTACCGTAGCGAGAAGCGTGCCTTCCTGCTCGAGCGCGTCGATGAAGGACGCGTCGTCCTTCTTCGCCGTCTTGCCGGCGAATGGTCCCATGCTGTCGGGGAAGACGCCGTTCTCGTCGAGCGTGTTGTATGGCGGCAGGCCGTTCGCGACGCCGACCTCGTAGTCCTCGGGGCCGCAGCCCGGGGCGCAGTGGACGAGTCCGCTTCCAGCGGAGGTGTCGACGTACTCCTTGCTCAGGAGCACCGTATGGAGCTTAGGATGCTCGAGCGCCATCTCGTCGTACGCAGGTATGAGCTTCCGGAACGGGTGGAGGTAGCGCATCCCTTCGAGCTTCTCGCCCAGGAATTCCTCCTCGACGGTGTACGTCGCGTCCGCGACGGATTGGATAACCGGACCCGCAAGCGCGGCGCTCAGTATCCAATGTTCAGTCTTGCCGTCTTTCGTCTTGACCTTGCACCGCGCGTACGGCAGTTCGGGGTTGACCATGACCGCGAGGTTGAACGGGATTGTCCACGGCGTCGTGGTCCAGATGATTAGGTACGTGCTGTCCTCGCCTTCGACAGGAAACTTGACGAAAATCGAGCTTTCGGTGACTACCTGGTATTCGCACTCGTGCTTCGCGAGCGCGGAGGCGCAGCTCGGGCACCATGTCATCGTCTTGAGCCCCTCATAGAGGCGGCCCTCCTCGTGCGCGCGCTTGACGAGCCACCATTCTCCCTCGATGAACGAGTCCTTGACGGACTGATACGCGTTCTCGAAGTCCATCCAGACGCCGAGGCGGACGAACGAATCGTTCATCAACTCCATATTGGAGAGGCAGAGCTTCTTGCACTCGGCGATGAACTTCGCGAGCCCGTACCGCTCGATGTCCTCTTTGGTGACGAGGCCGAGCTCCTTCATCGTCGCGTGCTCGGTGGGCAGGCCGTGCATGTCGTACCCGGCGCGGTCCCAGACAGCGTAGCCGCGCATCCGCTTGTAGCGCAGGACCATGTCCTTGAGCGCCTTGTTCCAGGCGGTGCCCAGATGCACTTTTCCGCTCGTGTACGGAGGCCCATCAAGGAAGTAGAACTTCTCGCCCTGCGCGTTCCGCTCCCGAGCCTGATCGAGGATTCTGCGCTCGCGCCAGAAAGCGAGCATCGCCTCCTCGCTCTTCTTGAAATCG
>Ga0114931_10004370_pt1 | contig 17635 bp, 10 predicted proteins | sample 2SBtaG_FD_89579 | JGI IMG/M metagenome (GOLD analysis project Ga0114931, IMG submission 89579) | Deep subsurface microbial communities from Kolumbo volcano to uncover new lineages of life (NeLLi) - 2SBTROV14_V59a metaG | ecosystem: Environmental > Aquatic > Marine > Volcanic | place: Kolumbo...
GTCCTCCAGCCCGACCTGAGACAGGCTGCTCGCCGCAGCGCTCGCTCCGGATCCACCCTCATCCACCGCTGCGATCAGCACGTCGAGTACAGTGGACGGCGGCTTCCGGAGCAATCCCAGGGTGCGCAAGGCGACGGTGCGTATGAATCGATCGCCTTGCCGACAGAGAGTGAGTACCAGTTCGATCAATGTGGCGTCCTCATAGCCCAGTTGCAACAGGCTATGGGCCGCGCTCACAGCATTATAGGGGTCTGAGCACAGGCAGCGTTGAGCGCAGGCCAGCAAGCGGGCGATTATAGCCGGCGTCGCCTGCCCCAATTTCCCCAGGCAGTCCGCCACCCCAGTCAACGGCCTACGATTGTCCTGAAGCGCGGCCAGCATCATTTCGACGATTGCTGGATTGGTTGCGCCTAATTCAATCAGTCCATCCCGCGCGCAACTGCCAGCCTCCGGATAGCTGCGCCAGTCGGCAGCGTCGAAGAGCGTGTTGATCACAGCCGGACGGAGATCGCCCCGCCTCGCCAGCGTGAGCGCTGCGTCGACGCGCGCTTGAGGGTCCTTATTCTGTAAAGCTTGTAAGAGCATATTCATTGTCTTCTCCGTCGATGCTCCAGGGTAGCAACCCGCACCTGCCGATAAACGCCCCGGTTCTTCGTTCGAGGGTTGCCCAGAGACCAAGTTCCGGATGCCGGGGATGACCATTCCGAAACTACTCGATCTGTCGCCTTGTCTCTTCCAGGGTTAGCGTTCCATCGAGAAAGTAGCGCCGAATCTCCGGGTCTCGATAGAGGGAAAAGAGCGGTTCCAGGTCCGTTGGCTCCATGTGGCGGAGTGCCAGACGATCGGTTTTCAAAATTACCATGATGAACGTCGCTCCAGTGGGTTGTACAAACATTTGGGGTTCATTTGGGGACGCAATGCGCGCTCAACGCCAAATCAACGGTAAAAATATCTGTTGATCGCCGGCTTGCGTCATGACCGAGCCGCCGGCATCCACCACCCCGCCGTTGAGGCTGTAGACCCCGCCGCTTTGGGTGGCGCCGGGTTCTGGCTGGCCGACGGTGCTGACGAGGCTGTAGGCTCCGCCGTTCATCGATCCGCCGCCGGCGTCGATGCTCGTCCAGGTCAGTTCGTAGTCGCCGCCGGATTGGGCAATAACGCTGATGCTGGTTAACCTAAGAACAATGGCAATCATCAGGGTGCTGACGATAAGAAGTCTGTTTTTCATGGAAAACACCTCTTGTACTGTGGGAATGTCTGTGGATGCTTCAGTTCAATAGACGATCAAAAAGTAGTTCATCTCTCCCACGCCACAGAAACTGGATCCATTATGCGCACATATCCAATTCTGTAGCGTCACTACACTGCCCGCCACAGTGCGAATATAGAAAACCTTGTCGTCATTAATTCCTGAATCAGCCTGTAATCAGAGCGACGAAGAAATATCGTCGATACATCATGTTCACCTAGAAGAGAAGCAACCAGAAATTGGCGTTGCCAACATTGCTGTTGTCGGGGGTCAGAAAGATAACGTTGATGGTATCGGGAAGTGTCGTGCCCAAATCCGCATACGAAACCAAGGGATCTATGCCGCCGTAGTCCAGTTGAACAAGTGGAAATCGTCCTGCCACCGGAAAACCAACATCCACGTTGTATACCCCCAGTTCTAAGTTAACGACTGTCATCCCGCACGAATTGGAGGTTATGGTTGCTCCCGTTACACCATTGTAACAGTCGACAATGGCGCCTCCAACGACATGGACCATGGCCTTAGCCACACCGCCTTTGTCATAACTCTGGACAACATTCCCCTCGGCCTTGAGTGCAACCCCGCCCGCCGTATTCTTGCCCCACAGCGCCGCGCCGCCCGCCGCGTCTGATTGGCCGTAGACGCCGGTATTGGCGGCGCTTTCGCCCCACACGCCTACGGAGCCTGTGGCGTTGGCAATCCCCTTTACAGCGACTGTATTGGCATCTGTGGACTGGCCCCATACACCGGTTCCGCCCTGGCTGAGACCATAGACGCCGGTATTGTTCACGCCCTCGCCCCACACGCCAATGGAACCGTCGGCGATGGCTTCACCGTGAATGGCCTGGCTGTTAAGTGTGGTTTGTACGACATGAAGAGCATCCACACCGGTCTCGATAGATCTGTCCACGATCTCTGCACCTGGCTGCAAGGTCAGAGCGGAAGGTGCTGGCCTGAGGTTTTGTCTGGGGCTCAATCTCGTAAAGTCGCTATCGCCCTGACACTTCACTTCGGTTTGCACAAAGTGATTCTCGCCTCCTACGATAAAGCCATTGGTTATGCCGAAAAGAAGCAGCGTTGTGAACACGCCATCGGTAACTTGAATGTCGGTGCTATTTTGAGTGAGGCCGATCTGTCTGCCGCCGCTTGCTACAGGCCAGAGTGTGAAGCGGAAATCGCAGATGCCGGTATAGGGTACGTCTCCACGGTTGAGGTTGCCCTGATAGCTCAAGGCCGCAAAGGGCCTGCCGTCAACGGCATTGGGCGAGGTGGTGTCGGGGGCGGCAGGCGGCTGCCCATCCTGGCTGAAGACATTCGAGAGGGGCAGGAGGCTGCCCAGCAGCAAGGCCGACAGGGTGATCAGAAGGGTGGGGAGCAGATGTCTATGGGATTTCATGGTAACCTCGTTAAAGTGAGAAATGGGATGCTAGTACATACTTGTAAGTCGAAAAGAATGTTGATCATAGTTGAGCGGAGATCGCCCAGTCTCGCCAGCGTAAACGTCGCGTTGACTCATGCTCTGGCGCTGTCACCCTGCAAGGCTTGAAAGAACATATTCGTCAGCATTGGCCTTGTGGATGTCGGGTTTGACGGTTCGAATAGAAAACCGTCACTACGTTCTTACTCGTTCGGCCGGCCAGCGCCGTAGCGCGCATCCCGCTGGTAGAAGATATGCTGGGCAAACGCTACGTAGGCGGATGGGTTGTGCACGGCATTGCCGGCGCTCATCAGATTGTAGCGAGTTCCGAACACCTTAGGCATATCCGGCTGGTGGCTTAAGCCGAGTGCGTCGGCCTCAGCGTCGGTGACGTACCACTCAGAAATGTGGGTGTCTTTTGAGCCGCTGAGGCCATCGAAAACGTGAACTGCCTCATGCATCACCTCCGCGGCGCGACACAACGGCCCGTGGGTTGGATACGGTCTGGTAAAACTGATTTTACCGTTCAGTGCGCCGTAGGCGTGAAAAGGCTGGAGCCTGCCGGTAGAATCGCGTACAGGAGCGCCGGTGGTCGGATCTTTCTCCACCATGTCATCTGCCAGCGCCTCATCATCTGTTCGGTGCTGAAAGATCTCGGGGCTACGGTGCAAGACGCCCTCGATATTTCGGTAGCCGGTCAGGATCTGATTGACCCACTGAATCTTTGTGGCAGCCGGCCAGCCGGCCTCCACGTGGAAGTGGATTGCCAGCGCCGTCTCCAGCAGAGTGACATCATAGGGAAACGGCGCGCCCGTTTGCAGCCACGGGGCATAGGCTTCGAGTTGGGGCAGAGTTGCCCACAGCCACCCAAAGGCCGTGGACTTGGCCACGCCAGCCAGGACTAATTCGTACAGCCCTGGCCAGTTTCCCACAATAGGAGCCGGGCCCAGGTCCACCTGATCGGTCGCCCAATCAAAGCGCACGTACCGGTCATCCTTGAAGAAATAGGCTTTGCCCTTAAACGAACCCTCTCCGTTCAGAACGCAATCGACACCGCTGGCGAAAGCGCCCGATAACCCCCAGGCCGACAGTGGTCGTGGCTTCTGATCGACAGTGTCTGCTGTCCAGTCGTAGCGTACGTACTTGTCGTCCTTGAAAAAATAGGCTTTGCCCTCGTATGGACTTTGGCCATTCAGAGCAGCGTCTACACCACTGGCAAACGTGCCTGATAAGCCCCACGCGGTGATGGGTCTGTTCACAAGGTCTACCGAGTTTGTGCTCCAATTGTAGCGCACGTACTGATTGCCTTTGAAGAAGTAAGCATTTCCCCTGTATGAGCCTTGTCCATTGAGGGTGGCGTCCGCACCACTAGCGAAGCCGCCTGATAGCCCCCATGTGGTGGCCGAGATGGCGCCTGCTTCTGCTCGATCCTGTGCCCAGTTGTATCTTACATATTGGTCATTCTTGAAGAAGTAAGCCTTGTCCTTGTATTGATCATAGCCTTTGAGTGCAGCGTTCATGGACTCTATGATCATGATGTTTCTCCTGACTAAAAATAGAGGGATCGATGACATCAGGGATGCCATCGCCATTGATGTCTGTCCAGTTTACGTGGCGTCGGACGGCCATCTGCAAATAAGTGATCCGATGGCCGGTGGCCGGGTTGATGATCGTGTGGTCGGTTTTACTCGTCGCTAACATCCAACCGGTTGAAAGTTGTACAGATCAAATTGGGGTGCAAAGAGCATCCCACGTTCCCTGGTCCGCGCGGCCGGTTTCAGAGATGCCATGATTCCCCTGAAATTTGATCAGCGCTTTTTGGGTGTTTGGGCCAAAGACGCCATCTGTAATGATTTTTTTATCGCCGTGATATAGGAGGAGCGTTTGCATCGCCCCAACAGCATATCCTTTGTCTTTCAGGCTGAGAGTCGGTCTCCCGGCTACATCCCAGACGTAAGGATAATGCAAGACGGTGATATCATCGGCGCCCATCCGCATTGCGTTACGAAACAGAATTTCGTCAGCAATATTGCGCTGGCGTAGGCCCGCGTTTTTCATGCGGCACTCCTTGGAAGCTGTCAGCCAATCCCAATTGGCACATGCCTGGCGGAACTTCGGCCATTTACCTTTTCTGGCAAAGCCTGAACCCATGGCCCACATCATGCTGAGGAGCGCCATTTGCGCATCGGCTGGCCAGAGATCAAGCGATGCGAATTCCGGCGTGCTTGTGACGAGCGAGTGCGTAAACGCATCCAAATCGGTGTAAAATTTGGCTTTAATGCCTGCTGGCGTGAGTTTCAACTGGTCGGGATGTATTCCCTTGTACGCCATTCCTCCTTTGCTCATCAAGTCGGTCCGCGATTTGGTATACTTCCATTCGGTGGCAATTTCAGCTGCCGTCGCTGGCTTGCCATTAGCGTGGACAAAAGGCAGACTTTGCGCCTCGCTGATGTTTTCGAGCAAGTTGCCTATGCCCACAGTGACCAAACCTTTGATGTCCAAATACATAAAGGGAACGGTTCCCTCGAACCGACTTGAAAACTGCAGAAATGCTTGTCTGACACTGGGGTGCATGATAATCTCCTGTTGATAGACGTAGTTTTACTTCGTGTTGAAAAAGCAGTTGCCACTTGAACAAGTGGAAGTCAGCATATCTGCGCCTCCTTACAACTTCGTCCCCGTCTGCGTGGCGGTCCTGCCCAGCGGATCGACCAGCGTGATAGTGACCTCCAGCGGGTGGACGATGTGCAGAAAGATGAAGTAGTGTTGCGTGCCCTGGATACGGGCAATGCGGTTGAAGAGCGCCATCACCTGGGCCGGGGGCAGATGTTGCACATCGGCCACCTCAGGCACCTGGTCCAGGGTGGTCTCGATGGTCAGCGGCTGCACCGCCAGGTTGCCTGGCTGGCGCACCACAGCATGCAGGGCGTATTGCTCCGGCGGGTCGGGCTGGGCCGGCGCCAGGATCTGCCAGTGTGCGACCAGGCGCGGCGGCAGGCTAAAAATTGGCCCCGCCATGGTGGCGATCTGGATCGGCCTCAGTTCGGGCAGCGGCAGGGCCGGCAGCGGTGGGACGTCGGCGCTGAAGCTGGCGATGCGACCCAGTGGGTCGATGATCTTGGCCGTCACGCTGAACGGCTGGTCCGCCGCCGGCCTGGGTACCCAGACGAAGAAACGCTGCGGCGACTGGCTCACGCGATAGATCCTGCGGTCAGCCGGGTTGGCCGTCGGCAGATCCGCAAGATTCTGGACGAACGGCAGGTCATCCAGCCGGCCTTCCAGCCGCGTTGTCAGCTTGTCCCCCGCGTCGTGGGCCTCCAGCACCGCCGTGTGCGGCCCGAGCGGGGTGACCGGGACCGGGACACTGCTGGCCCAGCTCACCAGGCACTCGCTATCGGTAGAGCCTGGCTCGTTCACAAGCAGGTCGCTCAGGTTCGGTAGGTCTTGAGGCGGCAATACCACGGATACCGCAGGCGAGGAGGCGGATCGGGCACCGACCAGGCCGACCAGGTTGTCATCGGCGGACCAGGCGACGGCGCGATACCAGACGCGCCGCCAGCCAGGCGTGACCCCGGCATCGGTGAAGGTGAGTTCATGCCCGTCGGCATTCAACACGGCCACGGGTGGGCCCATGGCATCGGCATCAGCCGGCGGTTTGTCGCCCGTCGCCCGGTACAGCTCGACCTGGGTCACGGCCGGTCCGGGACGTAGGCCGACGGTAATCTTCGTCGCCGGCTGTCCCGCTGCCCCATCTGGCTCCGCTTCCAGAGCGGGCGCTGCCGGCACGGCCAGGCGTGGAGCAGCCACGGCGATGAACCCCTTGCTGCTGGCCGGCCATGCGGATTCGACCTGGTTGTAGCTTATGGCAGTTACCGCGTAGAAGTGCATCACTGAACTGCCACGGGGGAGAGTGACTTCGTGTGTCGTGGACGGGATCAGCTCCTTGTGCAGCCGGCGAAAGCTAGAGCGTAGGGCCGGCAGGTTGGCGGTGTCGTCTCGCAGGGTGGCCAGGCGTTTTGGGAAAGAGCGCGTGGTGTCCGGGCCGGGCAAGCCCCGAGCCGCCAGCAGCGTCGTTTCCGTCGCCTCGTATAGGACGTAGCCCGTCGCGCTGGGTGCGGGATCCCATTTCAGCACGACCCGGCTTATCCCGACCACATCCGGCAGACTGGCCCACTGTGGCGCTTCTGGCACCTTCGGCTTCGGCGCTGCTGGCCGCTCGGGGTCGAAGACTTCAGTCCGGGATGGCTTGCCGAAGGAGCTGATGTTCCAGCCGGGAACGATGAAATGGTGGGTGTGGCACTGGCCACGCGCCTGAACCATGAAGACCCGTTTGGGCAGGCCGGCAAAGGTCAGGGGGATGGTTGTGACCAGACGGTACAAACGCACGCCCGGCTCGGCCGCGTTGCGGTCCTGGGTCGCGCCCCATTTCGCCGACTTGAGGTTCCAGTCGAGAGGGTCAACCTGGAAGCCGCTGGTGTCTGGCTCGACGTTCTCGCCGAACTGCAATCGGACGGTGAACAGGTAGTGCCCCGGATCATCCTCGAACGCGCCGACAAGTTCCATGAACTCCGGGCTGCGATCAGACCAGTCCCAACTGAAATCAACGGTCACATTGCCGGCAAGATCGAGCTGTACAGCCAGGATGGACGGGGCCTGGGGCGGTTCATTGGCGCTGTCGTAGCTGGTGATCTGCCAGGGGCTCCAGCGGCCAAAGATGTCCTGAGCTGCCACGGCATAGGTGTGTTGCTTTCCCCGCGGTTCGCCTACGACCTGAGCATCGACCGTTGCAGCCCGCGTCAGATGGTCTGAGAAGAAGGCCGATTGGTCCTCGTTGTCGGGCCGGCCGACGGCGTAGGGCAGCCAACCGCCAACGGGCCTGGGCGTGAGCAGGATGTCGCCGCGCCAGATCTCGGGACCAAACCGGGCCACAGCATAGCTGGCCGGATGAGCTGCGCCGGTCGGATTCGCCACTTAGACCGGATTCGGGGGACGGTTCCAGCGCACGGCGACCGATTCGATGGCCGGTCCGTCGGTGGCCTGTGGTGGTGTGCGGCTGAGCAATCGAGTCGAAAGGCCGGCTGGCGGATCGGGTGCGCGCAACTGACCATGGGGTAATACCACATCGGCCAGCTCGAACTCCTGAGGGGCGCCAAGCAGGTTGACTTGATGACGCACCGACACCATGTAGATATCTCGCCCTGCCGCGTCCTTGGGATCGTTAGCCACGTTCTGGCCGAAGACGGCCGTGCCAAAGCCCAGCGCCAGGCTGGCCAGAGGATCGGTGCCGGCGCCCACCACCAGCAAACCAAGGGGATGCCACTCAGCCCGCGCCGGCTCGTTGATGGGAGGAGCAGTTCCGGGCTGCGCGCCCAGCAGACGAGGCTTCCAGCGCGCCAGGTGGGCTGGCTCGAGCTCGTACTCCACGTAGCCGGTGTGGTAGCCGGCGTGGGTCAGCGGGTCGGGGCGTTCGACCAGCATGGCCCGGGTTTCCTGGAGTAGCGGGCCCTCCAGCAGGTTCCAGAGGTAGCCTTCCAGGTCGGGCGACTCCCACGCGGGTAGGCTGGTGATGCCCTGGCTGAGCGGAGCCCAACCCAGACGAGGCGCACCGCGCTGTAAGCGATTCAGTGCAGCGTCGAAGGGAGCAAAGCCCTGTCCTACCGGGCCTTGCTCCTCCAATGCGTAACCTGTGTCAGCCCAGGAGTCATCGGCCGGCAGACCGACAACCTCAATGGGTTCCCAGCCGGGCAGGTTGGCCAGTTCCTGTTTCGTGGGGCTGCCGCCTGGATGCTGGTTGCGCCAGACCATGAAAGGCTGCCGCGGCAAGCCGATTGAGGGACTGAGCAGCCAGCGCAACTGCACCGGCGCCGGTTCCGCCCCGGTATCCAGCATAGGGTTCTGAATTCCGAGCCGTTTGCTCTCATTGTTCCAATTGACGACTGCGCCTTGTAGGTTGAGGAGCGAGGGGATTACCCAACGTTGCGTCATTGATTTTCCTCCCAGGGAGCGGCGGACAGGCTGACCGTCGCCAGTGTGGCCGTTTCCACGGCGTTGTTTGCTTCGAATAAGGGGTGGTGGATGTGCTTCAGAAGCAGGCTCAGCGTCGCGCCGCGGGCGTTGGGCCGGAGCAACACCAGGGTGCGCCCACCGCCGGCGGAAGAGACGAAGCCTTCCGACACGGGAACGGCGGCCGGCGCCTCGGCCACTTCCAGCCAGGGGGCCGGCTGCAGCGTGTAGCGCCGCCGGCCGTAGGCATCGGTGGTGGAGACCGGTACATCGCGCCAGCGCCACAGCGCTTCGGGTGCTTCCAGCAGCACCGCCATCGGCTGGGGCGGGTCGCCGGCCAGCCCGTCCTGCCAGATGAGCGTTACCTGGGGGGCTGTCGGTCGAGCAAGATCCCCCCAGCGCACGGCGCGCAGGGCAGCCTCGATGTCCAGGTCGCGCACCACTGCCAACTTGCCGGCTGCTCCTGCTCCGAGCGCGGCGAGCGGGGTGGCATCGGCGACCCGGCGGTGACGAGTTGGGGAGCCGGCCACGGCCGCGGCCAGGGCCGGCATATCCCGATAGCGGGACGTGGTGAAGTGCCGGCGGAAGAGGGGATGAACCGGATCGCCAGCCGTTGGCTCAGCCTCGATGTCCAGGATGTAGTCGGTCAGCGGCTCTAGTTGCAGCGGGATGGCAATCTGTTCGTGGCGGTCGATTTCGTCAGTCAGGTTCAGGCATGGCTGGTCGGCCAACATCTCACGGATGGCGCTCTCCCAGGGGGTCATGGCGACGGGTGGCAGACGCCGGGTCTGTACGACAGGGCTGGCCAGGTTCACCCGTGCCGGGGCAAAGCCAGGCGCCTGCTGGGGATGTTTGCCCGAAGCCGCGCGGACCCGGGCGAAAAGCTCGCGCCCATAGGCCTGATATAGCTTGCGGGCGGTGCCGGTGGCGAACACGACCCGAATCGGATCGCCCCAGAAAAAGGCCGGCTGGTAGGGTGCAGGGTCAGTGGTCAGAACCCAGGGGTCGAGCCGGTCCGGTGGCGCCGAATCGGTTTTGAATTGAAAGCGCTGCTGTATTTCGTCAAGCTTGAAACCATTTTCGTCCTGTTTGGGTCTGGTCCTGTCCTGATCGTCCACATCGGCGGTCCGCACGTCGTACTCAGCAGTCAGCGTGTAGGTGGCGCCGGGTATGAGCAAGGCGCGCCGGCCATCATCGTGGTGAAGCGCGCCGTCGATGACGCGGATGGTGTCGCGGCGGTGTTCGTCGTCGAACTGGAAACGACGCATCTCGCCCTGGGTGGCGCCTTCAGCCAGCAGGATGCCCCAGTAGCGATCGGGGAAGTCTTCCACGTCGACGATGGCGCCGATTTCGACCTGGGCGGCGCCGGCCGGCAGTGGGGCTTCGAGGAACACCAGCGGCGGCTCGCCGAACTCGCCTACGTACGCATGATACCAGGCATTGTAGACGGCCTGCGTGGTGGCTGCCCAGGGGCTGCCGGGGTCGGTCCACTCGCCCGGTAGATCGCTGAAATCCTGGATGAGTCTGGCGTTGGCCTTATCGATGGGCAGGTTTGGCCCAGTTTCGTTGCCGGCGACATCCAGCGTCCGCAGCACCAGGACGCCGCTCTCGAAGGCGGACCAGGAGACGAAAAACAGTAACCGAATGAAGCTCAGTCCCTCCTCAGGCTGGGGGCGTCGCCCACCGATGTGCAGCCGCAAGGCATCGGCCAGGCTTTCGAGGGGTTGAGGGCGTAACGCCTGCAACAAGGCTTCGAGTTGGTGGCCGTCAACCCTCGGCCGGATCTCCGTGCCGGTGCGTGGGCCGACCAGGAGCCGGTCTGGTACTGTGGGCGAGCCCAGGATCATGGCCGGCTCTGCCAGGGCCAGAGCATCGGCGACGGCGTTGCCGGAGCGCCAGGGCTCGGTCACGCGGAGAGCGTCGTCCGGCGGGGCGGACCGCCACGTGTTCGAGTCGTCGGGCCAGGGATGGCCATGCAGCGTCCAGCCACTGGCCGACGGACCAACCAGCAGGGGCCGGAAGCTCCACAGCACGTTGGCCGGCCTCGCCACCGGCAGGCAGACCTGCCCCCACCGCTCCTGGAGGCGCATGTCCAGCGAACGGGTGCGCTCGGCCGCAGCCGGTGTGGCATCGGGTGTCCAGTCCAGCAAAGCCAGTTGCACCTCGTTATCCTCGCTGCCGCTGGGCCGGGCCTTGCGGTCCCACCAGACGACCGGGGCGTCGCCGGCGGTCGTTGCAGAGACCAGCGGCTGGTTGTTAGCATCGACCCCGGTCAGCGTGACCGACTTTAGCGTGTAGCGGTAGAAGCGGTCGCCGCGCCGCACCCAGCTGTCGAGGGGTAGTTTTGGGGGTAATTTGGGATCAAGTTCATCAGGCTTCTTGCCCAGGACACGGCATTCGGGGTCCAGGGCCGGGCGCATCTCCAGTTGCAGTACCGGAATGACATCAATGGGCACCACAGGGACCTCGCCATCGAGCGCGTTGTCAGGCGATGTGATTCTGGCGGCGTCTCCCAGACTGCCATCCACCGGGCGGTCACCGGCTGAGCCGGGTAAGAGCGCCGGGGAGCGGCTGTGCAACGAGAGCGCCCGCACCAGCGGTTCGGCCGGCGGCAGATGTTGCGGCTCGCTGCCTATCTCAAGCGTGATACACTCCTCGATGTCGGGGAGCAGGAAAAACTCGATCCTGCCACACACCTGGGCGTAGACGTAATAGCCCTCCGGGGTCAGCTTCACATCGGCTGAGGCGGAGACCCCGATGCCGGCGATGAAAAGGTGCAGCTCCCCGCTCAGGGTCATCTTGCCGGTCACCAGGAAGGGCTTGTAGCTGATCCCCACGTCGGCCTGGGCGGCCACTTTCAGGTATAGGCCGATGTCCTCGGACCCCCATACCAGGGCGGCGCGCACGCCGGCCGCCACCGAGAATCCCTGGAGCGGGCCGATAGGGAACTCGTCAGGGTTGGGAGGCTGACCGGGAGCGGGGATGCCGTTGCCGTGCAGCATCAGGTAGCCGGCGCCGCGCAAGGTGAACAGATACTTGACGGTGGCCGGCGCGCTAAAGGTGCCAACATCTAACCGCCAGTCGCCTGTCTCGTCGAAGTTGAAAAAAGCTTCAATCGGGATGTGAATTTCCAGCAATGGCTTCAGCATGTCATAGTTGACCACCAGATCAATGGTTAGCGAGTGCTCGCTGATTTCCATGACGGCCAGCAACGTGCCCGTGTCCTCGTCCATTGTGTCGGGGCGGGGCGATAGAATGTCCGCGTTCATAACCAGGAGCAGGCGAGGGCCGGGCAGTTCGATGATGATCATGCCCTTGGTGTGGAACAGGAAGCCACCTTCAATGGTGCCTAACACGGCGCCCAGACCGAAAGCCCATTGCTTTTCATCCGTTGGCTTCCACGCAGCCAGACTAGTGGCATTACCCGCGCTGCGTTTGAACCACTCAAGGGCTGTTTCGTGCTCCTCCTGATTCCGCTGATAATGCATTCCAAACAGGCCTAGGAAGCCAAAGAGGCCCAGGCCGGAGTTGAGCAGGGGGATGGGTACGGGTAGTTCTACGCCTAAAGTGAGGAGAACAGCCGTGGCGCCGGGCACATTCTGAAGAGCTAGACCGGCAGCCACACGTACCCCCAGTGGCGGCGCCAGGGCTACGTCCAAGCTCCCCGAGAAGCCATCATCCTCCAACTTAAGGTAGCCATTGCCAGCCAGCGCTCTGGGCACATCCACATGCGCGCCCAGGGCGGTCAGTGAGGGTGGGCCTGGCGGATCGATAGGGATGCGCACACTGGCTTTGTCCACGGCGACGACGCCAAGATCAGCCTTGAGCACCAGATCAATCTCAAAATTCAAGGGATTCTCGCGAGCCATGCGGGCGCCCTGGGGTTGGATGATATCGCCCAGGCTTCCAGGCGCTTTGAATATACCAGGATCGCTCAGGTCCAGGCTGAAGCCTTGCGATGGGTCGAAGATGGGCTTTAACTCGGTGCCGTTCGGACCGAAGTCCAGCCGAAGGCCGATGGCCTTATGGCGCACTTTGAGCGGCTGGCGGGTGGCAATCAACTCCGTACCTCCCACTTCGGCCTTCACATGCAACTCGGTCTCCAGATCAAAGATCAGGAAGCTTTCGTACTTATTGTCGTTCAGCGCATGGACCACCAACTGCACCCCGTGGATCGTCATGGATTGAGTACGTACCACGCCGGCTGCGACCAGACCGCTGGCAGCCCCGGCGCCCAACGCCAGATCGACATAGCCGCTCGAGCCGACGTCGGGCAAGTTGGGAGCCAGTAGCGGAGCGAAGACGGCATACGCGCCCAAGGTGTCGCGCAGGGGGCTGCCGCCATTGGTATTCTGCGTGCGCCAGAGGTAGTTCCGGTCACCTGCAGGGGAAACAGCCAATGCCGAGCGCCAGCCACCATCCAGCAAAAGGCTCAAGGCGAAGTCCAGCCTGCCGGCGCCGGGCGGGTCGCCCAATGGCCCGCCTAGTCGACTTTCGACGGCGTCCTGCACGTCGATCTGGCCGGTGACCTCCAGCAACGTCACGGCGTTGCGATTGAGGCGCAGCCGGCTAGCCAACTGATACAGGAAATCGGGGCGAGCAACGGCGGCCGGAGCGCCCTCGGCCAAGGCCAGCGAGAAGTCGCCCGACACACCGCCCTGTGTCCCCAGTCCGATGCGTAGGTCATGCGCGTCGCCGTGCATGGCCAGGGCCGGAATGCCGGGGGGAGCAACGAAGATCTGTACATCGGGAGCGACAATCTCCGGCTCACTGGGACCGTCCAGCTTGAGGTTAGCTCGTTGGAAGCCGAAGCCCAGCGTCGTGCCCGGGCCGAGCAGGGCGAAGGGAGGCGTCATGGTGACTTCCAAGCTGTCGTCACCGGCGTGGGTTGGCGCCAGTCTGGCGTTACCAATGGGGTCGGCGGTAACGACCAGTAAGAGGTTGGGCAGGTGCAGTTCCACCTGGCCGCCAGCCGGCTCTAAGAGTCCGTCTACTGTAGCCTGGGCCGGGCGCAGAAAGGGGACCGGCGTCGAAATCGCGAGAAGTTTCAGTTCTACGATCGGCTCTGGATGAGCAGCGTCCGGGGGCACAATGGTGAAGTTCAGTGGGCCGGCGGGCAGGCTGAAGACGATCATGTCGGCCCCCTGGGCAGCGCGCACCCTGACGCCGCCGGCCGCCGGTACGAAGGTCAGCGGGGCCGCGTCGGCCTGGCCGGAGAGCGCGTTGTCGTCGAACGGCGGCCTGGGGGTCAGGCTGCCCAGGATCTGGCCGGCGTCCGAGTCGGAATCGATGGCTGCGCCGAAGCGCCTACGCAGTATGTCTAACAGGGTCACGAATTCCTCCTAGTCCTTCACCATGAGTTGCTTCCGTCAGCCATAGGCCACAATGTGCGTATTACCTCAATAATCCGGGAGCAGTCCATCGCATTGGCCGGGCTATCCAGAGCAAATCGGCCTCTTCTTGGTCAATGCGACGCACTTGCCTCGAAAGATTGAACAGATACCAATGCGCGGCTTCACCTCTGCCTGAGCCCCAATGGCTAATAGTCGGACTCTATTGACCTTTCAGATATCCGACCTGGCGGCTCGAACAGTAGGCCGCTCCTTTATTACATCCGTTCTCAGCGAGCTAATGTGCCATTAGTTAGAGCATCGGCGGGTAGAGACATCAGCCCCTCCGTCGCTGAAAAAATAGCAGGAACCGGAAATGATGGTCTCTCAATGGTGTCTGTCAGCCAAGACGCTACGGCTTGTCGCCGATTTACCATACCTCCAAATTGTCCCAGACGATCGGGAATTGTTCCCGCCGCACCGGGAAATTCTCTCGCTCTTGCACCGCCGGGCGAGACGAACCCGACAACGTCCGATCCGTCAGCCGGCATCTACCCGGGAAAGTGACTGAATAGTCACGTTTCGCTGATATAAACGGGTCTCTTCTGGTTTTTCCGGCAAATCGTATCACCTCAATATTTCGGGGCGAAAGAAACTGAGTTTTTTGTCGAACTGCGGTATCTGCTCAATAACATGGGGCGAGTCCATCGCACTGACCGGACGTCCTGAGGCGAATCGATCTGTTCTTGGTCAATGCAACGCACTCGCCCCGAAATATTGAACAGATACCAATGTGCAGCTTCACCTCTACCTGAGCCCCAATGGCTAATAGTCGGACTCTATCGCCAACCATCAGCCGTAGTGGCCCGGAGCAACGTTGTCACCGTGCGCGGGTCCTCCCGCCCGACCTGAGACAGGCTGCTCGCCGCATCGCTCGCTCCGGATCCACCCTCATCCACCGCTGCGATCAGCACGTCAAGTACAGTGGACGGCGGCTTCCGGAGCAATCCCAGGGTGCGCAAGGCGACGGAATAAAATTTGGCTTTAGGCCAATCAGCAGATAAAATGTACGCGTAACGTCCCAGGCGCTGGCTGGTGCATCCTGCTTAACCAGACGCCGTGTAGCCAGTGTGTCCGGGGACGTTGTGTAACTAATTTCCTGGGTTAGCCTTAATGCCCCCTGGCGTGAGTTTCAACCGGTCGGGATGTATTCCCTTGTACGCCATTCCTCCTTTGCTCATCAAGTCGGTCCGCGATTTGGTGCACTTCCATTCGGTGGCAATTTCAGCCGCCGGCGCTGGCTTGCCATTAGCGTGGACAAAAGGCAGACTTTGCGCCTCCTTACAACTTCGTCCCTGGTGGATTTTGTGGTCGACAGGGAGCCGCGCCGGCTGACGCTGCAACAAGAAATGGCGCTCTTTCGCATCGGTCAGGAAGCATTGACCAATGTGCAAAAACACGCCGATTGTGATGTGGCCGGCGTCCGCCTTGACTTTATGGAAGAGGCTGTTTGTCTCTGCGTGACCGATGGCGGCCGCAGCTTCACCCAATCGAGAGATCGCTGAGAAACTGGGCTACAGTGAAGCGACGGTCAAAAAGCGGGTACAGGAGGTATTGGAGGGGATCGGGGTTGCCAACCGCACCCAAGCTGTGGCGCTGGCTATCAGGCAAGGGTTGATTTAGGAGCCGTCATGACTTATCGTACGATCTTGGAAATGATGCATGCACTCCGGCGTTTGCGGGCACGGGAGCGCTGGACGCGCTCACAGATCGAAGCGTATCAGGCGCAAGCCCTGGCAGATCTGCGCAAAGACGCCTACGCACATTCCCCCTTCTATCGAGAATTTCACGCCAATCTCGCGGAACGTCCTTTGCAGGAATTGCCGATTCTCACCAAGTCCATGCTGCACGATCACTTCGACGAAATCGTCAGCGACCGTGCGGTGCGTCTCGCCGATGTCACCGCCCACGTTCAGAAGGTGCGCGGCGCTGAACGCTTTCTGGGCCGCTACATCGTCAATGCCACTTCGGGTACAACCGGCCATGCCAGTTACATCCTGTACAACCGCGCAGAGTGGGCGACCGTATTGGCTTCGTTCTCGCGGTTTGAGCGGCATGTCGGGTCCATTGCCGGCGCCATTCGCCGGCCCAGAATGGCCATTGTGGGATCTTCGACGCCCTGGCATATCTCGGCGCGCATCGGTGCAACGGTTCACAGCGCCTTGCTGCCCATCCTGCGCCTGGATGTGGGTGAGCCGATCGACGAGATCGTGGGACAACTCAACGAGTGGCAGCCCGATATTTTGGCGTCCTACGCATCTATGGCCGGTATTCTGGCAAACGAACAAGCATCCGGGCGTTTACAGATTAGCCCGCGTCGCATTGTCTGCGCGGCCGAAGTGCTATCCACGACGCTGCGCCAACGCATTCAGGCGGCGTGGGGCGAGGTCGTGTTCAATCAGTATGGGGCCAGTGAAGGCGGCACATTCGCCGTCGAATGTGAATCGCCTTATGCCGATCCGCATCCTTCGCACCCGCATACACGAGGCCTGCATCTCTTCGAGGATCTATTCATTCTGGAAGTCGTAGACCATCAGAATCAGCCGACGCCGCCGGGGCAATATGGCGACAAAGTGTTACTGACGGTGCTCTTCAACCACACGCAACCGTTGATCAGATATGAACTAAGCGACAGCGTGCGCATGGCAGCCGCCCCTTGTTCCTGCGGCCGGTCTTTGGCGCTGATCGATGATGTACAGGGACGCGACGAGGAGGTTTTACGCTTCCCCGGCGACGAGGGCGGAACGGTGGCCGTCCATCCGATGGTCTTTTATCGAATTTTAGATGCAACCGCCATCGGCAGTTGGCAGGTAGTGCAACAGGGAGGACAATTGACCTTGCGGCTGAGCGGCGAACGCCAGGCGATTGACGAACAGGCGTTGGTGAACAGATTGCAAAGGGCGCTGACGCAGCAACACATCGTTCTCCCAAGCATCGATATTCAATGGGTGGAAAGCGGAGCGCGCGGTGTAACCGGCAAGGCCGCGCGTATCCGCTCCCGGCCATAGAGACGGCCGCTTTTCATACGCTTTTCCCGCAGCGTGCACTTCGGTCGGCGATATGCCTGCCGTCATGGCGTCTTGTTTTCCGGCTGCTGCTCTATGCGGCGGTTACCGAGAAATCGACGGCAAGAAAATTTGTTGAAACGATGATCTGGTAGCGTTGCCGGCCAACAACACCGTTGACTGGGGACTGGACGGTTCGGTGCGCAGGGCGTCGCCAAAGGTCGAGATTTGGTGCACAACGCCCGGATGACCAAAGCGAAGCGTCTCAGCGCCGAACGTGAATGGCGTTGCCGTTTGTATGGCGAAAGTCCCGTTGGTCACCGCAAGGCCGTGATTCGGATCCTGAACGCTGAGGACGTCTTGGAGGTTCGTCGCAGCCGTAGCAATGGGCGTTCCGCCCTGGAAGGACTGCGGGTCATCAAACGACGCCGAGGGATAACTTTGATAGTAGAACGTGATCTCTCCAGCCGAATCAAGCGAGAAAATAGAACGCGCCGTATCGGTGGCAACTGATCGTGAGGTGAGCGTGGCCGTCGCGTAGTAAGTGAAGTGCGCGGTCTCAGCCGAGCCA
>Ga0114931_10004371_pt1 | contig 17633 bp, 18 predicted proteins | sample 2SBtaG_FD_89579 | JGI IMG/M metagenome (GOLD analysis project Ga0114931, IMG submission 89579) | Deep subsurface microbial communities from Kolumbo volcano to uncover new lineages of life (NeLLi) - 2SBTROV14_V59a metaG | ecosystem: Environmental > Aquatic > Marine > Volcanic | place: Kolumbo...
ACCGGCCATACCGGCTTCAAGGGCGGCTGGCTGGGTCTGTGGCTCAAGCGCCTGGGCGCCGAGGTCACTGGCTATGCCCTCGAACCGCCAGAGCCTCCGGCGTTTTTCCACGCCGCGGGTGTCGCTGGCGCGCTGCGCTCGGTGATCGGTGATGTGCGCGATCGCGCGGCGCTCGCTGCGGCGCTCGAGGTGGCCCAGCCGGAGGTGGTCTTTCATCTCGCGGCCCAGCCGCTGGTGCGCGCGGGCTACCGCCAACCGGTTGAGACCTACGCCACCAACGTCATGGGCACGGTGCATCTTCTCGATGCCGTGCGCCAGACGCCGAGTGTCCGGGCGGTGCTTGTGGTGACCACGGACAAATGCTACGAGGACCGGGGCTGGGTCTGGCCCTACCGCGAGCGAGACCGGCTCGGCGGGCACGATCCCTACGCCAGCTCGAAGACCTGCGCGGAGTTAGCGAGCGCCACCTGGCGGGCATGCTTTCTCGCACCGCGGGTGCGGGTGGCCACGGCGCGCGCGGGCAATGTCATCGGCGGTGGCGACTTTGCCCAGGATCGGCTGATCCCGGACCTCATCCGCGGTGCCCGTGACGGCCAGCCCGTGGCGATCCGCGCGCCGAGCGCCATCCGTCCGTGGCAGCACGTGTTGGAGCCGCTCGCCGGTTACCTGCTGCTCGCCGATCGGTTGTTGGCGGAGGATGGCGAAGACTTTGCCGAAGCCTGGAACTTCGGTCCACCGACCGCGGACGCGCGCAGCGTTTCTTGGCTGGTGACGGAGATGGCGCGTCGCTTCGAGGGACTCGCCTGGTGGCACGACGACCGGGGCGACGCGCCGCACGAGACCGAGGTGCTCAAGCTCGACGCGGTCAAGGCGGCGTCGCGGCTCGGCTGGCAGCCTCGCTTGTCGCTCGACACCGCCCTCGACTGGTTGGCCGACTGGTACCGAGCCGAGGCCAGCGGTGCCGATGTCGCGGCGCTCACCTGGGCCCAGATCACCCGCTACGAAGCCGCGCGGCGCGCTGCCGGCGCCTCCTGAGCTGCCGGCGGCAGCACCAGCAGCAGGATCTCTGCGGTCACTGCGCGCTTGCCGGTCTCACACACCATCAGGTCGCAGCGCACGCGGCACAGCGCGCCACCCAGGCGCTTTTGTCCGGAGACCAAGATCGCCCGCAGCTCCACCTCGCTCGCGGAGAGTACGGGTCGGACAAAGCGCAGGCGGTCCAGCCCGTAGTTGACCACCATGCCGGCGTCGCCGAGGTCCACGAGCTGGAGGAATAGGTGGGGAATCAACGACAGCAAGAGGTAGCCGTGGGCGATGGTGGTGCCGTATGGGCCCTGGCGCGCACGTTCGGGATCGGTATGGATCCACTGGCGGTCGTCGGTGGCGGCGGCGAAGCCATCGATACGCGCCTGGTCGATGGTCAAGCGTTCACTGGTACCCAGATCGATGCTGCGTGCGGTTTGAAGCGCGTCGAGCGAGAGTTTCATAGCGCTCTGATCGTACCGTGCGGGTAGAGGACTTGCCCAGGCAGGCTGGCAGATCGCCCTGGCCGGCAGGCGGGCCGTTCCGAGCTCGCGGCTGCCCGTCACCGTCGGTTCATGTTGCGGCGGCATACTGGTCGGGCTTTTCGCCACGGGCTGGTATCCTCGATCCCCGATGTTCACCTGCGTTCCCCCCGCGAGCTGCGCTCAGGAGTTGCCATGAAACACACTTCAACGATCGTCACTGTTTGGACCTTGCTGTTGCTGGCTGCGCTCGCCGTTGCCGTGCCGTGTTCCGCCCTGAGCTACGTCGTGGTCCGCGACCGCGATCTCGCGGATCGAGCGAATGCGATCATCACCGCGCGGGTGATCGCTGCGCGCGCCGAGCAAGGCGCGCACGGCGTGGTCACCGACTACCGCGTGGAAACGGTCGAAACGCTCAAGGGAGACCTCGCGCGTGGCCAGCAGCTTCGGGTACGGGTGCTCGGCGGTGTCTTGCCAGACGGTCGGGGCACTGTCGTTTGGGGCATGCCGGAAATGGCTCCCGGCGAGCAGGTTTTGCTGTTCTTGCGTGCGGGCGATGGGGTCTATCGCATCGTCCATCTTGTGCAGGGCATCTTCCGCAGCGGCGCGCTCGACGGCACGCGCTATTGGCAGCGGCGTACGCTCGAGCGCGCAGGTCAGGTGTCGCTCGAGCCGCAAGGCGCGGACGGCGACAGCTTGCGCGCGGCGGCCGAGCACTTCACCACCGCGCGCCACGCTGAGCGGTTCACGGCCTGGCTGGCCGATCGTGCCCGCGGCATCGAGCGTCCTGCGGACTACTGGGCCCCCGAGGTTCGCCCGCTGCTCGCGCTGCCACGCGCGAAGTTCACCCTGCTGTCGCTCAATCCGCGTCTGCGTTGGTTTGCATTCGACGATGGCGACCCGGTCTTCTGGAGCCGTCACGTCGACGGCCAAGCCGGCCTCGCCGATGGCGGTGTGGAGGCCTTTCGCAACGCCCGTCGGGCGTGGAATGCCGAGCCCAATACGCCCATTCGGCTCCTGCCGGGGGCCAGCACCAGCTCGACCACGGGGTTCATGAGCTCCGATCGCCGCAATACGATCCTGTTTCGCGACTTCAACAACGACATGGACAGCGATTTCTCATGCGCCAGCGGTGGCACGCTGGCGATCGGCGGCTTCAGCTTCATCCTCGGTGGTGGCCAGAGGCGCGCGTACAAGGGTGACCTCTATGCCATCGGCGTGGAGGCCGAGATCGTGATCAACGATGGCGTGGAATGCTTCGCCACCAACGACGCCGCGGGTATCGAGCAGGTGTACGCGCACGAGCTGGGGCATACGCTCGGACTGGGCCATTCCTGTGGCGACGAGAACTCGCCGCCGTGCGACAGCGCAGTGAGCCTCGACCGGGCCTTGATGCGGGCATCGATCCGCGCGCCCTTTACCGGCGCCAGGCTCCAGGCCGATGACATCGCGGGCATCCGCTATCTTTACGATCCGACCTTTTTCGATCAGCAGCCCGGCGATGCTGGCATGGGCTGTGGCCTGGTTCCCGGTAGCCCGCGTTTTTGCACCGATTGCAGCCCATGCAGCAGCGGACAAGGCGATTGCGATCGCGACAGCGAATGCGCGCCCGGTCTGGTATGCACGGACAACCGCGGCGCTGACTTTGGCTTTGCTCCGGGCATCGATGTCTGCTTGCCCGGTGGTGGTGGCGGCGGTGGGGGCATGCCCGATCCGGGCTGTGGGCTGCCTCCCGGTCACGGCCGCTTCTGCGATGAGTGCGGGCCGTGCGACGCGGGTGAAGGTGATTGCGACAGCGACGCCGAGTGCCGCGCCGGGCTTACCTGCGTCAACAATGTCGGCGGGCAATTCGGCTTCGACCCGCGCATCGACGTCTGCATGGCGGGTGGCGATCCTGGATCGTGCACGTCGGCGAACGGTCGCGGCGATTTCTGCTCGGTCTGCGGTCCGTGCGCGGCCGGCGAGGGTGATTGCGACAGCGATGCGGAATGCGCGCCAGGGCTGCGTTGCATCGACGACATCGGGCCGCAGTTCGGCTTCGGGCCGCGGGTCGACGTCTGCCAGTAGCGGGTACGCCAGTAGCGGGTCTGCCAGTAGCGGGTCTGCCAGTAGCGGGTATGCCAGTAGCGGGTCTGCCAGGAGCGGGTATGCCAGTAGCGGGTGCTCAGCCTCCGGCGAGAGCCTGGGTCACCACCTGGTGAAGCGTTTGGATGGCCTGGCGCGCGCCGGCGGCGTCGCGCGCTTCTCCGGCCCGCTCGAGCCGCGCGCCGAGCTTCGAGATGTGCGGGAATCCGTAGCTCCCGCCCGAGCCGGCGAGGCGATGTCCGATCCCCGCGATGCGCAGCCACGCACCCTCGGCGAGCGCTGATTCAAGCATCGCCAGATCCTCGCGGCGTGCTGCCAGGTAGCCGGGGATCAGCGGCCGCAGCAGCGGATCGACATTGCCGGGGCCTCCCGATTCTCGTTCGCTCATCCGTCACCCTCCGTGCTTGGCCGCCGGATGCCATAGCGCTCGAGCTTGCGGTACAGGGTGGTCCGCCCGATGCCCAAGGCGCGGCAGGCTTCGGACAGGTTGCCACCGGTGCGTGCCAGCGAGGCGGCGATGGCATCGCGCTCGAGCTGCTCGAGGGTGCGCAGCGCCGCGGGCGCCGCCGCGGCATGGCCCGCGGGTGAATCGTCTGCTGGCTGGTGGCGGCGGGTGGCCGCCGCAGTACCCGTCGCTTGAAGCACCCGGCCCACGTCGGGATGGTTGCGGATGCGGCGCGGCAAGTCTTCGGGTCGCACCGTGCCGTGGGCAGCGATCACGGAGGCATGCTCGAGGGCGTTTTGCAGCTCGCGAACATTGCCGGGCCATGGATAGGCGCACAGCAGGGCCTCGGTGGTCTCTGCCAGGCGCAGCGTTCGGGGCAGGAAATGCTGGGCCAATCGCAGCACGTCATCGCCACGCTCGCGCAGCGCTGGCACCTCGAGCTCGAAGACTGCGATGCGAAAGAAAAGATCCTCACGGAAGCGCCCCGCACGCACCTCGTCTTCGAGCTGGCGGTGGGTGGCGGCGAGCAGTCGGAAGTCACTCTTGATCTCGTGGCGCCCTCCGACACGCTCGAAGCGGCGCTCTTGCAGCGCGCGCAGCATCTTGGCCTGGAGCGCAAGGTCGAGCTCGGCGATCTCGTCGAGCAATAGCGTGCCGCCGTCGGCCTGTTCCAGGCGACCGACCCGCCGCTGATCGGCACCGGTAAAGGAACCTTTTTCGTGGCCGAAGAGCTCCGAGGCCGCCAGCGTCTCAGGCACGGCCGCGCAGTTGATGGCCACGAAGGCGCCGGTGCTACGGCTGCTCGCTTGGTGCAGGGCACGGGCGACCAGCTCCTTGCCGGTGCCGCTTTCGCCATGGATCAGCACAGTGATGTCGCTGTTCGCCACGCGTTCCATCTGCTGGAACAAACGCTCCATGCCCGGCGCGGCTGCGATCATGTCGCCGTAGCCGCCCGTGGCCTCGCGCTCGAGCTGGGAGACGCGCAGGGTGAGGCGATGCTGGGTGATGGCGTTGCGCACCGTGGCGCGCAGCTTGGTGCGATCGAAGGGCTTCGGCAGGTAGTCCCAGGCACCCATTTGCATGGCGGCGACCACGGTCTGGACCGCGACGTCGGCGGTGAGCATGATCACCGGCAGGTGCGCGTGGCGGTGCTTGATATGGCGCAGCACATCGAGGCCGCTCCGGTCCGGAAGGTGCAGGTCGAGCAGCACGCAGTCGGGGAGGCTTCGAGCCAGCGCCCGCTCGCAGGCGCGGGCATCGGCTGCCAGCACGGTGTCCAGCCCATCGCGCTTGAGGCAAGCGGCCGCCAGCGTGCCGATGCTGGGGTCATCGTCGACCACCAGGACCAGGAACGGACGGTCATGCGGTGGCCGGCTCAATCGTTTCCTTTCTGGAGTCTGGCGAGCATCGGGTCTTGGACGATCGAGCGATGGCTCTCAGGCCTCGAGCACGTCGCGGATCTGTCCCAACGTCAGCTCGGCGATCGAGGCCGCGACCGAGTCGGCGTCGCCGAGCGCTTCGAGCGGGTGGGTGTGGGCGACGCCGACGACGGCGAGGCCGGCGCCGTGGGCAGCCTGGATACCGGCCGGGGTGTCTTCGATCACCACCACCTCATGCGGATGGATCAGGCGCGAGGGTAGCGGTGGCTGGCTGTTGAGCAGCATCAGGGCGCGGTGGTAGCCCTCCGGGTCGGGCTTGCCGCGCGCCACGTCTTCGGCGCCGATCACCGCCTTGAAGGCCCGGCGCTGGCCGATTTGCGCCAGCGCGCCCGCGACCTCCTCACGCAGTGCGCCGCTGACCACGCCGAGCCTGAGCCCGCTCTCGCTGGCAGCGGCGATCAGCTCGCTGGCGCCTGGACAAATCGGGAATCCTTCGCGCCGGACCTGGGTTTGGTAGTACGCGGCCTTGCGCGCAATGAGCCGTGCGACGAGGTCGGGCGCGTGCGCGCGACCCGCGTCCTCGAGCACCGCATGCAGGCAGTCTCGGTCATCGAAGCCGATGTAGCGTTGGTAGTAGGCCTGCTCGGACAAGGAGACGCCCTCTTCTTGGAGCACCTTGCGAAACAGCGCCAGGTGGAGCGGTTCGTCGTCGACGATGACGCCGTTTAGGTCGAAGATCAGTGCGCGCAGCATTGCCTTGATCATACCCGCCCGCAGGCGCCCGTTCGGCCCGTGGTTGACAGCGCCCAAGGCGGGTCATTAGGGTTGTACGCGAAGGAGAATGCCTTCGAGATCCCCAGGTTTGGAGGAAGCACCGATGCAAGCAAGCCCCACGGCGAACGCGCCAACACAGAATCCGAGCGTTCCGGTCACCATCACACCCAAGGCCATCACCATGGTCAAGCTCACCCGCGAGCAAGAAGGGATCGCCGACAGCTTCGGTCTGCGCGTTGCGGTGCGAGGGGGTGGTTGCAGTGGTTTCGAATATGCGATCGACTTCGAAAACGATCCTCGCGACAGCGATCTTCGCTACCAGCAGGGTGATATCGAGGTCTTTGTCGATCCGATCAGCGCTCGCTACTTGGCGGGTACCGAGATCGACTACGTGCTTGGAACCTCGGGAGCCGGATTCAAGTTCAACAACCCGAATGCCGTGGGCACCTGCGGCTGCGGCTCTTCGTTCACGGTGTAGCCGGGCGCTTTGCACAGCGACCGCCTCGGCCCGCTGGCGGTGGCGCAGAGCGAAGTGGAGCCCGGCTTCGAGCCCCCCGCCGGCCGAAACCCCCCGCCGGCCGAGCCCCCTCGCGGTGCTCCGCGATGCACCATCCGTCTGTTCGCAACAGGCTCCTAGCAGCGCCTGCCGGTAGGCCGTTCGCCTGCGATACCATGGCCTGTGGGAGCGCTGGCATGAACGAAAGCACCAACGGGCACATCGAAGTCATCGCCGGCGGCATGTTTTCGGGCAAGAGCGAGGAGCTCGTGCGCCGGCTCCGGAGAGCCTTGATCGCGCGCCAGCGGGTTCAGATCTTCAAGCCGCACACCGATACCCGCCACGCCCCCGAACGCCTGGTGACGCGCGACAACCGCGCGCTCGATGCCTGTTCGGTGAACGATGCTGCTGAGCTGCGCCAGCGGCTGCATTGGGGTGTACAGGTGGTCGGAGTCGACGAAGCGCAGTTTTTCGAAGCCACCCTGGTCGACCTGGCCATGGAGCTGGCAGACGCCGGGGTACGGGTGATCATCGCTGGCTTGGACCAGGACTTCTCACGCCGGCCGTTCGGGCCGATGCCCGCACTCTTGGCGGTCGCCGAGTTCGTCGACAAGATGCACGCGATCTGTGTGCGCTGCGGCGCGCCAGCCCACTACAGCCAGCGCATCGCTGGCGACGTGGAGCAGGTGCAGGTGGGCGATATCGATGCCTACGAGGCGCGCTGTCGCCGCTGCTTCCAGCCGTATGAGCCCTCGCAAGCGGCTGAATCCTGAGCCCATGCTGTGGCGCATGCCCAGCGGCCAGGTCAGTCGATCACCGGCCGGCGGGGATCTCGCTTCTCGCATGGATCGAGCGGGATCGGCTGGCCGCTGGGGTCGATGTGGACGAAGACCAACTCGGCTTCCGTGACCTTGGAGCGTTCGCCGAGCACCTGCTGGCGCTCGACCTCGACCGTCACCTTGACCGTGATCGAGGTGGTGCCGCAACGCAGCGTGCGCGTGTAGAGGCTGATCAGATCGCCGACAAAGACCGGTGCATGAAACGACACTTCGCGGATCGAGGCGGTGACGATGCGTCCGGAGGCGTGCCGGCGCGCCTCGATCGCGCCCGCGAGGTCGATGTAGGACAGGATGACGCCGCCGAAGATGGTGCCAACGGCGTTGGTCTCCTTGGGCATCATCAGCGCCCGGATGGCGGGTTGAATCGGGCCAGCGGTGCCATCGAGAGGGCTGGGACCGCGGCCGTTGGCCGAGGGGGGGGGGGTGCTGGACAAAGGGACCTCGAAATGCTATAGTCTCATATGGGCAGGCTGCGAACGATGTACCAGGCGAACATCATGGACCCTATCAGGCCCGGCTCTTCAGCCGGCATCATCGGCCGCGGGCGACCGGTGGTCTGGCTCCTGGTCCTGCTCACAGCGCTGCTGGGTGGCTGCGCAGCGTCGCCCAGCGCGCGGTTCGAAGCGCTTTCTCGCGCGCTGGCCGCGGCCCGCGAGGGTGATGTCGCCCGTTGGGCGCCCGAAACCCTGGCCGAAGCCGAGGGCCTGTTGGCCGCGGCTGGGGAAGAGATCGCCCAGCAAGAGGGTAGACGTGCCGTCGTACGCAGCTTTCGTATCGCTCGGATAATGCTCGATAAGGTAGAGTATAAGCTCTCTAAGGCTAGAATAAAGGCGAAATGGGTTTCACGAGTTGCGCGCCTGGAGGCTGCTGCCAGCCTCGGTGCTGCGGACGCCGAGTTGTCGCACGTGCGCGCGGCGAGCCAGAAAATTCCGCACAGCGCGGATACCGCCGAGGATCGCGCTGGTATTCAGGCGGACCTCGAGGCGCTCGAAGCGGATCTGGAACGCGCGCGCGGGCGCTTCGCCGAGGGTACCTACGTGCAGGCCGCGAAGGTCGCCGGCGCGGTCGAGGCGCGCGGCCAGCGCATGGCCGAGACCCTTGCGCGCAGCCTCGATCACGCACTCTGGGCCAAGCCTGCCGGCCGTGAGCGCAGCACCGCCGAGCGCGACACCACCGAGCGCGCTCCGGAATAGCCTGCGCTGCGCACACGTTTCAAAGCTCGATCCTCATCGGAGGATCGCTCGGATCGATCTAGACTCCTGCGACAAGGAAAGAGAATGTACTTCGACCCGCTCTACTTCGCCTTCATGCTTCCGGCGCTGGCGCTCTCGCTGTGGGCGAGCTTTCGCACCAAGTCGGCCTTCAAGAAATACGCCAAGGTGCGCACTGCACGCAACATCACCGGCGCCCGAGCCGCGCAGATCATGCTCGAGCGGGCCGGTATTCGCGATGTCAAGATCGTTGCGCACCGCGGCTACCTCTCGGACCACTACAACCCTTCCACCAAGACCCTGGCGCTTTCCGAGCCGGTCTTCCAGACACCCTCGGTCTCAGCGGTCGGCGTCGCCTGCCATGAGGCTGGCCATGCCATCCAGCACGCGCGGGGTTACATGCCGCTCAAGCTACGCTCGGCCATTGTTCCCATGGCGGGCATCGGATCGAACTTCGGCGTTTGGATCATGATGTTCGGGTTGTTTTTCTCCTCGACCAACATGGTTGCGCTCGGTGCAGCTTTGTTTTCGCTGGTCGTTTTGTTCCAGCTCGTCACCCTGCCGGTGGAGTTCGATGCCTCCGCGCGGGCCAAGAAGCTGGCCTTTGCCCACGGCATCGTGCTCGAGGAAGAGCAAAGGGGCATGAGCCGGGTGCTCAACGCCGCTGCGCTCACCTACGTCGCCGCCGCGATCAGCTCGATTCTCACGCTGCTTTACTTTCTGATGCGGGCCGGTCTGCTCGGCGGCCGCGACGACTGATCACGCTGCTGTCGGAGCGCTTATCGCGGCTCGCCGAGCAACGCGATCAAGGCCTCGAGCCGCTGGTCGAGCAAGCGCTGGGTATCGGCCTCGGCCACCAGTCGCAGGTAGGGCTCGGTGTTGGAGGGGCGGACATTGAACCACCAGCTCGGATACGAAACAGTGATGCCGTCGAGGTGGTCGATCTCACCGTCGGCAAAGCGCTCGGCGAGCATCGCCATCTTGGCTTCCTTGTCCTCGACCGCGAAGTTGATCTCCGGGCTCTTGGCATAGCGCCGCAAGGGCGCCACCAACGCGGACATGGGCACAGGCCGGCGCCATAGCAGATTCAGCATCTCGAAAACGGCCATCAATGCGCAGTCGGCCGTGTAGTTGTCGCGGAAGTAGTAGTGGCCAGCCAGCTCGCCACCGAACAGGCCATCGTGCTCGCGCAGCGTCGCCTTGATGAAGGAGTGCCCGACCCGCTCTCGAATGGGAGTGCCGCCGCGCTCGCGGATGTACTCCGCAACCGCGCGCGAGGAGCGAAGATCATAAACCACCGCCGCCCCCGGGTGGCCGGCCAGCAACTCGCCCGCGATCAGCGCGGTGGCCAGGTCGCTGCCGACGCTGTAGCCGTGCTCGTCGATGAAGGCTGCACGGTCGCCGTCGCCATCGAAGGCGACCCCGAGATCCGCGTGCGAACGCCGCACCGCGTCCGAGAGGTCGCGCAGGTTTTCCAGCTTGAGCGGATTGGCCTCATGGTTGGGAAACGTGCCATCGAGCGTGAAGTAGAGCGGAATCAAGGCGATGCCCGCCTGCTCGAGCAGGGGCCGGTAGATCGTTCCCATGCCGTTCGCGGCATCTACCACCACGCGCAGGCGGCGCGCGTCCGCCGGTCGGTCCAGGCAGGCGAGCAGATGGCCGCTGTAGGCCTCCATGATCTCGTGCGCCCGGTAGCCGCCGCGGCGCGCGGCCGGCGCCAGGTCGCCGCGCGCGACCTGGGACTCGAGCAGCGGAATGCCGTGATCGCCCGACACCGGTCGCGCGTCGCGCAGGCTGAGCTTCATGCCGTTGTACGCGGCAGGATTGTGGCTCGCCGTGACCTGGACGCCACCTGCTGCGCCCAGGCTGCCGACCGCGAAGTAGCCCATGGGCGTGGTGCACAAGCCGATGTCCACCACCTCCAACCCGCCCGCCCGCAGACCGTCGATCAGCGCTTCTTGCAGCGGACGGCTATGGCTGCGCATGTCGCGTCCGACCACCACTGGCCCACCGCGCTCTCGATCCGCTCGGGGCAGCAGGGAGGGGAAGGCGAGACCGATGCGGCGGGCGATCGTCTCGTTGATCTGGTCGGGATAAAGACCGCGAATGTCGTAGGCCTTGAAGATTCCGGCCATAGAGAAGCCTCCAGAGAGCTCGCGCCGCGGCCCGTGTCAGGCGGTGACGCTGCGCAGGAAATGACGGAGCTTGTGAACCAGCTCCTCGGGCGATTCGGCGTGGGGAAGCGTGCCGCAGTGCTCAAAGACGTCGAGCTGGGCTTGGGGTAGGCGCTGCAACCAGAGGTCGGCAACGGCCACCGGAGGGCTGGCCGCGTGCCGTCCCCAGGCCAGCCACAGAGGTTGCTCGAGGCTCGGCAAAAGATCGCGCACACTGTGGTTCAAGTAGCCGCTGGCGAAGGCGGCCAGCGCGTGGTGGGCCCCGGATAGGTGGCTGGTGCGGTAGTGCTGGTCGACCAGCCGCTCATCGACCAACGCCTCGTTGGCGTAGACCTCGCGGCGAAGGTAGTGGCCGATGCCGGAGCGGCTGGTGTAGACGTTGAGCGCTGCGGTGCCCAGCACCGGCAGGCGCAAGAGGCGATGGACGACCGCATCCTTGAGGTCGGGCTCGTCCTCGCCCTGGCCGATCCCCGATGGCACCACCAGGGCCAGCGCGCGAATCAGCTCCGGGCGATCGGCGGCGATTTGCACCGCGTAGGCGGCACTCATGCCGGCCGCGATCACCACCGCGCGGCGACCGACCACATCGTCCAGAAAATCCGTGATCAGGCGGATGTAGAGCTCACCGTCGTAGGCCAGGCTGGGTCGCTCGGAGCGCCCCCAGCCGAGAAGGTCGGGTGCGATCACCTGCTGGTCCCGGGCCAGTTGCTCGGCGACGGTGCGCCATTCCGCAGCGCTGTGGCCAGGACCGAAAGCATGCAGCAGCACCAGGGGCAAGTCGCCCTCGCCCAGACGCTGAAAGAGCACCTCGCCAGCGTGCCAGGCATAGCGATGGCCACTGCCCCAGAGCACTGGCGGCAGCCGCCGTGCACGGCGCGAAACCAAGAGGTTGGCAAGCGCCGGCAGGCCGATGGCAGCGCTGCCCATGGCCAGTCCCTGGAGCAGGCGCTTTCGCCGCCGTCTGCGCAATTGTTCGTCGCGTCGCTCAGCCATCATCGCGCTCGAAGATACCACCGCCAACGGCGGCTCGCCCGCGGCCGAGAGGTTCCGGCCTAACGCCTCAGGCCACCAGGCGGTACAATCATCCCGAGGCAAGCACATGGCTCTTCGCACCATCGTACGACTGGGGCATCCGGCATTGCGCACGCCGGCGCGTTCGCTCGCGTCCGCCGAGCTCGAGACGCCACAGGTGCAGGCGCTGGTCGACGATCTCTTCGAGACCATGGAAGCGGCGGGTGGCGTCGGCCTCGCCGCGCCCCAGGTGGCCGAGTCGCTCCAGATGTTCGTCTACCTGGCGGTCGACGCGCAGCGGGACCAGGCGCCCGGGCCCGAAGCACGCCGCGTGCTGATCAACCCGATGGTCGAGCCGCTCGGTGGCGAGCTGGTCGATGATTGGGAGGGTTGCCTATCGATTCCCGACCTGCGTGGCCTGGTGCCACGGCTGCCCGAGGTGCGGGTCCACGCGCTGGATCGCCGCGGCGAGCGTGTCGAGCTCGCGGCCCAGGGCTATGAGGCGCGCATCATCCAACATGAGTTCGACCACCTTAACGGCATCGTCTTCCTCGATCGGATGCGTGACCTGCGCTCGCTCGCGTTCCGTGCCGAGTGGGAAAGCTACCTGACCACCGGCGACGACGACAACGGTCCGCCGGTCGCCTAGCGGCGACGGAGACCGGCGTGGCGCGCGGCTATTGGGTGGCCTGGGCTGGTCGCCACCTGCGGGGCCCGTGGGAAAGCCTGTGTGCCGACTACCGGCAACGGATCGCACGCGCGACCGCCATCGAGGACCGGCCGGTGCGGGTGCGCACCGCAGCGGCCGATCCTGCCCGCCGTCGCCTCGAGGGCAAAGCCCTGCTGGCGGCCTTGCCTGAGCCGTGTCGGATCATCGCGCTCGATGCCAGCGGCCGCTCCTTTTCCTCGTCGGCGCTGGCGCGTGAGCTGCGCGCGATCGAGGCGCGCTGGCCGCATCCGGTGGGCTTTGTCATCGGCTCGGATCTGGGGCTCGACCCAGCGCTGCTCGAGCGCGCCGACCTGGTGCTCTCCTTCGGTCCCATGACCCTCGGGCATGAGCTCGCTCGTCTCGTCTTGTATGAACAGGTCTATCGATGCTTGGCGCTGGCGCGCGGAATAAAATACCACCGCGCGTCGTTATGAGGCGTACGGTCGCCAGGCGGCGACGGTCTTGGCCCCAGTTGGTCCTAAAGAGCGTGGGTCCTAAAGAGCGTGGGTCCTAAAGAACAATGGAGGGACTGCGACATGACCGTGAACCATGCCGATTTCGCAGCACCTCCCGATGCTGCTGACACCAGACCGCGACGCCGGTGCCTCTCCGCCGCTGTGCGGGAAAGCTTTCGGCGCTACCTCGAGCGTGAACGCGGTGAGCTGGTCAGCTTGTACCGCCGGAACCTGAAGATCGGCCAGGCGGCGAACGACGAAGGCGGCGAGGACTTGGTGGATCTGGCCAACAAGGCCTACAACCAGGAGCTGATTCTCCAACTCTCCGACACCGAGCGCTCGATGGTCCAGGCCGTCGACGAGGCCCTTCATCGGATCCACTCGGGCGGCTATGGACGCTGTGCGCATTGCCGGGGTGAAATCGGGCTGCCGCGTTTGAACGCCGTGCCCTGGGCACGGTACTGTATCGGCTGCCAGGAGCGAGACGAGTTGGGAACTCTCGATTGATCGCAAGGCCCCGGACCGCCTGCTCGCGCGCCCGCGGTGGGCGCGCGAGCATCTCGCGGTCGCCGCTTCCGATCTCGCACTGCCCGGCGACCCGACGATGAAGCTGCGCACCTACCTCGGCATCCTGCTCGCGCTCCTGGTCGTGGTTGCGGCCTCGTATCTGGCGACGCGCAACAGCGAGCTCCTGCTGCTATCGTTTTACACCACGGCCACGCATAGCATTCCCCTGTGGAGCGCGCTGCTCGGCGTATTCCTGCTCGGCTTCCTGCCACTCTCGACGCTGCTCTTCGTCCGCTCGCTCGAGCGCGATCTTTCCGCCCGCCGGCGCCGGCGCAGCGATCGCGAGGCCGAGAGCCTCGACAGCCGCTTTCGCCGGGCGCTCGATCTGCGCGCCGACGGCCAGTGGCACCGTGCAGCAGCGTTGCTCGAAGAGGTCTTGAGCGAGCGTCCCGAGGACTACACCACGCTGGTGGCCTACGGCGAGGTGCTGCGTCTGCGCGGCCGGGTCGACGAAGCGCTCGAGGTCCACCGCCGGGCCTCGGTGCTTTATCCGCACAGCGTCGGCTTGCTGTACCAGCTCGCCGACGACTACCAGGCGCGCGGCGAGACACAGGTCGCCACCGAGGTGCGCAACCGGATCCTGCGCGACATGCCCGAGCAGTCCCTCAGCGCCCTGCGCCACCAGCGCGACCAGGCCATGGCCAGCAGCGATTGGGAGGCGGCCGCGCGCTGGCAGAGCCGGATCGATACGCTGCTGAGCGGTGTCGAAGACGGCATGCGCGATAAGGGGATCGCGCGCGGGCTTGCCTACCAGGGTGCGGTGGCCCTGCTCGAACAGGATCGACCGGCCGAAGCCGTGGAGAGGCTCGCCCGGCTGCTCGAAGATGAGCCTCGCTTCGTGCCTGCGGGCATCATGCTCGGCGAAGCCGAGCTTCTGCGCGGCGACGAAGCCGCGGCACTCGACGCCTGGCGTCGTGGCTTCTCTCAAACCGGTAGCCCCGTGTACCTGCAACGCATGGAAGACCACTTCATCGAGCGTGAAGCGCCGGAGCGAGCGATCAAGAACCTTCGTTCGCTGATCGCAAGCACCGACAATGACACGCTGTTGCGCTTCTTTCTCGGCCGCTTCTATGTCCGGGTCGAGATGCTGGACGATGCCCGCAAGATCCTCGAATCGATCGCCGAGCCGATGGACGCCTCACCCACCTACCACTACATTCTGGGGCGCTTGAACCAGCGTCGCGAGCATCCCGAGCAGGCGCTGCGCTGCTTCCTCACGGCCTTCCATCGGCTGGGGATGACGCGCACCAAGTTCGTCTGCCGCATCTGCGGCCGTCGCTCCGGTGAATGGAACGACCGCTGTCTCGGCTGTTCGAGCTGGAACAGCGTCGAGCTCGATGTCGAGGCCGAGCGCCTGTCGCCCGAAGCCCTCGGACTGGTCGAGCGGCCCACCTGGGGTCCGGCCGAGGCGCCCGAGGCGCTGGCGCCGCGGGCGCTGCCGCATGGCGCGCCAGCACCGGTTTCCGGTTTCTAGCCATGGCCAGACAAGGCCAGGCCGCAGCGTCGGTGGAGGCGATGCTGCGGGCGATCGCGAACGGCGAGCGCCAGCCGCTTTACCTGGTCGCTGGCGATCGCGAGATCGCCGAGCCGCAAGCACGTCGCATCGCCCGGGCCCTGGCCGAAGCCGCCGGCTGCGAGCCGGAGGTCCGCATCCGTCCCGATTCGTTGGCGACCTTGCTCACCGACCTGCGGACGGTGTCGTTGTTTGCGCCGGCCAAGGTGGTGCTGGCGGTCGACACTGCCGTGCTCGCCGACCGCGCCAGCGCCGCCGGTCTCATCGACCAGGCCGAGCAGGGCCTGCCGGCGCCCGCCCCGGAGGCGCTGGCCGGCAAGCAACGGCGTGCTGCGGGCCGGCTGATCCAGGCGCTGCGGGTGTTTGGCATCGATCCGCTCGCTGCCAGCCCGGAAGCCGCCATCGCCAAGCTGCCCGACTGGGCCCTGGCCGGCGGCGCCGGATTGCGCAAGAAGAAACCTCGTGGCCGACCGGCGAAGGCGCGTGGGGCGCTCGCTGGCGATCTCGCGGCGCTGCTCGAGGCCGCGCGCCAGGCCGGCTTGGTGGGTTTTGCCGAGGGTGACCTGGCCGAGCTCGAGCGGCTGGCGGAAGGTGCTGTGCCCGACGGCCACGCGCTGGTGCTCGCCGAACCGTCGGCCGCCGCGAACCATCCGCTCACCGCACGGCTCGCAGCGCGCGGCGCCGCGGTGTTCCTGGCGCGCATCGAGGCCGGGCGCGACGGTGTCTGGAAGGGCCTCGGGCCCTTGGTTCAAGAGCTCCAGGACGCCACCGGCGTGGGCATCGAGCGCGATGCGCTGGCCGAGTTGGCCCGCCGCACACTCAAGAGCGAACGGGATTGGAGCGCCCGGCAAGCGCGCCCGGAGGCCACGTCACGGTTCGCTGCCGAGTACCGCAAGCTGGCCTCGATCGCGGGCCGGGGCCGCATCACCCAGGCCCAAGTCGTCAATTCGGTGCAGGACCGGGGTGAGCAGGACGTGTGGCAGGTGCTCGGTGCTCTTGGTGAGGGTCGAGGCGGCGAGGCCCTCGGGCGCTACCGGCGCTTGATCGCGGGCGCCGAGGACGAGATCGCGACCCGGCTGTCGTTCTTCGCCCTGCTGGCCGGCTTTTGCCGCCAGCTCACCGCGGTCTCCGGCATCGTGCAACTCACGGGTGTGGCGGCCGGCGAGCGCAGCTACTACCGCTTCAAGGAGCGTCTGGCACCAGCGCTTCAGGCAGATTTGCCTTCGGGCGAGAGCAGCCCCCTGCGTGGGCTGCATCCGTTTCGGCTGCACCGTGCCTACCTCGCAGCCTCCCGACTGCCCCAGGCCATGGCCTCGCGCCTGCCCTGGCTGGTGCTCGAGACCGAGCAGCGGATCAAGGGCGAAAGTCGCGATGCGGACGCCGCCATCAGCCAGTTGCTCGGCCGTCTCGCCCGCGCGCTCTCCGTCGAGCGCCCGCCGGCCGCAAGCCGCCGCCGGCGTCCCGCGACCACGGGCCACCGGCGCTAGCAGCAGACCACAGCACCAGGACATCGCGGCAGGCGAGCGCCGGTAGACCAGCGCCGGTGGTTACAATGCCGGCGTGCCCGAGCTGCCTGAAGTCGAGGTCTTGCGCCAGAGCCTGGCGCGCCGGCTGCCTGGCCGGCGGGTCGATCGCGTGGTGGTGCGCAGCCCGGCGCTGCGCGAGCCCCTGGCGCGGGCCACCCTCGAGCGATTGCTCGAAGGCAAGCGGGTGTGCGCGCTCCGGCGGCGCGCCAAGTACCTGCTGATCGACCTCGATCGCAGGGGCGAGCACGGTGCTGGTGGCGAGCACCGCGCAGAGCACGCGGTCACGCTGGTGGTGCATCTGGGCATGAGCGGGCGCTTGACCCGGGTGGCTGCGTCCACGCCGGTCGCTCGCCACGAGCACCTGGCGTTGTTCTTGGACGACGGCAGTCGCCTGCGCCTGGTCGATGCGCGGCGTTTCGGCCTCGCCTTTGCCCTCGACACCCGCGATCTCGCGGCCGACCGGCATTTCGCCCACCTGGGCTTCGAGCCCTTGGACGCCACCTTCGACGGCGAGCTCCTGCGCGCGCGGGTCGGTCGCCGGCGCGGAGCGGTGAAAGGCTTCTTGATGGACGCGGGGGTGGTGGTGGGGGTGGGCAACATCTACGCCAGTGAAGCCTTGTGGCGCGCACAGGTGCATCCGCGTCGCTCGGTCGCGCGCATCGCGGCCGCCACCTGGCAGCGCATCGCTGGCGCGCTGCGCTGCACCCTCCGCCAGGCGATCGCCGAAGGCGGTACCACGCTGGCCGATTTTGCCGATGGCGATGGCAAGGCCGGGTACTTTCAGGTCTCGCTCGCGGTCTACGGCCGTGCGGGCGCGCCCTGCTTGCGCTGCGCCGCGACCATCCGGCGCATCGTGCAGTCGAACCGCAGCAGCTTTTACTGCCCGGCCTGCCAGCACTGAGCTGCGCGTCACCTCCGCAAGCACCGGGGTTCGAAGAGCAGGT